>OIYS01001372.1_pt1 | contig 12520 bp, 14 predicted proteins | sample 1588271 | NCBI WGS metagenome assembly OIYS01 (sample SAMN03283286) | human gut metagenome | biome: human-associated habitat; material: feces | host: Homo sapiens | place: Peru | collected 2012
GAGCAGTTCGGGAAATTCTTTGCCGGCCTCGTATTTCTGCGCCATGCTGTGTACCCGCTTGAAATCGAAAAAGCTGTAGCCCCTGTACAGCTCACGAATCTCCGGGCAGTCGTTGTAGGACAGCAGGAATTTGCCCTTGAGGTTATGAAGAACACGGTACAGCCGCAGATGATCCTCCCACGTAAAGCCGCAGTCATAGACATATTCGCTTGTATAATACGGCGGATCGCAGTAGAAAAAGGTGTTTGTGCGGTCGTAGTGGCGGATAAGGGCCTCAAAGTCCTGATTTTCGATCACCACGTTCTCGCACCGCTTGGCAAACTCCTGCACCAGCACAAACAGGCTGCGGATTGAAAAGGGCTGACAGGCAAAGGATTTGCAGCCGCTGGAATAGCTGTACCGGATGAGCTTTAAGAACATCGCCGCGCGGCGTAAATCATAGTCGCTGCGTGCGGCAGAATAGAGTATGCGTACTTCCCTTGCCGTTACTTCGGGCAGCAGGATCTCGGTTAAATCGAGCTGCGACTTGAGATAATCCTCACGGAATTCCTCTTTTTCAAAGAACCTTTTCAGCACGGCGAAATCGTCACGGGAATTGAGACTCAAAAAGCCTAATTCACGAATGAATTCAAGCGGTCTGTCGCGCATACAGCGGAACAGGTTGATAAGGTTGCGGTTGTAATCGTTGAACACCTCGAATTTGTCGGGCTGCGGCTTTCCGAGCAGCACCGCGCCGGAGCCGCCGAACGGCTCGACATAGCGGTCGCAGCCTATTGGGAACAGGGCGTAAAGGATATGCAGAATATTTGTTTTATTTCCTATCCAAGTTACGGGGGATTTTATTTCGATCACCTCACTTTGTGGCGGTCAACCGTCCCGAAAACAAAAAGCGGTATCTTTCGTTTCCGGAACGATTGATACCGCCATATGTTTATTTCATTATTCTGTTTTTAGTTTTAAATCCGGAGCAGAGTATAATCTCATTTACCCTAAATAAATAGATTATAATATTTGGAACTATAAGACAGTAATTTCAAAACAAGGTGCAGGAGTCCATGCCCTGCACCTTGAAAATTCTATTATATTATAGGTTTTCGTCATCCGATATAAACTGAATGAGATTTTTATGGATTACACCGTCACGCTTTTGCAAGAGTGTATCAATGGTAAACAGATATTTTGGATAGTTGTCACGAATCATAGTAAATGGTTTATATTCGCGCTCCTCTGTATCTTCGCTCATAATTGTCATAGCAACCTGAACATAGCGGTATTCATCGTTAATGCGTGTAATAAAATCACATTCCAATTTCCCGATTCTTCCTACACTGATTTTATAATTCTTTGCGGAAAGATATGTGTAAACAATGTTTTCAAGTACCGGACCGTAATTGATTCTTGCATCAACATTGCGAGAAAAGTATATACCGAGATCGGCAAGATAATATTTTTGTTCACCCCGAAGTGATTTTTTAGATTTTACATCAAAACGCGGACAACGGTAAATAATTTTGGCGTTTTCAAGTATTTTAAGATAATTATTGAGCGTTTCAGTGCGAATTTTAATATTCTCACAGTTTTCAAAGTATTCCGCTATACTTGAAAGACTAACCGTGGCGCCGAAATTGTTAATGACATATGTCATAACTTTATCAAATACAGCACGGTTACGGATTTTCTTATGCTTTGTTACATCTTTTTCAAGTATCTGTTTTATAACATCTGCAATATAAGTGTCTTTATCGGCAGGGTTATCAAATTCAAGAGTTTTCGGAAAACCGCCGAAACGGAGATACTCATTAAATTCTTCTGTTTTGTTATCCTTGATTTCTTTTCCGAGAAACGCCTTCATTTCCAAATACTCACGGAAGTTAAGGGTAAACATTTCAACCTCAATATATCTACCTGTTAGCTTGGTAGAAAGCTCTCCACTGAGCAGATAAGAATTTGAACCCGTAATGAAAATAGAAAAATTACCGTCTTCTCTGAAACCGTTTACGACTTCCTCAAATCCGATTACATTTTGAACCTCATCAATGAACAAATATTTAAAATCATCATCTGTTATGAGATTTTCAATAGCAGTCTCTAACGCGTCCGGAGTTTTGATTTTTCTATATCCCCGTTTATCAAGATTAAGATAAATAATATCCTTTTCGGCTACACCTGATTTTTTCAGTTCTTCCATAACCGAAAGCAGAAAAAAAGATTTACCGCAACGGCGTATGCCCGTAACAACCTTGATGAGGTCGCTATGATAAAATCCACGGATTTTTTCAATGTAATACTGCCTTGTGTAAACTTTTTGATTCATCGTCAGCACTCCTTCTTATAGACAGCGACATTATAGCATATTTTTTAGTTAAAGTCAAGTTAAGGAGGTATAAATTGATTATTTTTATATTTTACCCTCGTTAAGCGGCAATATTCATTAAACTTTATTTGAGTAACCGTAAAGAAAATTATATTTCAGACTGTAATTCTGCTCTTTTATTTGTCTTTGTTTTCGAGCTTTGCTTTCAGTCTTCGTATCTCGCTTTCATAGTCGTTGTATCTGTTGATTATAAAGCACGACATTACCGTTAATGTAGTACAACCGCCTGCAAGCAGACCAACTATAAGCATTACAATTTTCATATTACATTCCCCCCCATCCCTTGTTCCTGTTCAAATTTACTGTTCATAAATTCCCCGATAGTCAGTTCTTCACCGGTAAAGTTCGGCTCGGTGTCCTCGTCAAACGGGATATATCCGCTTTCGCCGAGATCCAACGGTTCATTCGTTATAATGCTGCCGCCGTAATTTACTGTTACCTTTGGTTCTGCGACCGCAAACCAATCTCCGTCATCACTCACGCGAAGATCATAGCAGAAAAAGCCTTCCGGAATATCTTCGGGGCAAATGTGTTCGTCGGAAAACAATGCGGGTTTTCCTAAAATTTCAATTAACCGGTAGCTTTTGTTTTCAACATTTATATAGTCCGTTCCCGTACTGTTTTTTACCAAATCAAGCTCCGGCGGTTCATAGCCCCATATTTCCAACGCAAATTCGGTTGCCTGTATACCTTTCGGAATAAACCAATCGGTGATTTCACCGCCGAGATAGCTCCGTTCTCCGCAATTCATCCCTATATCCTCATCAGCCCATTGATGCTTAAACGATATATTCGGAAACAGCTCCGAAAGTTTTTTAAGAATAGGATGCGGCACAGACCAAGCTGTTTTAAATGTCAATTCATCACAACCGCTGTAGTCGGTATATTCATCATACCCGTATGCGTTCCATTTTGTTCCCCAATTGGCGACAGACCACTCATTATGATAAGTTTTTCTAAATGCACAGTTCACATCTAAAATCCCCATATTTAAAGCGTTTGTGTATAAAAAACTTCACATAATTTTGGTATAATGAATTATCAAAAAGAAAGGAAGTTTTCACTATGTCTATTGAATTACACAAACAAATGTCTATTCCGGAATTGATCTCTGCTGTGCGAATGACCATGCTCAGACTCAGGTACTCATCTGCAACGCTATGCATATATGACTGTATATGGAAAGATTTTACAGAATATTGCAATCGGCAAAATATCGCAGTATTTGATGAGACTATTGGTAACCGTTTTGCATTAGAATGCTATGGTCATCAAATTGGCGATACTTGTAATCGCAAAGATGATTTTCGAAAGAAAACAGTTGGCCGAGCTATGCAACATTTACTCGACTACCAAAACTACGGTGTCATATTTCAATTATCAAACCGTGACAATTATCAGTGGCATGTGCAATACAGACAAGCTTTTGATGAATATGTTGCTCAGATGATACGACATGGATATGCCAAAAGTACATTACAGACTATTAAATCTTGCCTTGCTGGATTTCATGAATTCCTGTTGCAAAAAAATGTCCGATCATTGATGGATTTGACAAGAAACGATATAGAAGCGTTTCTTTTGACCTTTTCAAAATATGCAAGGTCCACATTGCCGAACAGAATATACTATCTACGGATTATGCTGGATTATTTTTACAGACGCGGTTTTACCGAAGATAACCTCTCAAGAGTATGTCCTCATGTCAAATATGGACAGTATGCAAATTCGCTTCCATCTTTTTTTACTGCTGATGAAGTATCTCGTATTTTGGCCGCTATTGACAGAGAAAGTCCTGTCGGAAAACGGGATTACGCCTTTATTCTTCTGATTGTAAAATTGGGTATCCGTTCTGTTGATGCAATTCATTTGAGATTTTCAGACATTGATTGGCACGCAAAGCAGGTTCATATTTTTCAAAGCAAAACAAAAGAAACAGTCACTCTGCCATTGGTTGAAGATGTTGGTTGGGCAATCATCGACTATCTTCAAAATGCCAGACCAAAAACGTCCTGTGAAAACATTTTTGTCAAACACATACCCGTAAACGGGTATTACGGCGAATTTGAAACGAATCCATACTCAATTCTTCAAAAATATCTTTCGCGCGCTCATATATCCACAGAATACAAACGCAAACACGGTTTACACGCATTACGACACAGTCTTGCAAGTGAGTTATTACAGCACGACACGCCACTTCCCATTATTTCAGGCATACTCGGTCACACCAATACTAATACAACAAGTGTGTATCTCAAAATAGATATGAAAATGTTGAAGAAATGTGCTTTGGAGGTTGAGTATGAGAACAAGTGATTCTTACCGTGAAATTATGCACAGTCCTTATAGTGAGCATCTAATCGGATTCATAGAACAAAGAAAAGCGCTTGGATTTAAATATGAAAATCAGATATGGATGCTTCTGCATTTTGACGATTTTGTCTCTCGCTATCCATGTATTGATGGGAATGAGTTGCAAGAAAATTTAGTCGTAAAGTGGGTTGAGGATCCAATGATAACCACGGGGCAAAAGAGGAAAAGAAGTATCCTCCTCCGACAGTTTGGTGAGTATATGCAACAAATTGACAAAGTGGCATATTTGTATCCAAAACGCAAGTTTAAAGCCCCAGCACGATACCTGCCATATATCTTTACACATTCACAAATTTCAGCGATATTGGAATATGCCGATAAAGATGCAAAGGAGCATTCTTCTGTTTCAAGTCGAGTAGATACTGCAATCATTCTTCGCTTATTATATGGATGTGGATTGCGCATCTCAGAAGCATTATCTTTGAAAATGCAAGATGTAGATCTGGATAATGGCGTATTGCATATATGGGATAGTAAATTTCAAAAAGACAGAATGATTCCAATGAGTCAAACACTTACGTCAGTGTGTATAGCTTATTCAAAAAATTGCAATAGCGGCAAATTACCGTATGCGTATTTTTTCTCTCCAAACGGCAATAGGAGGTATAGCGCACAAACCATTTATAACAGATTCCGGGATGTTTTGTTTATTTGCGGCATCCCACACAGAGGAAAGGGGAAAGGACCTCGTTTGCATGATTTGCGCCATACCTTTGCTGTTCATTCTTTACAGCAGTTAGCAGAAAATGGTGAGGATCTATACACAGTACTTCCCATCCTTTCAGAATATATGGGGCACAGCTCTGTTTCCGCAACGCAGTATTACCTTCGCCTTACCGCCGAGGTGTTTCCTGATATAATGGAAATGGTGGAAGAAAAATTCGGAGATGTGTATCCGGAGGTGGTCTGCGATGAATAAGAATACAGATTTTGCACTTTGTCTGCATGGCTTTTTCAATTCATATCTCAATAAATATAGAAATGCCAGTGCAAACACTTTAAGCTCATACAGTTATACTTTTTCTCTGTTTTTAAAATACGTAAGAGATAAAAAGGGCATTTACCCACATAGTTTTAGTATTTCACAACTAAATGCCGAGACAGTCCAAAGTTTCCTTAATTGGTTGGAAGATGAGCGAGGTAACAGTATTACAACCAGAAACCAGCGACTTGGAGCCATCCATTCGTTCTGTCGCTACTTAGAAATCAATTATCCACAATATCTTATCAATATTCAGAGCATTTTAAGTATTCAAATGAAAAAGGCACCCAAGCCCACAATTAACTATCTTTCGCATGATGGTATAAAGCTGTTATTTTCGCAACCTAATCAAGCAAGCAAACAGGGACTCCGAGATTTGATCATATTGACTATGCTTTACGATGTCGGTGCGCGAGCCAGTGAAATTACAGATATTCGATTGGAGGATCTGTTCTTACAAAATCCCGCAAGTATTCGACTCCGCGGAAAAGGAAACAAGTTTAGACAGGTCCCCCTAATGTCACAGGTTGTTGCTCTGACGAAAAAATATCTTGAGACAAGAAAAAGTTATATTGGTTCTGAATACTTGTTCATAAATCCATCAGGGCAAAAGTTGACTCGTGGCGGCATAACCTATATTTTACAAAAATACTGTGACAGAGCAAGGTTAATAGACTCAAATCTAATTCCCAAAAAAATATCGCCACACTGCCTTCGCCATTCTAAAGCTATGCATTTACTTCAATCAGGAGTAAATTTGATCTATATTCGTGATTTTCTCGGTCATGCAGACATCAAAACAACAGAAATCTATGCCAAAGCAAATCCGGAAATGAAACGCAATGCTTTGGAACGGGCATACGCAGAACTTGCTCCAAAAATTGATAAAGATTGGACGGATGATAATGATATAATGGAATGGCTTAAATCTTTTTGAGTTTTTGATCTGGCAACTGGCTTTCAGTTGCCAGATTTTATGATCAGTTTAATTTTTTCCATTTTTGAAAAAGAGGAGGTAATTATGGAAAACTATGCATTTTATGAAACTTATCATAATGATTGGTCAATAAAGAATTGGGGAACAAAGTGGAATTCCTACGGCTATGACAACCTTGACCGTTCGGACATTGCTGAAAATCCCGCGCTTTCGTTCTACACTGCTTGGAGTGCGCCCCACCCCATTATCGAAAAACTTGCAGAAAGATATCCCGAGGTTTCATTTGAACATGAATGGGCAGATGAAGACATCGGAATGAACTGCGGCAGAAAGACTTACGAACACGGCGAGTGTACGGACACTTACTACCCCGAAGCAAAAGAAGCGGAAATATTCGCAAATAACCTTTGGGGATACGAAACCGATACTGAAATGACGGAGGAACAAACATTATGAGCATTAAGAAAATCGATAAGAATGAACTCCGTGGGTATGAAGGAAAAGAAGGTCTTATCCTTCAGGGATGCGGCGGGAATCCACAGGAGTGGGTTGACGGAATCAATGACCTTTTTACCAAAGAGGGAATCCTTCTTGACGGAACAAAATTCTCAGACGATAACTGTGCCGTCTTTGAAAATAACGGATTGACCTGTCTGCTCTATGAGTTTAACGATGATACGAAAGTGGATATCAACAAACTTGCCATGTGGCGAATCGGAACTCATTCGGATTTGGGCGGAACCTGGCTGTCTGATTATGTTGAAAATAAACTGAGCGGATTCAGTCTTACAGAAACAAAGAAACCCGACTGCCCGCTTATCGGACAGAACGGTAACATCTTCAACCTTATGGGGATTGCCGCAAGAACACTGCGGCATAATGGGCTTGCAGAGCAATCAAAGGAAATGACCAAGCGCATTACAGATACCGCGCAGAGTTATGATGAGGCACTCGGTATTATAGGCGAATATGTCAATATAACCTCGGTTGATGATTGCAGCGAAGATATGGATGCCGGAATGGAGATGCGCTATGATTGAAATGCTGTTTTTTCTCATCGGAATGGTACTCGGCGGACTTGTTGCCTTTGTTATTCTCTGCTGCTTCCAACTTCATAGGATTAACCGATATGAAGCACAACTGCAGAGATTAAAGGCACAACTCTCAGCGCGAAACACAAATTAAATAAAAATAAATGAAATTGAGGCCGTTTGCGTGTGTAAACACAAGAACGGTCTGTTTTTGTATTATAACGCAACTGCCTCCCGAAAGGAGGTCGGTTATATTGTCCGGTTCTGTAAGTCCACTGCCGTGGACAGGAAGCAAAGGCTGTATTTACACAACAATCGATGCTTTTATGCCGCCCCACAAGACTTATGTGGAAGCGTGTATGGGAAGTGCCGAAGTGTTTCTGAGAAAAAAGCCCGTCGAAAGAGAAATTATCAATGATTACAACGGCGATTTGGTGAAATTCTTTCGTGTATTACAGCAAAATGAGAAGCTCGCTTACCTATTGGGCCGTCTTTATCTGTCTTTCAATTCAGAAGAACTATTCAGAATAAATAAGGCAATGCTCGCCGATGTACCGAATATTCTTGATGATTTGACAGAAACCTCGGCTACAGTGGAAAAAGCCGAATGGTCGGATATCGAGAAGGCTGTCGCTTTCTTCGAAAATCAGATATTCAGCTTCTCATCCACCGGAAAAACCTTTGCCATTGCAAAAAAGGACATGACCAAACGCTTTGGCAGACTTGTTACCGCCTGCAGCAGACTCAGAAATGCCGTTATCATGCACAGAGACTACAAGGACTGCATTTCTTATGCTGCAGGCAAAGACACTTTTATTTTGCTTGACCCTCCGTACAAGGGTACGGAAAAGTACTATCAGAAAGCCAACTTCGGCAGTGATGAACACGCAAAGCTGTTTGAATTTATGTATGGCATTCATGAGAAGTATGAGGGTAATTGCAAATTCATTATTACCTACAATAACGATCCGTATATTTGCAGTCTCGCTGAAAAATACGGGTTTGATACTTTTGTGAAAGAACGACTGCACAATATGCTTCAAAGCACAAAACCGGGCGAAATGTTCGAGGAACTGCTCATTGGTAATTATGATTTGAAAAAGCAGGCAGAAGAAAACAATCATTGCATCGTAAAAGAAGCACAGCAATTAACGCTTTTCGATTTTCAGTACGATTATTAAGGAGAAGGAAATGGAGTACAAAACAGAATTCACAATTTTACTGCCGGAAAAACTGACAACCGCGCTTGACATCAATGAGGACACCCTGTTTGAAACATATTTTGACGACGGGAAAATCAAGGTCAGAGTTATTGATGAGAGCGATTTCGAAGATGAACTCAGCAACTGCGATTTGACCGATAACGGCAAAGAGTGTGCAGAGTGTCCGAACTATTGTCGCAGTTGCGGCAGATGTTTATTTGAGTCTTAAAGGAGAGTGATACTGATGAATAGAAAGATTGTCAGAGTCCTCGGCAAACGAGGACGAATTACAATTCCGTATGAAATAAGAGTCCGCAATAAAATCGGCTATAATGATATTCTTTCCTTCGAGGAAAAGGATAAAAACACCATTATAGTCCGCAAAGAAAAATTGTGCAGCGGGTGTACTCCCGAGTGCTTTGACGAAGAAAACTCAATCCCCATTGAAGACTTTATCGACAGCCTCACACCGGAGCAGCAGCACCGTGCAACAATTTATCTGAATTTACTGTGGGCGCAGAAAGAGAGTGCGTCTGTTGGCAGAACATAAACCACTGTATATCACGGCGAAAGGAGTATAAGATGCGGGTAAAAATTTATCAAATAAATCCCGAAAGGGATAATAACCGAATGAAGTTTATGTCTCTAAGCGATAGTCAGTCTCCCGATCCGTCAATCTATGATGAAGTATTCGATGCGGAAATCGATGAAAATGAACTTGAAGAAATCTACGGTCGATTCAATACTGTGGGACATCCGCTGTTCAGAGGTCATTCGTTGTCAGTATCTGATGTTGTGGTGACAGACGGAAAAGCAAGTATCTGTCAAAGTATCGGTTTCAGGGATGTTCCTTTTGATACGACCAAAACACATAAGCCGGACACTCTTATGAGAGTGGTGTATGTCGAACCGAATAAAGCGCCCTATGTCGCCGAGGTTGCTCATACACTTGAAGCTGAGCAAAAGGCGGTCGGCGGATATATAGAAGTTGTATATCCCGACGATAACGAAACCTGCATCATTTGCAATGAGGAAGGCAAACTGATAGGAATGGAAGGCAACCGCAGAATCGGTGACGGTTCTTCAATTATTGCAGGACCGTTTTTTATCTGCGGAACAACCGAAGAAGATTTCAGAGGTCTGACTGACAATGAGGTGGACTTATATATGGATCGTTTCAAAGAACCCGAGCAAATCAGCCCGGAAGAAGTAAGTGCCGATACAGGATGCACCATTATTTTTAGTATGTAAATTAAAAACGGAGGTTAAGAATCATGGCAGCAAAAAAGCAAATCACAAAAGACAATCAGAAGCAAACCGCAGCGACGGAAAATGAAAAAGCACAGTATAAAATCCCGTTTATTACTGCGCGCATCGACAGAATTGCATCAGATGTAAACAGCAAAATCAAGGCAAATGCAAGTGTAACCATCGGAAATCATTTTGCTGTCCACGGCATCAAAGTTTATGACGGCGGAGAAAAAGGGCTTCAAGTTCTCTATCCCGGACATAAAGGTACGGATGGGAAGTTTTATGATGACTTTCACCCTATTACAAAAGAATCCCGCGAAGCACTCAACGGGTATGTTCTTGATGCCTATGAGCAGAAAATGGAACAAGTGCAGGCTGAACAGCAGACTGAGTCCGAGGAACTCGACGAAGATGAAGAACCTGCTTTCGAGCAGTCAATGTAACTTGTTTTCGAAGTTTATAAAAAGTGCTGGACTTTTCACGGATTATCAGTATTCTATAGATAGAGGTGATGTCCATGAGAACAGAAAAAATGCTCGCAGCCCTCCTCGCAGGACTGATCACACTGAGCCTTACGGGGTGCGATGCAGATAAAGCAGAAAATACAAGCAGTGATCCTGCAACCACAAAAAGCGGTATCACGGCAACGGTAACGGAAAGCACTGCTGAGCCGACCGCCGAAAGCAGCCTGCCTGCGGGTACGGAAAGCACGACCAAATCTACGGCAGAAAAAGAAAGGGCTGGAAGCACTGCCCCTGCCGACAGCGGCAAAAAGGAAACCGCAAAGCCTGCGGATGCCGAATCGCCGACTGCACCGCCAAAGCAGGCCGAATCGCCGAAAGTCACAGAGCCGCCGGAAAGCAAACCGACCGAATCTCCGAAGTCTGTTGATTCTACACCAACCGAAACTGCAAAACCGGAGTCTGCCGGTCCACAGTTTGATATTAACTATTGGATTGAATTCGCAAGAAAATATGCTGAAAGCATAGGTCTTGCGATAGACCCCGAAGCAGTCTCCTGTTGGGACAACCCCATAATTGCCGGACCGGACTCAAAATATCTTGAAAGAGATATAAAGACACGAATGAACAGATATAAAAATGTCGAAGGCTTTACGGATATTTGGGTATGGGCAGAACCGGACGGAAGCGGTAATTACAGACTGTTTATAGGCTACGCTTAAAAATATAAATCTAACGGAACGCATCGTTTAACAACGGTGTGTTTTTTACTATCTGAAAGGGTGAAAATCATTGAAGAACAGTTTTCTCAAAAGAAGCGTTTCGCTTCTTCTATCTCTTATTATCTGTCTGTCAACCATTGTCGGAGTTGCATTAACCGCATCAGCGGCGAGTACCACAGGCAAAGCTATTGTCATTGGGTATCCCCGAAATGGTGACACCAATTACAGCACCGTAACATGGGGGCATGATGAACTGCACTATATGGGCGGTTGGATGTGTCATAAAGGAAGGTATACAACCTTTTATACAATGAATTCGTACAAGGGTAATATTTGTTACTGCATTGAACCCGGCAGACCGCTTGATACGGGATTGGTATTTACGCAGAAAGACGAAGATTTCTTCGACAATTTTCCGGAGGAGTATAACAGTACAATTTCAGCCGATGACATTAAACTGTTTCTCGGACGAATTTTGCAGTACGGATATACCGGACAAATCTCAGACTCTTGGAAATCTCAGAATGCCGAGGATGCAGATACAATGTCAAAGGCTTTCGCAACGCAGCTCCTTGTTTGGGAAACCGTTGTCGGAGAGCGCGACGAATACTTTAATCATGTAACACCCAACGGTTATAACGCCATTCTTGAACAGGTGCGTGGAGATCATCCTCTGAGAAAAGGCATTATGAATTATTATAACGCCATTGCTTCTGCTGTTCAGCAGCACACAAAAATGCCGAGCTTTCTTTCAAGAACAGCAGGCAAAGCGCAAACAGTAGAACTTTCGTGGGACGGCAGCCGCTATTGCGCCGAGCTTACCGATAATAACGGAGTTATCGGTAATTTCAATTATTCTGTCCCCGGTATGAACTGCGTTGTAAGCGGAAACAAACTCATCATAACATCAAATTCCGCACCGACAGACAAGGTTACTCTTACTGCGGAAAAGAAATCCTCACAGCGCCGAGGGCTTATTATTTGGTCTGACGGTGCATATCAGCCGGGCAGCGGAAATCAGGACACGGTCACTTTCGGTCAACAGGTTGACGACCCCGTCAAGGGATATATCAATTTGATGGTTTCTTACGGCGGCGCCAAGATCGTCAAGGTAAGTGAGGACGGCAAGGTGGACGGTATTACCTTCCGCATTCAGGGCAACGGCATCGACAAGACCGTTAAAA
>OIYS01001374.1_pt1 | contig 12509 bp, 12 predicted proteins | sample 1588271 | NCBI WGS metagenome assembly OIYS01 (sample SAMN03283286) | human gut metagenome | biome: human-associated habitat; material: feces | host: Homo sapiens | place: Peru | collected 2012
TTTCTAAAGCATTATTTATAATATCATCCTTAGTTTCTTTTAACGAACCAATATTATTTGCCCCATCAGTTAATAAGATTAAATAATTCTCATCTGATTTTTCATTAAATTCCTTAATGCCCAATGATAAAGCATCTACGATATTAGTACCACTTAAAGTTGTATGCCAATTGCTCTTCATTGAATTAGCACTACTCTTAGCTTTTTCTTTATCAACATCAAAACCATATAATTTAGCATAGTCACCAGAGAATTCTGAGACACCATATAAATATTTCTCACCAGTAAATTTATCAATCATTTTATTCGTTAAACTTATTCTTTTAAATTCAGCGTCGTTTCCATCGGTATAAGTACTAATGTTTAACTTCTCAAGTTGTTCTTCCGAATACATTGAAAAAGAATTATCTATAACAAATAATAATTTTGTTTTATTATCAATAAAAATTTTCTTGGAATCTCCTATTATATATTTAGAAAAATGTGATAGCTCTGCAACCAATTCACCATTTTCTTTATCAATAGTAGTCTCGACTTTTTCTAATTTGTTAAGTGAGTCATTAAAATAATAAAGTGATAAATCATCTAATGTTAGACCTTTTTCAAGTATTTCATCCTCATCATATTTAATCCGAACTGTAGCTTTTTCTAGTTTTCCTTCAGTATAAAAACTATAAATTTTATTTAAAGTTCCCTCCATATTTGTAATTGAATCATTAGAAAAAATATCAATTACAGTACTAGCAATATTTCCTTTTCCTTTGATAGTCAAATTAACATTATCATCAGTCATCTGATACTCGAGAACTCTATCTCCGTCCTTAATATTATCGCCTAAAGAATCAGCTTTTAAAGGATCAAGTTTAAGTTCAATTTCATCTCCATCAGATATTCCATCGTTATCAGTATCTTTTTTTAAAGGATCAGTTTTCGAAACATTTATTTCATAATAATCAGTTAAACCATCCTTATCGGTATCTGCACTATAAGGATCAGTTTTATATTTTTCTTCATCTTTATTAATAATTCCGTCGTTATCTTCATCTTTTAACGGATCATATTTATCAATTACTATGGAAGCTAAATTGGCTTTGTCATCTAAGTCATTTTTAGAAACAACCGTAACAGTCTTTTTAATTTTTTTGCCACTAGCCATTGCATAAATAGTATATTTACCTTCTTTATTAGGTAAAGTCCAATATACAGTTGCTTTATCTACATCCAGTTTTCCAGCACTAGCCGAAAATTTAATATCACTTATTTGATTATAATTTTTATCATATGCTATTACACTTAATTTTAAAGTGGTTGGTTTGGTTGATTTTATTTTATAATCTGTATTATTTATCGCCCAAGACAATCTAGGGGTTTTTAAGAAAAACATGCTGGTTATAAGGCCGACTAATAATAAAGCACTAACTATTAAAAAGATGGTAAATATTAACTTATCTTTACTTTTTTTATTAGTCTTAGTTAAATTTTTATGACAATGATTACAAATTTTTTCATTATCATTTATTTTGTTACCACAATTTTTACAAAACATATTAACTACCTCTCTTGTCTATATATTTCTTTCATATTGACATTATAGTAAATATAATCTTTTTTGTCTTCTATGAGAAAATAATTTAGGTCTATATCAAAATCAACGTCTTCATTGACTTTAAAAGTTTTGTTGGAAAGCAAATTATATATAATAGTTTCATCCGTTAAATTATCTTTATATGTAACAAAGAAACTTTCTTCATAAGTTGTTAATCTGTCAGTGTTAAACTCCTTTATTACTTTTTTATTTTTTAAATTGATTAAATAGTATTTATCATCTTTTTTTGCAAAAACGTACTCTTTGTTTTTTACTTGCTTCAAATACTCATATATTTTGGTATCTAATGGATATATTTGTGAATATTTAGCCGGAATAATTACTTTATCATTTTTTAATACACCATCATCCGCCCCTATAGAAAACACTCTATACTGATCAAATTCTTCGCTTTCAAAACGAGATAAACTCTCCCCAGCAAATAGCGATTCGCTTGTTTTTTTATTTTTTAAATTATAATAAGTTTTTTTGTAATTATCTTTATTTTCACTAACAACTATATTGTTATAATAAATAATCTCATTATTCGTATTATAAGTTTTATAAATTTCTTTATCATTATCTACTACTACTATTTGATTATTTTTATTACTTTTTTCTCTATTAATCAGAAAAACATTATTATCAAGTGATGAGATAATATCTTTGCTATAATTATATATAATTTTTCCTGTATTGCAATTTATAAGAGCGGTTTTTTTGTTGTTAGTTGCAATGCAATATTTGTAGCGATTCTTACTAGAAGTTGCAGAAACAGAAAAATCTACGGACTCATTTTTATCAGTAAATTTATACGAGTAAGTTTTTTTGCCCTTATAATTCATTAACCCAGTTAATTTAGTTTTTTCATTTCTATATTTTAAAAAGCCATCTCGCAAATAAGTAACCTCATCAGATTCATCACTTATAAGTTTTAACTTGCTATCATATAGTTTTCCTTCAATAACCCAAATTTTGTATTCAGGAACTGCCAAAACATCGCTAAGATAGTCAACACTAAAATATACTTTTTCATTTTTATCAATTATTCTTATTTTTTCGCTATAGTCTTTTTTTACCGCAACAAGGGCAAAATCGCCAACCCAAGAGGATGCTTTGGAATACTTAGGAGAAATTACTATTTTTCCATTTGAATTCATATACCCGTATTTCTCATCTATTTCTATAGGAATCAACGCTTTAGGATTTACTAATCTTTCTAATAGTTTTGCTCTTTTGCTACTAAACGATAAAATAAAAACTACTAAAAAAACTACAAAAACAATTGCGCTTAAAAAAAGAGCGGTTTTATCTAACTTATGCTTCATTTTACCACCCTAAAATTATAAAATAATAGAAATTAAGACTCTAGCAGCCATGATTGCTGTAAAACAGATAATATTAATATTAATTCTTTTTTCTGGTTCTAAAGCAAATTCTTTATTAAACCCTTCATATAAAAGAATATATGCATAAATTGTTATAACACTTCCGATTAAACCTGATAAAGTATAATTAGCCAAATCAAATAATGGTTCAATAATATAACTTGATGCAACAAGTGGAATTACAACTACTGAGGCAATTGCTAATAATCTACCAAATTTTGTTTCTTTTTTTATAAAATTCATAGTTATAAATGCTATGCCAGCAATGGCAAAAATTATTAATAAATACTCAAAAAATCCACTCAAAGCATACTTTAATAAACCAGCTTGCTTTAAATTATCAAAATCAAAAGTAAGTTTACCATATATATCAGTGGTTTTAACTAAAAAATATATACGGTTAAAAAATTTTAAAATTATAGCAACTACACTCACTATTAAAGCAAATAAAATCGATGATTTTGGATTATTATAAGCATCTAAATCGCTTGTGAATGCTTTATTAGGATTTTTAAATATATCTAAAACTATATCAAAATAATTATTAGACTTTTTAGTTTCACTATTAACCTTCCCTGTACTTTCAGGCTTAATATTGTTATTTATAGATGTTTCTTTTAAAGTGTTTTCCATTGGTGCAACATTATTTTGTTTTACTTCCGTAACATTTTTAACTTCCGTATTTTGTAAATTTTCTAATTTACTTCCACATTTGATACAAAACTTAGAATCACTTTCATTTACAGTTTGACAATTATTACATATCATATTTTTTCCTCCTCATACAAAAAACATATAACTGCTATCCTACTATTAAGTAATATATCATTTTTTGTCGATTTTTGCAATTAAATATGAAAAAAGTGCTTTTATATTAGCACTTTATTTAATAAGTTCTTTTCCTCCCATGTATGGAACTAAAACTTTAGGAATTCTAATACTTCCATCTTCTTGATAATTGTTTTCAATTACCGCGATCATACCACGAGGAGAAGCAATTACAGTATTATTAAGCGTTGAAACTAAATAATTACCCTTCTCGCCTTTAGCTCTAATGCCAAGTCTTCTTGCTTGTGCATCTCCAAGTGTTGAACAAGAACCAACTTCAAAATACTTTTGTTGCCTTGGACTCCATGCTTCAACATCACAAGATTTAACTTTTAGATCAGCTAAATCGCCACTACAACATTCTAAAGTTCTTACTGGTACATCCAGACTTCTAAAGAATTCAACTGTAAACTTCCACATTTTATTATACCAATCCATTGCTTCCTCAGGTTTACATAAAACTACCATTTCTTGTTTTTCGAATTGATGAACTCTGTATAACCCTCTTTCTTCTAGGCCATGGGCTCCTACTTCTTTTCTAAAGCATGGAGAATATGAAGTTAATGCTATAGGTAAATTGCTTTCTTTCACTATTTGATTTTTATATTTACCAATCATAGAGTGTTCAGAAGTTCCAATAAGATATAAATCTTCATTTTCTATTTTGTACATCATATTTTCCATTTCTGTAAATGACATAACACCATTAACAACATCACTTCTAATCATAAATGGTGGAACGCAATAAGTAAAACCTTTATCTATCATAAAATCTCTAGCATATGAAAGCATTGCTGAATGAAGCCTTGCAATATCTCCCATCAAATAATAAAAGCCATTGCCACTCGTTCTTCCTGCAGCTTCTTTGTCCATACCATTTAAAGAATTTATTATATCAGCATGGTAAGGAATTTGAAAATCTGGCACAAAAGGTTCTCCAAATTTTTCTATTTCAACATTCTCGGAATCATCTTTTCCTATAGGTACTGACTTATCAATAATTTGAGGTATTTTTAACATGCGTTTTTTTACTTCTTCACCTAAAACCACAAATTCCTCTTCTAAGGCTTTAATTTCCTTTTCATTTAGACTTATTTTTTCCTTAATTTTATTTGCTTCATCGATTTTTTTATCACGCATTAGAAAACCGATTTCACCACTTAATTTATTTTTTTCAGCTTTTAGCGTATCTACTTTTGTTTGTACAGCTCTAGATTTTTTATCAAGTTCATAAACTTCTTCAACAAGTGGTATTTTTTCATCTTGAAATTTTTTCTTAATATTTTCAATAACTAGATTTTTTTGTTCTCTGATTAATTTAATATCTATCATATTATCCCTCTTTCTTTAAAAAAAGTACCACACGTTTGAAAGGAGCAAACATGCGGTACCATCCTTATTTTTACTTAATTTTAATAACGGTATTACCCGGAGCGTATTAGGCTCGTTTGAAAAGGAGATTCACTTAATTCTTTACTAATTTACACCAACCATTAGTTCTCTTTAAAAAGATATTAAGCTACTAATCTTTTCGCATCACTTTATAAATAAACTATACAGCTTTTTTTTAAAAACTGCAAGCCTTTTATTCTAATTCATGAAGAAACTCTTGAAACTCTTGTGGAAGCGGAGCTTCAAATTTAAGTGCTTTTTTTGTTATAGGATGTATAAGTTCCATTTTAGATGAATGTAAAAATTGGCCAAACTCAGTTGTGGGATCATTTGTATACAATGGATCATTATATACTGGATGATTAATATATTTCATGTGAACTCTAATTTGATGTGTTCGCCCAGTTTCTAATTCTAACTCAAGTAAAGTATACTTTTTATATCTTTTTAATACTTTAAAATGAGTTACTGCTCTTTTAGAATTCTTATCAGTAACAGACATGCGCAAGCGATTTTTTTCATCACGGCCAATCGGTGCATCAATAGTACCTGAAGTCTCGCTAATAACACCCTTAACAAGAGCAATATAGGTTCTTTTAATAGTTTTGTTTTTGAAATAATCCGCAAGAATTCTATGAGTTTTATCATTTTTAGCAAGAATTATAAGGCCACTAGTATCTTTATCAATGCGATGTACTACTCCAGGACGTTCAAGTCCCCCTATTTTACTTAATTTTTTATTATAATGAATTAAAGCATTTACTAGTGTATTAGAAGCATTTCCACTACCAGGGTGAACTGTTAAACCGCTTTGTTTATTTACTACAATTATATCGTCATCTTCATATACTATATCAATGGGAATATCTGTACCTTCAAAAGGGCTGTTTCTTTTTTCTTCTTCAGATATGGTTATTTCGTCATTTTCTTTTACAATATAATTTGCTTTTACAGTTTCATTATTGACCAAAATTAAGCCATTTTTTACCAAGTCTTGAATTTTTTCTCTACTCAAATCTACTTTTTTGACAAGGTATTTATCAATTCGCTCAAAATCATTATCATTTACGACTATTTTTTGCATGATCTTCTCCTTTTAATATTGCGATTCCTAGTAAAATAACTCCAATAACAAGGGCTATATCTGCTAAGTTAAATATCGGATAATTATAATTAAATATTCTAAAATCTAAAAAATCTCGAACATATCCTAACATAACTCTATCTAACAAGTTGCCCAACAAACCTCCATATAAAAGTCCAAAGGCAATTTTATTTCTTATATTCATCTTAAAATATGATTGATACCTAAAAAGAATAATTAATACTATAATAGAAACTATAATTAAAAATATAGTTTTGTTAGGTAAAATGCTCCACGCAGCGCCATAATTTTTGACCGGAGTTATATAGAAAAAATCAGATATTATAATCCGACAATCATCAATAAACATTTTTAATAATTGATCAATAATAACAACAACTGCTCCAAATATATATATAAATTTATTTTTCATTTTTATCACTTATTAAATTATACATTATTTTTTAAATAAAAAGAAGAGAAAATACTAATCTATTTTAACCAAAATAACATCTTCTCCTACTCTATCTATATTTTTAATTGAAATAAAAACATCTGGATTATTTTTAAATATTCTTAAAAAAAATCTTCTTTTTTCAACGGCAAAGTTTATTATTTGCCCATCTTCATTAATTTCCGCATCGATTATTCTTCCTAAATTTTTTCCATCCGTAACTGAGACAATGTCTTTTTTTTGCATATCAGATAGATACATAATATCACCAATTAATTATATGAAAAAAAGAAGAGTTTATCTTCTTTTTAACTATCTAAGACTAAGAATTTTTTCCTTTTTCGAAATGCAAGCAAGTACAACTACACCAGCAACACTTATAACTGAAGTGAAAACATAAAGTAAAATATTATCTGAAGTATTTGGAGTTTCTGTAACGTTTTCATTACCATCAGTTTTTATTTCATAAGTTTTTTCGTCAATTACTTTATCACCGTTTTTATGAATAACTTTAGCATACTTTTCAGTTATTTCTTTTAATATAGGGACTTTAATGCTTACTGATTTTTTAATGGCCTCGTTAGGAATTTTCCTTTTCTCTCCACCATCAATTATATAGTAAGGCTTAATATCATAAACTAATGTCTTAGAATTTTTATCATAAGATTTTAAAGACGCTTCTATAAATAAAGCTACTTTACTGTTATCAGTAATAATAAGTTTTGATTTATCTACTGCATCTAATAAACCAGATTTACTATTATCAAGTTTTTCAAAGCCTTTAAACTTCTTCACTACTCAAATCTCCTCCCTAGTTTAGGGCTATCACACTATTTCAAGCGTTACAATTATTTTGTAAGAGAAAATAGTCTAGAATGTAAACTTTTATTAACTCATTTAATTAATCTTCGCACATTATTTATAGCATTTTTTTCAATCCTTGACACTTGAGCTTGACTAATATTTAAACTTTTGGCTATCTCCATTTGAGTTTTACCTATAATAAAACGTTCAATTAAAATATCTCTTTCTCTTTTCTTTATATCATTTAATGCCTTTCTTAATGAAATATATAGGTCTTTATCTTTTTCGATATTATTCTTATCAGCAATCTGATCTAGTAAATATATCGTATCTCCACCTTCATTATATACCGGTTCATAAAAACTTGATGGTTCTCTTAAAGCATCTAGAGCGTAGGTTATTTCATATTCCTCAATATTTAAGTTTTTAGCTATAATTTCATTACTAGGAAAAGCAGCATGTTCTTTAGCATAATCATCTTTAAAACGAATGATTTGATAAGCTAAGTCTTTTATACTTCGAGATACTCTTAATGACGTACTATCTCTAATACTTCGCTTACACTCACCAATAATTAAAGGACAGGCATATGTTGATAGTTTTAAGTTATAAGACATATCAAAATTATCAATTGCTTTTATTAGCCCTATCACACCCACTTGAAATAAATCATCTAAGTTTTCTACTTTATTAGAAAATCTTTTAATTATCGAAAGCACTAACTTGAGATTCCCTTTCACTAGTTTTTCTTTAGCAGTGCTATCTCCTTCGTGCATTTTTTTAAACAATTCCATATTTTCTTCATGACTTAGAGATTTCAAATTATTTGTATTCAACCCAGTAATTTCAACTTTTCCTTTTGCCAATCAAAAAACTCCTTTCATACCTTTATTGGTGCAAAAAGAGTTTTTTTATACATTATAATCTCATTAATGATTTAAGTTTTTTAATAACCTTCTTTTCTATTCTCGAAATATAAGATTGAGAAATACCAAGCATCTCAGCAACTTCTTTTTGAGTGTATTCTTCCGTATTATTAAGTCCATAACGAAGGGTCATTATTTCCTTATCTCTACCCTCTAATTTTTTCACCTCCTCTTTTAATATTTCTAAATCTAAATTATGTTCAAATTCTTTGTGAACTATGTCACTATCAGTTCCAAGTATATCTTCCAAATGTAATTCGTTACCTTCCGCATCATAATTAAGAGAATCTTCTAGGCTAATCTCTGTTTTTCGCTTCTTGTTTTTTCTTAAGAACATTAATATTTCATTGGCTATACATCTTGATGCGTATGTAGCTAATTTAATATTTTTGTCAATTTTATAAGTGTTTATTCCTTTAATTAGTCCGATTGAACCAATACTAACTAAATCTTCAATGTCATAGCCAGTATTTTCATATTTTTTGGCTAAAAAAACTACCAGCCTTAAATTATGTTCAATAAGAATATTTTTAGCTTCTTCATCTCCTTTTTTAGCGGCAATTAAATATTTTAACTCATCTTCTTTATCCAAAGGTGGAGGTAACTTATCAGTACTTCCCACAAAGAAGCATTCATTATATTTCTTTTTTAAATATTCTATTATTTTTTTAAGCATTAATCTCCTCCATCATTCTATAATTAAGCAAACATTCAACACCATCAATCTTAATATTTTCCTCAATTGTTCCAATTAAAATATTATTAAATGGATGATTTTTAATTAAAAATTGAGATGGTTTATAACATTTTATTAATGAATTTTTATTAACTGTTTTAATTGGCACATACATTGGACTACGATTATGAATAGCGCTTTTAATGATTTCTCTATTTACTAAAACGATTGCTTTATTAGTAATGGGGTCCTTTAACTTGTTTCCCGTATCTAAAAAGCCTATTAAATTAAATTTTTCTCCGTACAAAAACAACTCAACATCATAGTAATAATTATAATTATTTTTTAATTCTCTGGATTGCTTTATATATAAATACAAAAATAATGGCATTATTAAGATAATTAAATAAAGATTTACTTTTAAGCCATTTTTACTTGCGACAAGTCCCTTAAATTCATAGGAAAAACTTGTATTAATAAAATATACCGCCCCTGCAAAAATTGTGCTTACCATATATAAATAACTCATATTTTTAAAAAAATAACGCCACGAACGAAAGCCAAAAGCAATTAAGATCATAAAAACGCCTATTATTAATTTATATATGAATAAATTAAAATTATTAAGTGGTATTAAGAGTAAAAATATACTAAATGCTCCACATAAAGATGAAAGTAATAATCTTTTTATTTTAGTTTTTCTTTTTAAAATATATTTTACTGTTATTAAAAGCATTAAATCAATAAGCAAATTAAGTAAGAATAAAACATCTAAGTATATTACCATAATATCACCAAAATTATTATATAAAAAAAGCAACATAAATTATGTCGCTTTAACAACTATTTTAAAAATCGTCTCGATTTCTTAAGAATGCTGGAATATCTAAATCATCAGCAGAGTCTGTGACATTACGACGTTTAGGTAACTCATCAGTTACTCTTTTTGGTGGTTGTTCATCACCAGCATCAACGTCTTCATCAAAACCTGTAGCAATAACAGTTACGATAACTTCATCAGTTAAATTTTCATTTTTAATTGCTCCGAATATAATGTTTACATCGCTATTAGCAGCTTCTCTAACTGTTTCAACTGCATCTTCAATTTCAAATAATGTTAAATTATTTCCACCTGTTACGTTAACAATGGCATTAGTAGCCCCATCAATTGTTGCTTCCAAAAGTGAATTAGCAACTGCTTGGCGAGCAGCTTCGATAGCTCTATTTTCACCAGCGTTGCATCCAATACCGATAATTGCACTTCCGCTTTTTTCCATGACTGCTTTAACATCAGCAAAGTCTAGGTTAATAACTCCCGTTACAGCAATTAAATCAGAAATTGATTGAACACCTCTATGTAAAACGTTATCTACTTCTTTAAATGCCTGCTCAAAGCTTGTAGTCTTGTCAATAATGTCTCTTAGTCTATCGTTTGGAATAATTATTAATGTATCAACATGTTGCTTTAACTCGTCTAAACCCATTAAGGCATTTTCCATACGACGTTTTCCTTCAAATCTAAAAGGCTTAGTAACAATGCCTACAGTAAGTGCTCCTAGTTCTTGAGCAATTTCTGCAATTATTGGAGCAGCTCCAGTACCAGTTCCTCCGCCTAATCCACAAGCTATGAAAACCATGTCTGCGCCACGTAATTGTTCTTCTAATTCTGTTTTACTTTCTAAAGCTGCTGCTCTTCCTATTTCAGGATTGGCCCCAGCTCCTAAACCATCAGTTATGTTTGCGCCAATTTGAATTTTGTTTTCGGCATGAGAAGCATTTAACACTTGCAAATCAGTATTAACTACTATAAACTCTACACCCTTAACTCCCTCATCAATCATTCGGTTAACAGCGTTACATCCGCCTCCACCTACACCAACAACTTTAATTTTGGCAATTTGATCCATTTGTAATCCGTTCATGCTACACTCTCCTTAATTGTCGAAAAAATATCCAAATAATTTACCTAGTATTGAATTTTCAGATATATTAATTTTCTTTGATAAACCACTAAATTCTTCTTGCTCTTCTAAAGTGAAGATAGAATAATCTTTGTTTTTTAATTTTAATCTACTATTATAATATTTTATCATACCAACACATGTTGAGTATTTATTATTTCTAACCCCTAATTCAAAAACTTTTTTTAATCTTGCTCTTGTTCCGTAAACATCTTCCAAAACAAGTTCAAAATCTTGTGTTTCTGTTACTCCCCCTGTGACCATTATATAACTAATTTCTTTTTTTGTTAAGAGATTTATTTGTTTTTTGGTTAAATTTAATATTTCTTCTAATCTGCTCATCACTATTTCAGAAGCATCATATTGATTAATTTTTATTTCATCACCAAACTTATCAGTTAATGTCATACTCTCACTTGGCTCAGCAAGTCTATTGTGTGCTAAGGCTAATTTTTCCTTAACTAATCTTGCATTTAATCTCGTTAATTTATAAACATACGCCAAATCATTTTCTATGTTCGCTCCGCCTATATCAATAACTTCACTATTTGTTAATATTCCACGGTTGAAAACAGAAACAGTGGTCGTTTCGCTTCCAATATTTATAATTGCACATGGTTCTTTATCAGATTCTTTAGTTTTGAATTCATAATAATCTCCAAGTGGCGATGTTGCAATATCAATTATTGAAACGCCTATTTTGTTTAAACAAGCATTAATGGCCGCAACATTTTTCTTTGGCACTGTTGTTACAACTGCTTTTACACTCAACTTATTAGCACTCATATTTAAAGGATTTTTAATTATTTCTGAGTCATTAATAGCAAAATTAGTAGGCATAATAGTCACAAGTTCAACAGTTGGACCAATCTTATTTTCTAAGGCATTTTTTAAAGCATTTAATATATCATTGGAAGTTACCAATCCATTTTCACTATTAACGCTAACTCTGCCTTCCGTTAAAAAATAATCAGCCATATAAGAAGGTACACTTGCAATAACTTCTTTTACTTTTAAACCCAACATTGTTTCAACTTCATTAAAAACTTCACTTAATGCTTCGGTTGCACTTTCACTATTAACTACATAACCCTTTTTTATTCCACGACTAGGAGTTTCAACAGAAGCTAAAATATTTAATTTATTACGAAATACTTCTCCGACTACAAGCTTTATTGCATCAGAACCGATATCTAAACTGGCTATTATTCTTCGCATTTCTTCACTCCTCGTATTTTTCTAACAATTATTATACCTAATATGCTTTAAAAACTCAAGGACTATATAAAATTTTAAATAAAAAAAGTTCATAAAAATGAACTTTAAGATATACCTAAATCTGCAAATGTATTTGTCGAATAATATCCAAATTTAACGTTATTTTGATTTAAACTTGTATTACCTTCGAAAG
>OIYS01001375.1_pt1 | contig 12506 bp, 11 predicted proteins | sample 1588271 | NCBI WGS metagenome assembly OIYS01 (sample SAMN03283286) | human gut metagenome | biome: human-associated habitat; material: feces | host: Homo sapiens | place: Peru | collected 2012
CTTTTCATTGTATGATCGATAATATTTTATCTTTTCCCCTATTCCTCTAGCAGTCCACAAGTTTTTGTCTTTTCTTTGTTTATTATTTTTTATTACTTGATTAGCTGCATCAAGAATATTACTAGTTGAACGATAGTTTTCTTCTAGAAGAATTGTTTTTGCATCTTTATAGTCTTTTTCAAAATTTAGAATATTCTTATAGTTGGCCCCTCTAAAGCTATAAATACTTTGGGAATCATCTCCAACACATGTTATTTTTCTACTTTTTTCGCTTATTAGTTTTGTTAATATATATTGAGCTTGATTAGTGTCTTGATACTCATCTATTAGCATGTATTGATATAAGTCTTGATATCTTTCTTTTATATCTTCATACTCAGTGAATAGTTTTATAGGTAATAGTAGTAAATCATCAAAGTCAACCGAGTTATTACGATGAAGCTTGTCTTCATATTTTTCATATACTTGATATACTACCTTATCATATTCACTTACAGCGTAATGTTCATATTTTTTTGGTGACATTAATTCATTTTTACAACTGCTTATTTTATTTCTAATAGCTCTTGGATTATAAACTTTTGAGTCATAATTTAAATCTTTTAGTATTTTTTTTACTACTGTTAGTGAATCGTCACTATCCATTATAACAAAGTTTCTATCAAAGCCTAAAATACTGTAGTTTTCTCTTAATAATTTTAACCCAAAGCTATGAAAAGTTGATACTTGTATTTTTTTTGATACATCGCCTATTATTAGATATAGTCTATCTTTCATTTCTTTTGCCGCTTTATTAGTAAAAGTAATAGCTAGTATACTTCTGGGGTCAACATTTTCGTTTTCTATTAAATAGGCTATTTTTGTTGTTAAAGTTTTGGTTTTTCCAGCACCAGCTCCGGCTATTATTAGAAGAGGACCATCGTTATATAATACTGCTTCTTTTTGTCTATCATTTAGTCCATCTAAAATCATCATTATCACATCCTTTTTTTATTATATCTTATTTTGAGTATGGAGGCAAAGAAAAAAAGAAGACTTTGCTCTTCTTTTCTGGTTATTTATTTAGACTACTATATAACTCTTGTAGTTGTCTATATTTTGCTTGTTCTTCCTCTTGTCTTTTTAGTCTTTCTTTTTCTTCTTGTTCCTTTTGTTTATGATCTTTTAAGATATTTAAAAGCAGTTTATAATCATTTAGAGTTAATAGTTCATCATATGGGTTAGTCCTTGGTGCCTCATTTTTTACAACCTTTATTTCATCATTTGCTCTTTTTACATAATATGGAGCTTGTACTAGTTTGTAATTTTTTGGCATCTTTTTTGTAATTGGTTTTTCTTGTCTTACTGGACTTACTTCATTATCTTTTTGAAATCTTCTTATTATTAAATATAGTATTAGGAATGAAATCCATATAACGAAAATAGTACTTGATAATTCTATTAGTGCTAAAGCTTCTTTATTGCTGTAGACAGATGATTGAGTAAATACATCCAGTTTATTGACATTGATAATATTTAAAATCAATATCAATATATATGTCATAACACAATAAAATATAATATTTATGTTTTTTATTAGTTTTGTAACTTTAGTTCTAAATATACTTATCCAAATAATTATGTTGGAAATTAAAATAGCACTTAAATAAATTGCTAAGTTAGGAAAATAAATGACTATAAATAAGTTGTTTACTAGATAGTCAAACATTTTACTTAGTGAATCTCTATAAGCAAATAGAAGTGAGGACAAAATTATAGCGTATATTATAATATATGTAAATTTACTACTCTTTAAATTCTTTTTATTTATAGTCGTAAAAATGTACGCTAAAAATAGTAATGACACAATAACGATTATAAATATTTTTGAAGATTTAGTTACTTCTAATAATATTTTTAATTTATCTGTTAAAGACAACTTTGTCATACTACTTCCCCCCTTTTTAATTATTTGCTACATCTTGTAATTCTGCAATGTATATTGTTTGTGTACTATAATCATCATTAGTACATGTTACTAATGTCAATGTTGTTTTGTTATAGTCACGATATATTGCAATAGTACCAACATTTTTTTGTTTATATATGTTTACTATTTTATAATTATACTTTTTATTCTTATATTGAACGGTTGCTGTATCACCTATTTGTAATTTATGTAAGTCATTAAAGTAAGCATTCCAATTTGGTCCAGAGTGACCTGCTATTATTAGGTTTCCTTTGTCTACATCTGGATATGATGATTCTTGTATGACCATTATATTTTTGTCAACATTGTTTTCTTCTGAATTCTTATCTAAGAATCCTTTATTTAGGTTTATTTTGGGTATATTTAAGTAACCAATATATTCGTTTGTTACTGTATTTGTTTTTTCTGTTTCCCCTTCTTTTTCTTCTACTTTATCTTTCTCTTTATTTTCTTCTGAAGTTTCAACATTAGACTCAGTCTTTTGGATGTTGTTATTATAAAAGATGTTTGACATATAATCATATGCCATAACTTGTTTAGACTGAATGTAATTATATGAAAGAAAGAATCCTCCTATTAGAATTATAAATGCTCCAAGAGCAGCAATAGTATTAGGAGAGATTCTTTTTTGCTTTTTATTTTGCTTTTTTTGCATTCTTATATATGAATACAATAGTAGAAGAGATAATTATGATTCCAATTATTGTCATTAATGTTTGGCCACTAGTTCCAGTGTATGGTACTTTTATTTCTTTGTAGTTTTCAAAAGTTATTTGATGAGTTAAGTTATTGTCATCAATAGTAAAAGTTATTTGATCATCACTTTTCTTATAACCTTCTGGAGCACTTTCTTCTTCTACTGTATAAGTTCCATTTTCTAAATTTAATAAAGAGTATGCTTCTGTAGTTGTTGTAAATCTTGCAACTTCTGTTCCATCAGCTTTTCTAACAACTAGAACAGCTCCCGCTAGTGGTTGTTCTGTTTCTTTATCAATCTTAGTTATTGTAACTACACTCTCTCTTGCTTCATTATATATTTTAACTTGAATGTTTTTATCCTTGTTATTATCATTAATTTCAAATTTAACTGGTTTCTTTAAAGCTTTATAACCTGCTGGGGCACTTTCTTCTTCTACTGTATAAGTTCCATTTTCTAGATTCTTTATTACATGGGCATTTGTTGTTGATGTCCAGCTTGAGATTACTTTTCCAGATGAATCTTTTAACACTAGTTTTGCTCCGGCTAATGTCTTGTTTGTTGCTTTGTCAAGTTTTACAATTGTTACTTTTGATGATGATGCACTTAGTTTCAAGCTATCAGAAACACTAGATGTTACTGGAATTAATATTGCAGTAATAAAGTTTTGCATATTTGTTGATGATGGTTTGTATTCATAAACTTTGTTGATACTTCCATTTGCTTTTACTGTAACATTAATATTTAATTTAGTAGTATCTACACTACTTGCTGGAACTTTTACTCTAAACTTTTGATTAGCAGCAAATGTCCTCTTTGTATTGTTATTTGTATCTGTAATTATAGTTCCTGTAGGAGCATTGCTAACACTAACGCTATATTCACTAACATTTTTAGATGTTACTGTTATATCATTTGATACATAATATTTTCCATCTGATGATAAATTCATTTCTGTAGCAGATGTTTTAACACTAATGCTTGTTTTAGCATATCCGGCTTTCTTAGCAGCTTTTGCACCAGCTACTAATTTTTTAATATATGGACGTAAGTTGTATTTATCTGAAGCAGTTGTTTTAAACTCTTTTCCTAATGAATTGTCATTACCATTCATTTCGTCAATATACCACCAAATTGCTGATTGTGTTATGTAATAGTCTTTTAGTTTATTACCAGTAAATTGTTTGTATGGGAATCCATTTTCTACGATGTAAGCAAAGCCAGCATCTTTTTCACCAACTAATGTACCGGTAGTGTTTTTTACTACTTGTTTCCATCTATCAATACAATATATATATTTTCCAGATGAAGTTGTTTTTACGTGGAAGCTAACATTACCTATTAATGGATCAATATATGTAGCATCTCCAACTGATACTTTTTTGTCTACTGCACTAACATTTAAATTAGTTGCAAAGATAGTTGCTGAAAGTAACATAACAGCTAATAATTTTACACCCTTAAATATCTTACTTTTCATAAATTCTCCCCCTAACGAATGTGGCTATATTATACCACATCTCTTTTGATTTTGCAAGCTTTTTCTACTGACACCAATTATTGTACACTCTTTTATACTTTTTTCAATACTTTTTCGGAGATAATATGTCCCTCAACATCATAGATTATAAACCTATTTTCATCAAAAAACAAGTATGTGGCACCACTCATTCCTCTTGGCTTTGATATAGAACCAGGATTAATAAATAGATTATTATTAACCTCCTCTATTTTGGGAATATGCGTGTGTCCTTGTATCAAAATTGTGTTTTTCTTTTCCCAGTTACTATCATTATATAAATGACCATGTGTTATATATATTTCCCTTTTATCAGTCTCAATCTTATCTAGGTAATTGGGCTCAATTTTCAGAAATGAAAAATCATTGCTATAATCACAGTTTCCTTTTACAATTACAAGATTATTTCTATAAAGATTTAGAAAGGCTTTTACATATTCCTTAGAATAATCATATGTGTGAAATCCATTATTTAATATATCTCCTAAAACAACTAATTTATCACACTTTAATTTAGAAAAGGCTTCCTCTACTTTAGGTAAGTTGGTCTTTATACCATGAATATCTGATATAAATAGTATTCTCATATTAATCATCCTTTTTTAATTTTATTATATAACACAAATCTATATTTTTACATATAATACTTTGAGTTAGAAAGGAGATTTATGAAAAAGAGAATTTTTATTTATGTTTTGGGAGCACTTTTAGTAATACTACTTTCGCTTTCTGTACTTCTTGACTTTAATAAGGATAGTAAAAGTAAGAAAGAAAAGATAGTTTTAGCAGAAGTTGCTCATACAATTTTCTATGCTCCACAATATGTGGCTATTGAAAAGGGATATTTTGAGGAATATGGCATAGACATCGATTTATTATTAACACCTGGTGCTGATAAGGTTGCAGCTGCTGTTTTATCAGGTGATGCTAATATTGGTTTTTCTGGAAGCGAAGCAACTATATATGTTTATAATGGTGGAGAAAAAGATTATTTAAAGACATTTGCCCAATTAACACAAAAAGATGGTTCATTCTTAGTTTCTAGAGAAAAATATGATAAATTTAGTTTAAATGATTTAAAGGGGAAAAATGTTATTGGAGGAAGAGCTGGCGGTATGCCTGAAATGACATTCGAATGGGCTTTAAGACAAAATAATATTGATCCAAAGGAAGATCTTAATATTGATACTTCAATTGCATTTGCTGCTATGAGTAGTGCTTTTATAGGTGGACAAGGTGACTTTGTAACACTATTTGATGATTATGATTCAAAAAGAAAGTACATCAACAAAAAAAATAATTTACATAATAATTAATAATATATTTTTTTGTTTTTTCCACGTCATATCCCCTTTTAAAATTATACTTTGTTGTTGGGATTTTTTCCTTTGAAAATAGCTTGATATATATATTAAGTCCTATCTTATTATCATCTATTTTAGATGCGATTATATGATCTAACAATAAGTCTATCATTTTATTTAAAGTGTTTTTACTATTAAACTCATCTTTTATATTAGACTTGATCTTTTTTATACTATATCTATTATTATCTTTTTCCTCTAAATGTTTATTCTTAACTTTTTTTAATTCTTTGTCTATTTTTTGCCTTTCTAATTTAAATTCCTTTTCGCTAATAATTCCTTCTATCGCTAAGTTCAATAAGTTACTTTTCTTTTTATTTAAATTTTTTAGCTTTTTATTTACTGTTTTTTTCTCGGCCACATCACTTTCTTTTGCCTTTTCATAATTGTTTAGAAGCAGTGGCAAAACTTTTTCTTCATTTATTCCCAATTTACTGATCAAGTCTTTAAATATATGATTTAATTCTTGTTCTCTAATATTTGGCGAATTGCAGTTTTTTCTACCCATTTTTAAATATTTGGAACAGATCCAAGTGATATCTTTACCATTTCTTCTAAACCTGCGACTATAAAAAACACAATTGTCATTACTGCAATAAATCTTAGTGCTATATGAATTGTTACTTTTATGGAGACTACTTTTTTTTATCTTTCTTTTTTCATTTTCAAGTTTATTATTGGCTTTTTCCCACAACCATTCACTTATAATTGGTGGTATTTTTAATTTATCCTCATGAACTATCCAATCACTTTTTTTATGATATTTTATCTTTTTATTCATATAATCAATAATTTCGGTTTTTTTGGCACAGTAGTAACCTTTATATTTTGGATTTTCAATTATTCTTGAAATAGTGGAAGTAAACCAATTTTTATTTTTAGTACTACTATTTAATTCTTTAGCTATTTTTGAGAGTGAATAATTGTCTATAGTATATAATTCATATACTTTCTTTATAATTCTTGCTTCTTCTGGTACTATTATTAACTTCTTATTTACTTTATCTTTTATATAACCATAAAGTATTCCACTGCCTAAAAGTTCTCCTCTTTCTATAGCTCTATTCATACCAAACTTAATTCGTGAAGACAAGCGTCTTATTTCATCTTGAGCTAGAGATGACATAATTGTTAGTCGAAGTTCTGAGTCAGGTAAGGCAGTATTAATATTATCATCAACAAAAAGGACTGCTACCCCATAATCTAAGAGCATTCTTGTATACTTAATACTATCAAGTGTATTTCTAGAAAATCTAGATATTTCTTTGGTAATGATTAAGTCAAACTTGCCATCTTTTGCATCGGCAATCATCTTCATGAAACTGCTTCTTTTTATGTCACTTGTGCCACTGATACCATCATCTATATATCCTTCAACATATGTCCAGTTCTTATTATCTTCAATATATTTTTTAAAATGCTCTATTTGATTTTTTAATGACTTTTGTTGTTCTAGATGATCTGTTGATACCCTTGAATAGTCTGTTACTCTAATTTTTAATTCTGTTATTGGCACTCCTAAACTCAGGCTATTTCTAACACTATATAAATCCATTTAAGCACCTACTTTTTTACTAGTTGTTTTAATATATTTTCCTCTGTATATTTGTATGATTCATATGAAATTTTACTACTTTTTAATAGTTTTTTATTAATATATAGTGCTAATTCTAATGCTATTTTATCTATATTATTTTTCATTTTTATCCTCTTTAAAAATTATGAGGCCATAAGTAAAAATAGTACTAAAAAAACCATACTTTTTTAAGCATGGTTAATTTTATAATCCTAAGTATTTTGATATTATATTTTTAGCTTTATCTTTTGAGTCGGATAACTCTTGAAAATGACTATTTATATATTCTAGATCATTATTTTTAGCTGCATCTTCATGTTTGTAGGCTAAATCAGCAAATTCTTTCATACCAAATGAACGGTAATTGCTTTTTAGACCATGAGCTAACACTCCATATTTCTTTATATTTTGTTTTTGGAGGGCTGTTTTTAATCCGGCTAGTTGATTATCCAAATCATAGTATAGGCCTTCTAAAAATTCATTGAAACTATTCATATCTTTTACGTATGTTAGTGCTTCATTTATATCAAAGCCATTATTTTCTAAATAAGTAATGTCTTTGATCTTTGGTTCTGCCGGTTCTATATTTTCACTTGCTGTTTTGTATGTTTGGATAGAACCATTACCAAAATATTTTTTGATTAATTTATCTAAGTCACCAGTGTTTATTGGCTTTGACAAATATTCATCAAATCCCTCGTTTAAATACATTTCTCTCATACCTGTAATGGCATTAGCTGTTAGAGCTACTACTGGTGGTATAGTATATCCATCCAGTTTATGTAGAATATGCAATACTTCTATTCCATCCATTCTTGGCATCATGTGATCAAGGAAGATCATATCAAATTCTGCACCTTCTTTTATTAGATCAACACAATCTTTACCATTATCTAGGGTTGTTATTTTAAATTTATAAGGCTCTAGGACTTTTTCAGCAACTTTTAAATTTAGTTTATTATCGTCTACTAACAAAACTTTGTAGTTAGAACAATCAATATAGGTATGACCATACTTAATAGAGTTTTCTATCAATATATTTCCTATTGGTTCTTTATTAATTATTTTCTGAGATAGCTCAACATAAAACGTTGTACCAGCTCCATACTCACTTTCAAACCAAACTTTTCCACCCATTAGATCTATTAATCTTTTCGTTATAACTAAACCTAAGCCTGTACCTTCAATTTCATTTTTAGTAGCAGTTTCAAGTCTTGAGAATTTTTCAAATAGCTTTTGATAGTCTTCTTTTTTTATACCATAACCAGTATCAGATATTTTAAAATGTAAATGAGCATTGTTACCTGAAATATTGGCATTAATGGTTAGAGTAATTCTACCAACTTCTGTATATTTTACTGAGTTACTCAATATGTTAAGTAAAACTTGAAATAGCTTTGTTTTATCTCCTAACAATTGTTTTGGAATTTTAGGATCAATATTAGTTATAAATTTGATTCGTTCTTTATTAATACGAGCTTCTATTATGCTTTTTAATTCTAATACAATACTTCCTATACTATATTCTCTTAACTCTACTTTTTCTTCCCCTGTTTCGATTTTAGAAATATCTAGAATATTATTAATTATCTCTAGTAGATTAGTTCCAGCTGTATATATGTGGGCTATGTCCTTTTTAGCATTTTCTGTTGTAAATGTTTTTTCATTTAATATACCTTCGCTAAAACCCATTATTGCATTCATTGGAGTTCTTATTTCATGAGACATGTTTGATAGAAAATCAGTTTTTGACTTATTAGAATTATCTGCTTTTTTCTTGGCATTTTCTAGTTCCTCTGCCAAATAAAGATCTGGATTTTCAAACATAAAATAGACTAAATACATTTTAAATACAAAACTACCTGTTATTATTAAGTGCATTGGATAAGTTATTTGAATTATCATTGATAAAATCGTTTCTATTACACCAATTAGTACAGGTCCTTTTCTAAATTTAGAAAGTTCTTTTTTGTTTTGTAATAAAAGTATTCCTGAAATTAAGACTGCTATTATGCCAGCTATATATAAGAAATATAATGCTGGTCCTGATATATAGGCACCTTCATCAGTTGATACATTTTCAAATTTAAAGAATAATGATAATATTAAAAGTACTATGTATGACTCCATTATTACTCTTAATCTTCTGTCATTTAAGAAGCTATCTTTAAGGCTTGTGACTTTATAACCTTTACCTAAAGTTATTAAATACCAGCATATCAACATAATCCAAGTTATTGTAAAAAAGGCATTTACTCTAGCCCAAAAGTTTCCTAGAACTACATTATCTTTATAGTAATAAAGTACTGGTATTGTTATTAATTCTGTTACTATTACTAAAATTAGGGCTATAAGTGCTAGTTTGTATATTTTGTTATTGATATTAGTCTGCTTAGCCTTAATAAAATAAACTATTACTAGTAGAATAGCAAAACATAAACCACCTATCGAGAATAAGACATTACCTATCATTGTTATTACCTCCTACTTTCTTGTTGAAATATTTATTTAATAACTTATCTAATTCTTTTATATCAACTGGTTTTGCTAGATAATCAGAGAAGCCTTCCTTGAGATATTCATCCCTTATTTCAGTTACAACATTAGCCGTCATAGCAACAATTGGTGGTAAGTTTTTCATATTTGTCTTTCTTAGAACTCTAATTGTTTCAATACCATCTAACTCTGGCATCATATGATCAAGTAAAATTAAATCATATTTAGAGCCGGTCTTTATTTTATCTATACATTCAATTCCACTTTCTAGTAATTCAATATTGGCTTTATATGGTCTTAAAAGCCTTTCTAATACCTTTCTGTTTAATTTATTATCATCTACTACCAGTATTTTATATTTTGAACAATCTAGATAATTATTGTCTATTCTTTTACTTTTATATTCTGTTTTTACATCTTTTAATTTTTTACTTCCAACAACTCTTTGTTTTAATGACACTTCAAAAGTTGTACCAATTCCATATTCACTATCAAATGTTATGTTGCCGTCAAGCATATTTAATAATTTCTTTACAAGTACCAAGCCAAGACCTGTACCACTTATGTTTAAATCTTTAGTATCTAGCGTTGAAAATTCTTTGAATAAATTTTCTAATGTTTCTTTCTTCATACCGAAGCCTGTATCTTTAACTTGAAATTTAAGATCGGCAACATTATTAGCTAAATTTTCACAGCTAATATTAAGTGTTATTTCACCTTCTGTTGTATACTTTACTGAATTATTAATTAAATTTAATAATACTCTATATACTTTTAGTTTATCTCCAATATAAGTAGATGGTATATTGTTATCAACATTTATATTGAAAGTAACGTTGCTTTGTTCAATTTTTGATCTAACATAACTGTCTAACTCTCCTACTATATCAGATATAGCATACTCTGATTCTTCAACGCGTTCTCTTCCAGATTCAATCCTTGAAAATATTAAGATATTATTAATTATCTCTAATAGCGTTTTACCAGCATTATAGATATTTTTTACATCTTTTTTAGTATTAGCTTCCGTTAGCTCTTTTTCCCCCATAAGTGTTTCACTAAAACCTAGAATAACATTCATTGGAGTTCTTATTTCATGTGACATTTTTGATAAAAAGTCGGTCTTTGCCTTGTCTGCATCTTCAGCTTTTTTCTTGGCATCTTCCAATTCACTTACTAATTTTATATCTTGGCTTTCAATAGTAAAGTACATAGCAACAATATAAAAGGCAAATAAGAATGTTAAATCATTAAGATCAGCATATAATAATTGAATTACCCCAACAACTGCAAAGCAGATCATAAACATAAAAATTGGTAATTTTTTTATAAGATTATCTTTGTCTAAATCCTTGGCTAATATTTTTATCATATAGAATCCTACAATGATAAAAGCAATATATAAAACATATACACATTTCCCTCCAATTACATACAGTTCGTTATTTATTCCTGATGTGTATTTGATATCTAAAAAGCAAGATATAATATATAAAATGGCTCCGGCGTTTATTATACCAAACATCCATTTATCTTTTAAAAGATCAAATATATTTTCATATTTATTACCTGATATTAATGTTTTTACATAAGCTATTAGGGCTGCTATCCAAATTACGTCTCCCAATATATATAGTCTACATAAAATTTCATTTATTACTGGTATTTCAAACCTTATAGACATTGTATATACACAACATAATTCAAGTACTAATAAAAAAAGCGTTTGAATTATTAAAAAACGATATATATTATTTTCTAAATTATTATATTTTTTCTTTTCAAGATAAACGTTTGCTATAACGCTTGTAAAAATTAAGCCTGATAATGTTAATCCAATACTTGAAAACATGTAGTAATCACTCCCTTGTATTTTATATGTTAATTATATCATTTATAAATTAATCCGTGAATAGAAAGATTGAGATATTTTATTGCTGATGCTTTTGACTGTAAATAATGCTTTAATTTATACTTGCTTTCATATAGCTTCAACTACACTGCTTTCTTTTTGTAGCAGAAATAGAACCTAATGCTTTGCAAGTGGAACAAGAAGGATACGGCTATGTTGTTGCTAGTGTAGGAGAATTGGGAGGAGTTGTTCCATATACATCATACTCAGCTAAAGGAAGTTATATAAAAAATAATAAGGAGTTAATTGCTAACTTTACTAAAGCTATACAAAAGGGATTAGACTTTGTTAATAATAGCAGTGACTTAGAAGTTGCAAAAGCTATACTTAATCAATTTCCTGATACATCTTTAAATGACTTAGAAAAAGTTGTAAAAAGATATAGAAGAATAGATGCTTGGCCTAAGACAACTAAATTCAATGAAGAATCATTTAATCACCTTCAAGATATAATGATATCTAGTGGTGTTTTAAGTGAAAAAGTTGATTATAATAAGTTGATATATAATGAAAAATAAATTATTGGAAATTAAAAACTTGAGTAAGAATTATCATAATAAAAAAAGTGAAGTAGTAGCCCTTAATGATATTAATCTTAGTATTAATGAAAAGGAATTTATATCTATCGTTGGGCCGAGTGGTTGTGGTAAGTCAACTATTCTATCAATTTTGGCCGGACTTGAAAAGAAGTCCGCTGGCGATATTATTTTTAATAAAGATGTTTCAATAGGATATATGTTACAGGATGAGGCTTTGTTTTTTTGGAGAAATATTCTTGATAACTGTTTAATTGGATTGGAGGTATCAGGAAAATTAAATAAAGAAAGTAGAGATTATGTTATTTCTCTACTTAAAACTTATGGCTTGGGGGAATTTATGGATAAATATCCTTCTAGTTTATCTGGTGGTATGAGGCAGAGAGTTGGATGAATATAGTATAGACACAGGTAGTAATTAAGAAAAGTTGCTTATA
>OIYS01001376.1_pt1 | contig 12496 bp, 8 predicted proteins | sample 1588271 | NCBI WGS metagenome assembly OIYS01 (sample SAMN03283286) | human gut metagenome | biome: human-associated habitat; material: feces | host: Homo sapiens | place: Peru | collected 2012
CATCTTTCAAATTAGGAATCTCAAGTATTTCATCAAGACCAAATTCCAGTAATAGCTTCATTCCTCTTTTACGATTAGAAGAACTAAATATCTTTGATAACTCTTGCTTCTTACGATAGTATGATAAATTCTTAAGTAAATCTTTTTTACACTTAATTGCTAAAATAATAGAATCGTCTAACTGAAAATCTAAAACAGTCGCAAATCTAATTGCTCTAAGTATTCTTAAAGAATCTTCCTCAAATCTAATCTTAGGATCACCAATACTAATAATCTTTTTATCCTTTAAATCACGAATACCATTAAGTAAATCAATAATCTTACCATCTTTATCCATACAAATAGAATTAATAGTAAAATCTCTTCTAAGTAGATCATCATCTATTTTGTCAATATATTTTATCTCACTAGGCTTTCTATTATTAATATAACTAATCTCTCTCCTAAAAGTAGTAATTTCAAATCTTTGCCCATCTTTTAAAACAATAACCGATCCATAATCATCATTTGGTAAAGAAGAGTCTTTAAATATACTTTTAATAGCTTTAGGAGTAGCGTTAGTAGCAATATCAATATCCATAGATTTAATTCCTAAAATATAATCTCTAACAAAACCACCAACTATATATGCTTCATATGAATAACTATTAATTTCTTTTAAAATTTTCAATGCTGATTCTAACATTATCTATTAATCACTCCTATAATAGTATATCAAATTGAATTAATAAACACAATAAAAGAGCTATTAGTATAGCTCCAAAGTATTATTCATTAACAGCGTCTTTTAAAGCAGTACCAGCTTTGAATGTAACAGCATTTCTAGCTTCAATTCTTACTACTTCACCAGTTCTAGGATTACGTCCATCACGAGCTTCTCTCTTAGATACACCAAATGTACCAAAACCAACTAATGAAAGCTTGTCTCCTTTAGCTAAAACTTCAGTAATAGTAGTGAAAACTGCATCGATTGCTTTAGCAGAATCAACTTTAGTTAATCCAGTCTTTTCAGCAACAGCATCTACAAATTCAACTTTTTTCATATTAATTATAATACCTCCCTATTATTAATTAAGCATTACCATGCTTACATATCAAACTTATCATGTTTTATACTAAATTGCAAGGAATATCACCAAAATTTACAATTATTTACTCATATTTTTATTAATTGAACTAAGTAACCCTATAATATGTCCAATTTCAAAAAATAACATACAAACAAATAAACTAACAAACCAAACACCAATCATTAAAAATGAGTTAAATTCAAAAGATACACAAGTATTATCATAAACAGCAACACTACTACCACAAGATGGGAATAAATTACCAAGTATAATACCAAATATAATACACAAAACATATGTTACAATCGCAAATTTTTGATATCCATTAAATTTAAGTTGTCTAAATTTTTTCTTTATAGATTTAACATTAGGTAAATCCTTCTTTTCTTTTTCAATCTGCTCAAACATATCCATAACTATTCATCCCCTTTCTTTTTATTACTATTCTTATCTTTCTTAGAAGATTCATCTTTATTTTCTTTTGCACTATCTAAAGAAGAATCACTACTTCCTCCAGTAATAACGCCAATAGCATCACCTATCTTCTCAGATATATTATTGTCTTCACAAAATTCCTGTACTTTTTTTACACCCATATCAACAGTATCTTTAAATGAATTTATAACACCATCTCTATTATTAATAAATTCTCCATATAAATATATATATCTAGCAAACAAAATAGTATATAAACAATCAAGTAAAGATAAAACAATACCATCAAAATTACTAATAGTAATAAAGTTAACAGTAACTAAAATAACGTCAACTACAACAATAGCATAAAAATACCAACTATTAGTAAAATCATTAAAAAATGATTTTTCTAATTTGAATTCTTTCCAAATAACTGTCTTCCTCAAAAAAGTATGAAACAAATATACAAATACTAAAAGTTGTACAATAAAAACTAAAAGACTAGTAAGAGAAAAAGACTGAATCACCGTCAATAATGATGCAACACCTTGAATAAAACATAATGCCATCAAAGCTAAATTAATATAGTTAAAATATGTTTTTCCAACCTTAAATCTTAAAACTACAAAGTAAGCTAAAATAAACATATAAGAAATACTATGATTTAAAACATTACTAAATAAAGTAAATCCACTTACTTCACCATTTATCGCAAAAGACTGACTAAGTATAATAATTAAAGCTATTAACCCAACAATTAGTGTAGATATAATAGAAGGATTATTATACCATTCTTTTTCTATAGTTTTCTTTTCCATGTAAATCACCATCCTCTATAAAAATTATAGCACAATAACTAATGATATACTCTAATTTAATATATTTTTATTTTAAACTTTACAATTGTATGATATAATACATCTGAATTGGAGGGGATAGTATGTCATTACCTGTAGTAGCCCTAGTAGGTAGACCAAATGTAGGAAAATCAACACTATTCAATAAAATAGTAGGAAAAAAAATATCAATTATTGAAGATATACCAGGTGTTACAAGAGATCGTATATATCAAGAAGTAGTCTACAACAAGAAAAAGTTTTATTTAATTGACACTGGTGGAATTGATACAAGTAAAATTAGTTTTAATGAAGAAATAAAAATGCAGGCTGAAATAGCTATTGATGAAGCCGATATAGTAGTTTTCATAGTAGATGGAAAAGATGGATTAACTTCAAATGACTTAATCGTAAGAGACATTTTAAGGAAAAGTAATAAAAAAATAATCGTCGCAATAAATAAAATAGATGTTAAAGAAGCCAAAGACAATTTATATGACTTCTATGAATTAGGATTTGAAAAACTAATACCAATAAGTAGTATTCATAATAATGGATATATAGATTTAATGGAAGCCATCACTAAAAATTTTAATGAACATGAAGAAAAAGAAGATTCTAGATTAAAACTTTCAATAATAGGAAGACCAAACGTTGGTAAAAGTAGTCTTATGAATGCTCTATTAAATGAAGAAAGAGTTGTAGTATCAGATATAGCTGGAACAACAAGAGACTCCATAGATTCTGTTTTAAAATATCATAATGAAGAATATATCTTAATTGACACAGCCGGTATGAGAAAAAAAGGTAAAATATTTGAAAGTATTGAAAAATATAGTCTTATGAGATCATTAAAAGCAATCGATAGATCAGATATCTCTCTAGTTGTTATAAATGCTGAAGAAGGTATAACAGAACACGATAAACATATTGCTGGATATGCCATTGAAAAAGGTAAAGGTTTAATATTTGTAGTTAATAAATGGGATACCGTTAAAGATACAACAATCAATGAATTTGAAAAGAAAATGCGAGCTGAATTTCAGTTTGCTACATACGCCCCAATTGTCTATCTTTCAGCATTAACTAAAAAAAGAATTCATACCCTTATGCCAGAAGTAATAAAAACTGCTGAGAACATTAAAAAAGAAATAAAAACAAGTATTTTAAATGATGTAATATTAGATGCATATCAATTAAACTTACCCCCTTCATATAAAGGTAAAAGATTGAAAATTTATTTTACATCACAAACAGGAACAAAACCACCTAAATTTACATTTAGAGTTAACAATAAAGGATTAGTACATTTTTCATATGAAAGATATCTAGAAAATAAAATTAGGGAAAACTTTGATTTTTCAGGTACGCCAATAGTTTTACAATTTAAAAATAGAAAGGATGATGACTAATGATAATAGGAAACAACAACAGCTTTAGTAAAAATCCATTTTTAAATAATAAACAACATAATACTAATAATAACGTAAAAGACATAAGTACATTAACTGAAGATATATCACAATTCAAATATACAAATCCAAAAGATAGAGATGCTATGTGTGACAAAAGCCTAGCTATGATAAGAGATAGATATGAAAAAAAACTAATAACACTAGATGAGTTTAAAAGACAAAGTGATAAAATAAGAAAATTTAGAGAAAAAAATTATTAACCAAAAAAGACCTTCTACATATAATTAAATAGGAGGTCTTTATGTTTGGAGATAGCTTTTTTAAAAAAGTAGAAAAAAAGACAAATGTTAATAAAGAAACTATATTATCATTAGCCCAAAAACTACAAAACTCTAATATGAAAGATGAAAATACGATCAGAGAAATAATAAGTGATATAAGTAATATGACAGGAAAAGAAGTATCAAAAGAGAAAGAAGATAAAATAATTAATGCCATTATGAAAGACAAAGTACCAACAAATATAGATAAAATGTTTTAAAATTTATTAATTAAATAATACGAAGCAAAGTAATATGCTTCTTTTTTTGTGCCTATAAAAAGTTTTGAACATAAAAAGCTTTCCATAATAGGTATGGAAAGCTTTTTAAATTGTTTCTAATTGTTCTTCTTTATTATTATCATTATTCTTCTTAGCTAGTACAAATAATACTACTGATATTAAAACTAAAACAATAAATATTATATATGGTAATATTCCAATACTACTCTTTTTCTCAACAGTTATTTTATACGTCCTAGTTGTTCCATCTTCTGCTGTTACTATTATAGATATAACACTTCCATTTTTTAGATTACTGTTACCATCTATTTCATAACTTGCTTTACTATCACTACACTTAGCTTTTATATTAAGTTTATCTTCTTTTATCTTTACTTTATAATTATATGTATTAATATTAAATTCTAACTTATATCCATCAATAGTTAATTCCCTTAACTTATTATTTGAAGATAACTTAACATTTTTTTCTTGTCTAATTACAGTTAATCTATAACTCTTAACATCACCATTTTCTGCTGTTACTAATATCTCAAATAAATTCTCTCCTACTTTTAATTTCTTATCCCCTTTTATTTCTGTCTTTGCCTTAGAATTATTTAAGATTGCATCTATTGTTATATTCTCATTCTCATATGGTACTTTTATTTCATATGCAGTTTTATCATTTGAAACGCTTACTACACCAGTTGGTAATTTAATTTCTTTTAAGGTATTATCCTTACTTCTATCATCTTTTCTTGTCACCTTAATAACATAAGTTCTTACATTTCCATTTTCAGCTTGAACACTTATTTTTATAGTATTTAAACCATAAGCCAGACTAACATTCATCGATTTACTTCCAGCAGTGTATTTTGACTTAGCATCTGTTAAGTTAGAAGTAACTTTAATACTACTAACATTTGAATCTACATCTAAACTATACTCATTTTTACCTGGAGTAAAATTAATCTTACCAGGACTTAACGTTAAACTAGACAAAGTATTAACTGAACTTCTATTATCCGGTCTATTAACCTTTATTGTATAAACACTCCTATTACCTGCTTCTGCTACTACAGCTATATAAAATGTATTCATTCCATAATTAAGGTTTTTAACCCCTAAACCATCTACTCTACCAACTGCTGTTCCAGATATAGTAATACTTTGAGAATTAGTAGTAACTGAATATACTGTTGTTGAAGGATTAAAACTAGGACTCAATGTTCCACCACTTACTGATAAAGAACTTAAATTAGAATCAGTTGATTTAGCCGCTATAGATCTAGAAACATCACTCTGAGATCTTTCTACATAATTTTCATCACCTAAACTAATACCAGTGATATTAACACTGCCACCACTAAACCCATTTCCAGCCTTTACTGTAAAACTTCCTATTGCTACATTACCAGTAAAAAGATTTTCTCCATAAAGTATAAACATACCGCCATTCTGTTTATCACCTTGCCATCCAGAAGCAATATTATAATTACTTATTTCTAAATTACTACCAACAACCTGACCAGTAAACGAAACAAGAGCACCACTAGATACAGGAACACTAATGCTACAAGTAGTTGATTCACCAGGAGCCAGCTTTGAAGCACCACAATTTAAGTTTACACTAGCACTTAAAGCATCAGCACTAAAAGGCATTAAAAACACTAAACCTAAAATAAACAATATCTTTTTTTTCATAATTACCTCTCTCAATCTAATGAATCAATTCTCTTTTTAACAAAACTATACATCTTAGATACATCAACAGCAGATATTTTTCCATCACCAGTAACATCACTAGCTAACAAATAATAGTCTTCACTAATGTTTATCCTCTTCCTAATGTGACTATATACCTTAGATACATCAGCAGCAGTTACTTTTCCATCTCCATTAACATCACCCATAATAATATTTTTTATCTCTAATACAACATCACTATTCTTCATTATTTTAGTAATACTACCTGTAAACACTAAATCATCTTCACTAAGCAATTTATTTTCTAAATCATATACTGCTATACTATAATCTTTTCCAATATCAAATTTAGTTAAATATTCTTTTAATTTAGTATTAGGCTTAATATTTCTTAGATAATTATTACTATCAAGTACATAATCTTTTATTTCATAGTCAATATCAAGTTTCCAAATAGCATACAATATAATATTTTCATCATTGGAAGTAATATTATTAATTATTTGTTGATCTTTATATGATTTACCAGTTCCATCTGCCTTTGTGTTCCACTCCTTAAAGTAATAACCCTCCATAACAAATGAATTTTTATTCAATGCAGCTTCTGTATCATAAATAAACTCTTGACTATCCATTGTACCAGAAGCCCCATTTGGCATAAATGCAATGGTATAGTGAATAGGTACATACTGTGCATACAAAGTAATTACATCACCATCAGTAGCAGATAAATTAATAAGCTCCTTACTTGCAGAATAGCTATTACCAGTTCCATCAGCTTTTGTATTCCAAGAATCCAAAATATATCCCTTTTTAACAAATCCATCCGTTGATACTTTTCTTGATTCATCATACTTAAGAGTAATATCAGAAAGTTCACCAGAAGTTCCATTATTATCAAATTTTACAGTATAACTAATAGGGGACCATATAGCATACAAAACTATTGTTCCATCACTATCAGCTAAGTTATATATTTCAGCCTTATCTTTATAACTATCACCGGTTCCATCTGCTTTTAAGTTCCATTCAACAAATGAGTATCCCACTTTAGTATAAGTATTTTCATTTAAGTTAACAATATCATCATAATTTAAAATCTGGTTAGGCATTTCACCTTCGCCACCATTACTATTAAATTGAACAGTGTATTGAATTGGCACCCATTGTGCATATAAATAAATTATACTGCCATCTTTATCTGTTAAGTTAAAAATGTCATCACCATCATTATATACAGAACCAGATCCATCAAGCACCGTATTCCAACCTACAAATTTATATCCTTCTTTTGTATAAGCATTAGCTACTAAACTAGATTTAACATCATATTTAAATATCTGATTAGGCATCTCACCAACAACATCATTACCAACAAATTTTATCTCATAGCTTATAGGAACCCATTGAGCATATAAAGTTATTGTTTCATTCTTATCTGTTAAATTTGTAACTATCCCTTTATTAGAATAGTTCTCTCCAGTACCATCAGCCTTTGTATTCCAACTTGTAAACTTATATCCTAATTTAGTATAGGTATTAGTATATAGCTGTTTAGCAATATCAAACTCAAAAATTTGATTAAACATCTCGCCTTCGCCACCATTAGGATTAAAAGTCACTTCATACCCAGCTATCATCCATTGAGCATATAGAGTAATATCTCCATCAGCATCTAAAATATTCAAAACTTCAGCTTCATCATCATATGAAGTTCCACTTCCATCAATCATTGTGTTCCAACCTATAAATGTATAGCCATTATTTGTAAATTTATTTTTTTCTAAATAATCAACTTTATCATAAGTAAGATGCTGATTTAACATTTGTCCATCTCCACCATTAGCATCAAATCTAACTTCATATTCAATAGCTTCCCATTGAGCATATAGGACAAGTGTTGCATTCTTATCAAGTAAATTAGATACTTCGCTATTATCATTATAATAGTAGCCCGTTCCATCGGCCTTTGTATTCCAATTAACAAAATTATAACCATATCTAGTAAACTTATTAAAAGACAAATTATACAGATGACCATATTCAAAAACATCATCAGACATTTCCCCTTCGCCACCATTACTATTAAATTGAACAGTGTATTGAATTGGCACCCATTGTGCATACAAAGTAATACTAGACTCTCCATAATAATTTATATCCTCTAAATTGGCATTATCAGAATAGATATCACCATTACCATCGGCATTAGTACACCAAGAGGAAAAAGTATATCCTACCCTTTCAAACGAGTTACTATATAATTTTGAAAGATTTTCATAAGTAAACGATTGATCTGGCATTTGGCCATAACCACCATTACCTTCATATCTAACAACATAATTAATAACTTTCCACTGTGCATATAAAACAATAACAGAACCATCAACATCAGTTAATTCTCTAACATATTGTTTATCATCGAAAGCATCGCCAGTACCATCACTTTTTGTATTCCAACCAACAAATCTATATCCCCTTTTCTCATAAAGATTGCTGCTCAAATAAGCATCATCATTATACGTTAAAACCACATCATCCATAGTACCTAGTCCACCATTACTATTATATCTAATAGTATAAGTAATAATTGTCCATTGAGCATATAGAGTAACAGTTTCATTAGTAGTCAAATTTTTAACAGTAGCTTTGTCATTGTAACTAGTACCAGTACCATCACTTTCTGTATTCCAACCTGTAAACTTATATCCCTTCCTAACAAAAGTGTTATCTGGTAATAAAAATTCTTGATCATAATATACTTTAAAGTCGCCAATTGAACCACTTCCAGCATTATTATCATAAATAACAGTATATTCAATAGCTTCCCATTGAGCATACAAAACAATAGTCTCACCAGCTAAAGCAATATTTTCAATTTCAGCATTACCTGCATAAGAATCACCACTTCCATCTTGAGCAGTATTCCAACCAACAAATTTGTAACCACTCTTACTGAAAATATTAGACTTCGCTTTAATAATCATATCAACAGGAACAGTTTCAGAAATAACATCACCTGTGCCATTATTTGAGTCATAATTGATAGTATAATTTTCACTACCTACAACAGTCAAATCAACATCTCTTTCATAACCATCATAATTGCTAACAACATGAATAGTTGTTTTTCCAACATCAAGAGCTGTAATATTACCATCTTTATCTATACTGGCAATCGAATTATCTGCCATTTCAAAACTAATATTTTTAGCAAATAAACTATTAGGAGTAATAGCAGTAAATAAATTATAATTATCACCCTTATTCAAAGTAATATCGGAAACATTTGTATACTCAAAATTGACAAAATTAAGAATTGGTATACGGCTAATTCCATTTATATTATCTGACTTCCAATATTTGCTAAATGAAGCCCAAACTAAATATAAATTAACATCATTTAAATTAGTAATATTAGTCTTATTAATAGTAGAATCAACAATTCCATCCTCTAGAGTTTTGTTAGTAGTATCATATATTGAAAAAGTTCCAGTACCACTAGTATAATATCCATTTTCCAAAGTAACATTATCAACAACATCAGAATAAACACGCCCTATAATTGAATTATAATCTGAATAATTTGAGCTAGCATTATCAGATGCAATTACAAAATTATTAAGTGTAAGTCCAGCACCAACATTATCAATAAGTAAACCTTGTCTATATGATTTTTCAGAAATATTAAATTTACCTAAAACCTCAATATTACTAATTGAAAGAGCAGTACCACTAGAACCATCAATAGAATTAATAAGCCAAGGATAATTAGAATGATTTATAGTAGAAGAAAATATACCATTAATCAACAATTTATTTTTATCTCTTAGTGATATATCACCAATGAAGCTTCCATTCTTTATATTAATATCATCACCCATTATAGCGATATTTTCAATTAATACACCATAATCAGATGTAGAAAGATTATAGTCAATATAATCAATAACCTCCTTAGAAAAAGCTCCCTTATCACTAGTTGTAAAATCTTTAAGAGTCAAATTTCTTATAATCGTAGGAGCATTTTTATTTGCACTCACTGTACTAAATAAACTATCATCAAGTCCAGAAATAATATAACCAGAACCATCAAAGTTTCCATAAAATTCAACTGGACTCCAAGAATAACCATCCACTGAACTTATATCATTACCTAATTTAAAATAGGCATCTGGTTGATCACCTAAAGTTTCTAGTTCAACAACACTTGTAATAATATAAGGAGAATTTTCAACACCATCTCCAACAATTTCTTTTATTGGATATAAAGTAATTTTAGATTCAACATCAAGTTCTCCATATAATGTATGCAATGTATAAACACCTACAGGTACACTATTATCAATTGTAAAAAATGCATTAACAAAATTAGCTGAAACAACATTATTAGTAACTGACAACTTACTAGAAATATCAACACCATCAGAATCATATAACTTATAGTTTAAAATTTCTCCACTATTTATATTTTTAGTATTTGTTGAAACACTAAATTCATAATTATCAGAATTCTTTGTAGATAATGTACTTCTAAAGTAAGAATCCTTAGTATTAATTTCTTGTTTTGAATCAACTGTTTTAGTAAATACTTGTGCACCATCAACAAGAAGACCACCATTAGAACCAAGAATCTTAATCGAAAAACTCTCATCCGCTAAAACAATATCATCATTAGAAAAATCAACAGTATATAATCCAGGATTATCACCATCTAAAGTCTTAACTTTATTATTATTAACATAAACAGTATAAGATGCATCAGATGAAGTTGTAATAAATTTTACTTTCATAAGTTTTTCAGAAGATGCAGATGCTCTCTTATAATCTATATGTAAATTAGATGTTATATAATAATAAGGCTTTTTAAGGAAGTTCGTTGAATAATAACCATTCCAATTCTTATCACTAGCACTACTAAGCTCAGTAACTAATCCAATATCACTATCTAATGAATCATAAGCCAAATACACATATGGATACCTATTTGCTCCCCAAGAATTCTTCAAGATCCAAGCACCTTTACCAGTTACGGTATTACCAGAGGAACATGAAGATGTATATTTAGAGTGAGAGTTAGAGTCATGACAATATTTATATTCATAATCATCATCCCAACCAACTATTTGCATTGCATGACTACTATTTTGTACACAATAATCATCAACCCTTATTACAGCCGAATCATCTGTTAGAATAGAGCAACTAGATTGTGGACTCTCAGTCCCAACATATGCTCCACCATTCTTAATTACATTATTCTTAATTAAACTTAAATAACTATCTCTTTTTTTAATATCATCACTATTTGTCAAATCCAAATCAACAATATTAAGAACTGGTACTTTAATAGCACTATTAACTTCATATAATGAGTTTTTATCATTTAAAACCTTTGAGTATTCTAATTGTTCTAAAGAAGAACTATATCCCATTAAACTATCATCAACCATAGTAAGGCCAGAGGCCATAGCATAAGAACTAATAGTAAAGTTTCCTCCAGAGCCAAGGGCTCTAAAACCCATTTTATTATCATAATTTTTAATTCCATTATTTGAAGTAGCATAGTCTATTTGTCTCTCAGAAAAAAGTTGAGATGAAGAATCATATGACTTATTACTAGAAATTAACAACTTACTCTCAATCTGCCCATAAGAGGCAAATGACCAGCAAATCCCAAGATTACCTTGATCCTTAACTTCTGAAATGAAGTTTTTACCATCAACATTACCCAAATTATATTTGGAAGGTAAATCATCAGTAATATCACCAGTAGAAGTATAATCAAATATATAAGTTTCCGGTATTAAAGATGAAGCATTTTTCTCATCATCACTTAAAGTTAAATAATCTACAAATTCAGGATTTAAATAAGCAACACCATCTTTTTTATTTTTCTCAGTCAAAACAACATCACCAGTTTTTTCATACGCCTCAATAATAAAATTCTTAGCTTCAACTGGTAAATAACTATAACTACTGCTTTCTAAAACTTTATTAATATCAATGTCTTTATCTTTAGATAATTTAAAATAAATAAAACCGCCAAAAATTATTGCTATTAAAACAACAAAAGTTAATAAAAGTTTCTTTTTTAATCTAAAAACCCTTTTCATAAAGACACACTCCTAACTATACTATCCTATACTAGCCTAATGGTACCACATAATTAAAAAAAATACAATAAACGACAAATTATTTATTTGAATAATCTAGATAAAAAACAAAAATGTTCTAATTACTATTAAATACACATAAATATTACTGTATAAGGAGAATGTGTATATGGATAAACAAGAAATTATTAAGAATATTGCGAAAAGAAGCGGTGGAGACATTTATCTAGGAGTAGTAGGTGCAGTAAGAACAGGAAAATCAACTTTTATAAAGAAAATGGTTGAAACTTTAATCGTCCCTAATATTGAAGATGAATATGAAAGAAAAAGAGCTCTAGATGAAATTCCTCAAAGTGCCGCTGGAAAAACCATTATGACTACAGAACCAAAG
>OIYS01001377.1_pt1 | contig 12483 bp, 8 predicted proteins | sample 1588271 | NCBI WGS metagenome assembly OIYS01 (sample SAMN03283286) | human gut metagenome | biome: human-associated habitat; material: feces | host: Homo sapiens | place: Peru | collected 2012
ATCGAGTGGGGCAGCCAGATCCGCAACTATGTGTTCATGCCCTACACCCTGGTGAAGGACACCCGCACCGGCTGTGAGACCTCCAACGTCAACGCCGTGATGGACGGCGCCCTGGATCCCTTTATCGAAAGCTACCTGAACTGCCTTGCCACCGGCAACTGGGTACAGAAATAATCAAAAACCTACGAATTTCCCCTTGCTATTTGCTTTCTCTTGTGCTATACTGTATTGGCTATTATAAGGCTCACAATATTTGGGGGGCCATTTCCCTTTGCGTGTTCCGCAAGTTCGAAGCGGAAGGAGGTTACTGACAATGGGGACTTTGAAAACGGTTCTGATCGTGATTGAGGCAATCTGCTCCATCGCGCTGATCGTGGTTGTACTGCTGCAGTCCGGCAAGGAGGCTGGCCTGTCCAGCGCGCTGACCGGTGCTTCCGAGACTTACCTGAGCAAGAATAAGCAGGGCAATCTGGATGCCAAGCTGGCGTCCTTGACCAAGTGGATCGCTCTGGTGTGGGTTCTGCTGACCCTGGCTCTGAGCCTGGTGTAATGAACTGCCGACAAGACCACGGAAGCATTTCCGTGGTCTTTTACTTTTTAAGGGAAACTCTGAGAAAATCGTCTGCGGCTGGATAGCGGATCTTTTCCGCTATCCGTGCGGTTCCGAAAGCGGGAAATACACAAAGTATTCCTCCGCTTCTGGAACCTTCGGCTAGCGAAAAATCTCTCGCTCCCAGCTCTTGCCGATTTCCTCAGAGCTTCCCAGATGAATTCTATTCCACGTTTTCTTAGAGAGGACAGATATTTATGAAACCATTGATTGCGGATTTACATATGCACTCCGTCATGAGCGGTCATGCCTTCGGCACCATCCGGGAGCTGGCGTTTGCCGCCTCGGAGAAAAAGCTGCTGGCCATCGGCGTCACCGAACACGGCCCCGGCATCCCCGGTACGGTGCAACCCATCTACTTCCGGAACCTGATCGATGCCCCCCGGGAGCTGTACGGCGTGGAAATGCTCTACGGCAGCGAGGTGAACGTGCTGAATGACGGCACTGTTGACCTGGACGCCCGGCACCTGAAGTGTCTGGACTACGCCATCGCGGGCATTCACGGTCTGTGTTATGAAGACGCGGGCAAGGTGAAAAACACGGACAACATTCTGTCCTGTCTGGCCATCGGCAAGGTGAAGTTCATCTCCCATCCGGACTGCGACACCTACCCGGTGGATTATCCCGCCCTGGTTGCCGGTGCCAAGGCCTTGGGCAAAGCCCTGGAGCTGAACAACAGCTCCCTGCGCAAGCCCAAGCTTCGCCCGGGCTGCGGGAAGAACTACCATGAGATGCTGCCTCTGTGCGCGCAAATGGGCGTGCCCATTATTATCAACACCGATGCCCACGATCCGTCCTATGTGGGAGATTTTACCATGGCTCAGGCTCTGGTGGAGGAAATCGGCGTACCGGACGAGTTGATTCTCAATAACGATCTGGACAAATTGAAGGCATTTCTGCTGGCTCCCTGAGCCTTCGGCAGCCTTTGACGAAAAGCCGTCCAAAGCCCTTTCGGATTTTCGGTAGACTTATTCATAATCCTGTGATAGGATAGAGCAGTAAAGTAAATGAAAAGGAGCGAGAATTATGGAAACGAAGAAATTGGCGGGCCTGGAGCCCGGGTCCGTTTTCGGTTATTTTGAGGAAATCTGTGCCATTCCCCATGGCTCCCGGAATACAAAGGCCCTGTCGGATTATGTGGTGGACTTTGCCAAGTCCCATGGCCTGCGGTATGTTCAGGATGAAATGAACAATGTGATTGTCTATGGCCCCGGCACCTGCGGACTGGAAAATCACCCCACCGTGATTTTGCAGGGTCATCTGGACATGGTCTGCGAGAAGGATTCGGACTGCCCCATTGACATGACCACCCAGGGCCTGGATGTGACCCACGACGGTCAGTTCGTTTTCGCCAAGGGCACCACCCTGGGCGGCGACGATGGCATCGCCATTGCCATGGGTCTGGCGCTGCTGGCAGACCCAACCATTCCCCATCCGCCTGTGGAGCTGGTATGCACCACCGAGGAGGAAATTGGCTGTCTGGGCGCGGACGCTCTGGATATGTCCGTGCTTCAGGGCAGAACCATGATCAATCTGGACTCCGAGGCCGAGGGTATTTTCACCGTTTCCTGCGCCGGCGGCTGCACAGCCACCATCACCCTGCCTGTAGAGCGGCGGGCGGTATACGGACCCTGCATCCGGCTCAGCGTGGACGGCCTTCAGGGCGGCCACTCCGGAGCGGACATTCACCGGAAGCGTGCCAACGCCAACAAGGTCATGGGGGAATTCCTGAGCCGGATCCAGAAGCTTATGCCCCTGTGCCTGACCTCCTTCTCCGGCGGCTCCAAGGGCAATGCCATTCCCCGTTCCTGCCAGGCCAACTTAGTTGCCATGGGCATTCACCTGGAGCGGATCAACGAGATTGCCCAGACCCTCCAGGAGGAGATCCGGGCGGAATATGACGAGCCGGAGGCACTCATTCAGGCCTTTGACGTGGACGCCCTGGGGGGCAACAGCCTGACCACGGAATCTACCGCTAAGGTCATTAGCCTCCTGTGCTCCGCCCCCAACGGCGTGCAGAAGTGGAGCGCGGACATTCCCGGTCTCGTGCAGACCAGCCTGAACCTGGGCATTGCCAAGCTGGGCGACCGGTTTACCGCCACCTTCTCCGCGCGCAGCAGCGTGAACGCGGAGAAGAAGGAGCTTTTGGAGCAGCTGCGCGCTCTCGCCGGAATGCTGGACGGCACCTACAGCCAGGACGGGGAGTACCCTGCCTGGGAGTACCGGAAGGAATCTCACCTCCGGGACACCATGGTGCCCATTTACCGGGAGCTGTTCGATCGCGATCCCCGGGTGGAGGCCATTCACGCGGGACTGGAATGCGGCCTGTTCAGTGAGCGGCTGACCGGCCTGGACTGCGTGTCCATCGGCCCGGACATTCTGGATATCCACACCAGCCGGGAGCGGCTGGACATTGCCTCCGTCCAGCGCACCTGGCGCTTTCTGCTGGAGGTTCTGAAAGCTCTTTAAATTTGTGCGGAAGGAACGAAAAACGGTGACAGAAAAAGAAAAAATGTGCGCTCAGATGCTCTATGACGCAAACTACGACCAGGCTCTGCTGGAAGAAAGAGACAAAGCGAAAGATCTCTGCCATCAATACAATCAGCTTCGTCCCTCCGATAAGGCAGGCCAGCGGGAAGTCCTGAAGAAGCTTCTGGGGAAAACCGGAGAGAATTTCATCATCACGGCTCCTTTCTGGTGCGATTACGGCTACAACATTACGCTGGGTGAAAACTTCTATGCCAATCACAACCTTGTCATTCTGGACGGGGCCAAGGTGACCTTTGGGGACAACGTGTTCATTGGGCCGGACTGTGGCTTCCATACCGCCGGACATCCCATCGATTTTGAACGCCGGAACCGGGGGCTGGAATATGCGTATTCCATTACGGTTGGTGACAATGTATGGATCGGCGCGGGGGTTCAGGTCATGCCCGGCGTTTCCATCGGAAGCAATGTGGTCATCGGCGGCGGAAGCGTTGTGGTCAAGGACATTCCCGACAACTGCGTTGCGGTGGGCAATCCCTGTAAAGCGATCCGGGCCATTACGGAAGAGGACAAGAAAACCTGTTGGGACAGATAACAGAAAAATCGCCGCGCAATTGACAAAATTGTGCGGCGATTTCATTGCAGTGGAATCATTCCGAAACCCGGTCATAAATATACTGCCGGATCTCCTGCTTGGGAAGCTCCAGAGCGAAGGAAAATTCCTGCTCAATGATATTCTGGGCCTTGTGAAGAATGTCCAGCTCACTGGAGGGCAGCCCCTTTTCCTCCCGGCGGGCCTGGAGGCAAAATGCCATCAGAAGCAGACTTCTTGGCTCGGACTGGGAAAGAATCTGCTGGAACCGGGCCACCCGTGCCTTCCGATCCTCGATCCAGGTCATCCGTTCCGACCGGATTCCGGCGAGAACGGAATCGATTTCCGCCTTGGTCAGCACCGGGCGGATTTTTGTCTGGATTTTTGGATTGTCGGCGGACAGATAAATGGTGGCGCCCTTTTCACTGAGCGGCGCAATCACCAGGTAATCCTGTTCGCCCTTACCGAAATTCATTTTCCGCAGGCCGTCGATCCGGCATACGCCGTGGCCGCAATAGCTGATAAAGCTGCCTTCCTGAGGCATGTTTTCAACACCTACCCTTCCTGTAGTTTTGTTCTGATTGTATTTTATCAAAAAAATGGGGGAAAAAGCAAATGACGTTTTTCCCAAAGAAAGCTGAAATTTTTTGGTGAAAAATGCTACAGTCTCCGGCAAAACCGGGAAGCTTTGCCAATTCTTCGGCGCCTCGCCAATTTGAATGCCCGGCAGGAGAAATGGACGGAACGTGAGCCAAGGCGTTTACATAATTTCTTAAAAAGTTAACATAATACAAAAAATATCCCGAAAATTTGACTTTCTTGACATGATATGTTATAATATCGCCGAAAAGAAGAATTCTTCCCTGAACCTGAGAATTCGACCGTTTTTTTGCGGGTTTCGTATTATTATGAAACCCGGGGAAATTCGCCGATATATCGGGAAAGGCGCGCCCTTTCCCAAAGACCCAGCGGCGAAATCAGAAGGAGATGATACTTATGGATCCAATTGTGAATGAGGAATCCAAAGAAGAAGCCGCCCAGCAGCCCCGGGCGGAAAGAACAGAGCCCACCGTACCGGTGCGCAGAAGAAAGCCGAAGAAACCCGGCATTCAGATTCACATTCCGGAGTTTCTGAAGCACCTGGGCGACGATGTCAAGTGGTACTATGACATCCGCCTGTGGTCGCCGCTGCTTGTGATCCTTTTCATCCTGGCACTGCTGCCGGGGAAGAAGACGGACAAGGCAACACCGGTGGAGACGGTGCCCGTGGTGACCGTGGTGGAGACCCAGCCGGTGGCAGCCGAGACTCAGGCGGCGGAGACCACTGTGAATCCGGAGGCGGAGGCCCTGGCCCGTCTGGCGGACAGCGTAGGCTCCGGTCGGTCGGACAACGCCAAAATTGCCATCATGTGGGTGGCGGTGAACCGCTCTGACGATCGGGCCAACGGCTACGGTCAGGATCTGCTGACGGAGATCAACCGGGCTAACCAGTGGCAGGGCTACGATCCCAACCTGCCCTATACCCAGGGTACTTACGAAATGGCCTTGGAGGTGCTGGACACCCGAACCAGAGGCCGTCTGCGGCCCATCGACTCGGATATGCTCTGGCTGGTTCTCAACGACGACGGCTCTGTGACCCTGCGAAACAAGTTTAACGTCAACGCCAACGCAAACGTGCGAACCATTAAATAAAAGCGGAGAGGCTGTCCCGGATTTTTCCGGGACAGCCTCTCCATTTGAAGTATCCCCTTCCATTGGCAGGGCTCCGATCAAGCGGTCGCTTTCGCCGTCAGCTCAGAATCTGCTTCGTCGCCTGTTCCACCAGTTTCAAAAACAACGCCTCGTCCACGGCGGAATCCTCCCGGATCAGCCGGGCGTAGCAGCTGACCATGCCGCCGACATAGAAAGCGGCAATGCCCTCCAGCCGTCCCGGCTCCCGGACGATTTCCGGATGAAGCCGCCGAAGCAGCTCCGTAATGTCCCGGGTGAACTGATCGAGCAGAATGTCCAGAAGCAGGGGAAACATGCTGCTGCCCCGGATATTGGAGACCATCCGGCTGTGAACGTGGAGAAAATCCAGCAGCTCCCGGCACACATGGAGAAAAACCGCGTTGAGCTGGGCGGTGTCCTGGGGCAGGTGGTGCTGGAGAGAGGACAGCATCTCCCGGATGTAGAAGGCGAAGTAGTCGTACTTGTCGGCAAAGTGCTTGTAGAAGGTGGTGCGGCGGATGGAGGCCCGGTCGCACAGCTCGCCCACGGTCAGTTCCTCAAAGCGTTTTTCGTCCAGCAGCTCCGTGAAGGCCAGGTTCAGGGACTGATAGGTTTTTTGCAGCCGCAGATCAATTTTTTTCTCCATAAAAAGCCTCTTGAAAAAATAAACAAAAATCCATATAATGTAAATTAAGTTGCAGAGCACACAAATTTGTCTCTTGCAAAATAGCCATATTAAGCATATCATCTTTGTGTACATTTGTCAATTAACGATCTTGTGTTTTTGGAGGAACGATATGAAAACAGAAGACGGTGTGAAGGTTGCCGGGAAAGGAGGCGGGCGCTGTGGCAGATAAGAATAAGGCGGATCAGCCCAATGCCATGATAAAGCTTGCCACCTTTATTGTGGACAAGCGGAATCTCTTTTTCCTGGTGCTGGTGATCTGCCTGGTATTTTCCGCCTTTTCCCGGAACTGGGTCACAGTGGAAAACGATTTGAAGACCTACCTGCCGGATAAGTCCGAGTCCCGCCAGGGCCTGGATCTGATGGACGAGGAGTTCATCACCTATGGCTCTGCCCAGGTGATGGTGGAAAACGTATCCCAGGAGCGGGCCCAGGCCATCTGCGATGAGCTGGAGCAGATCAAGGGTGTCCAGAGCATCGACTATGACGAAGAGGACGATTACCGGAACGTTTCCGCCCTCTATTCCATCACCTTCGACTACAGCGAGAAGGACGACAAGTGCCTGGACAGCCTGGAAGCGGTGAAGGATGCCCTTTCCGCCCAGGACTACTATGTGAAGACCGACCTGGGCGACTCCGCCGCGGAGATCATCCAGCAGGAGGTCAACCTCATCATGGTGATCGTCGCGATTATCGTCGTGGTTGTGCTGCTGCTGACCTCTCAGACCTACGCTGAGGTGCCGGTGCTGCTGATGACCTTCGTGACCGCCATGATTCTCAACCAGGGCTGCCAGTTCCTGATGGGCACCATTTCCTTCGTGTCCAATTCCGTGACCAGCATTTTGCAGCTGGCGCTGTCCCTGGACTATGCGGTCATTCTGTGCAACCGGTTCAAGGAGGAGCGGGAGAACGGTCTGCCCATCCGGGAGGCGGCCATCACCGCCCTGAGCAAGGGCATTCCGGAAATCGGTTCCAGCAGCCTGACCACCATCGGCGGCCTGATCGCCATGATGTTCATGCAGTTCAAGATCGGCCCGGATATGGCCATCAACCTGATTAAAGCCGTGCTGTTTGCCCTGCTTTCCGTGTTCGTGTTCATGCCGGGCTTCCTGGTGCTCTTCGGGCCCCTGATGGACAAGACCAAGCATAAGAACTTCGTGCCGAAAATTCCCTTTGTGGGCAAGTTCGACTATAAAACCCGCTTTCTCATTCCGCCCATTTTCCTGGTGCTGGTAGTGCTCGGCTTCCACTTCTCCAATAACTGCCCCTACGCCTATGGCTTGGGCGGCATCGATACGCCGAAGCTGAACTACGTCCAGATCGCGGAAAACAAAATCGAGGACAACTTCGGCTCCACGAACTTTGTGGCCCTGGTCTATCCCAAGACGGACTACGAGGTGGAGGCGAAGATGCTGGCCGAGCTGGACACCTACGACGAGGTGGACTACAGCAAGGGCCTTTCCAACGTGGAGGCCATGGACGGCTACATGCTGGCCGATAAGCTGAACCCCAGGCAGTTTGCGGAGCTGGCGGGCCTGGACTATGAGGTAGCCCAGGTGGTGTACGCCGCCTATGCCGCCGATCAGGACGATTACGCCAAGATCATCGGCGGTCTCAACAATTACAAGGTGCCGCTCATCGACATGATGCTCTTTGTCTGCGATAAGATTGACGAGGGGCTTGTGACCTTGGACGATGAGCAGACAGCCGATTTGAAGGATGCCCAGGTACAGATGGAGTCGGCGAAGAAGCAGCTTCAGGGTCAGGATTATAACCGGGTGCTGATTTACCTGACTTTGCCGGAGGATGGGGATGCTACCTACCAGTTCCTGGACAAGATCCGGGAAATCGCCAGAACCTACTATCCGGACGGGGATCTGTACCTGGTGGGCAACTCCACCGTGGATCAGGACTTCAAGTCCTCCTTCGCCACGGATAATCTGATTGTTTCCATCGTGTCTATCCTGATCGTGCTGGTGGTGCTGCTGTTCACCTTCCAGTCCGCAGGTATGCCAATCCTGCTGATTCTTGTGATCCAGGGTTCCATCTGGATTAACTTTACTTACCCGACCTTGGCGAAATCGCCCCTGTTCTTCCTGAGCTACCTGGTGGTCAGCTCTATTCAGATGGGCGCGAATATCGACTACGCCATCGTGATTTCCAGCCGCTATCAGGAGCTGAAAACCAAGATGTCTCACAAGGAAGCCATCATTGAGACCATGAACATCGCCTTCCCCACAATCCTGACCTCCGGCTCCATTCTGGCCAGCGCGGGCATCCTGATTGGCATGATGACCTCTCATGCGGCCATCGTCGGCATCGGCCAGAGCCTGGGCCGCGGCACCATCATCTCCATGGTTCTGGTTATGTTCGTACTGCCCCAGATTTTGCTCATCGGCAGCGAGATTGTGGACAAGACCTCCTTCTCCATGCCGAAGACCAGCCTGTCCCGGGTCAGCAGCTCCGGACATATCCGGGTGGACGGCCTGGTTCGGGGCGAGATCCACGGCTACGTCAACGGCATCATCCGGGCGGATATCAACGGCGATGTGGAGCTGAATCTCATCGGCGGAAAGAGCAATCAGGAGCCTCAGGAACTCCGGGAATCCGAGAAAGGAGGAAGCGACCATGAAGCGTAAGCTTGCGGCAATTTTCATGACCCTGGCGCTTCTTCTGTCGGCGTTCCCGTTTACCGCTTTTGCGGAGGAAGCCGCCCAGGAAACCCAGGCCACGGAGGAGACTACCCAGGAAACCCAGCCTGAGGAGACCCGGCCAATCGAAATCAAGGAGACCATCTCCATTTACACGCCGGAGGATCTGGTGACCCTGGGCAGGAATTGCTCTCTGGACACCTGGTCTCTGGACAAGAAAGTGGTTCTGGAGAAGGATATTTCCCTGAGTGAAGTGGACTTTGAGCCCATCGCCACCTTCGGCGGCATTTTCGAGGGCAACGGCCAGGTGATCTCCGACCTGAACCTTACCGAGAACGTTTCTCCCGCCGGCCTGTTCGGCACACTGCAATCTACCGGTCGGGTGCGGAACCTGACCGTGGAGGGCACGGTGGAGCCCGGGGGAGAGGGGAGCAATGCCGGCGGTATCATAGGCGAAAACTATGGCCGCTTGGAAAACTGCGCCTTCTCCGGCACTGTCACCGGCAAGCAGAATACCGGCGGCATCGTGGGCAGCAATTATGGCACCCTGAACGGCTGCTCCGCCGAGGGCAAGCTCACCGGCAGCAACCGGACCGGCGGCATCGCCGGCTATAACGACGGCAAGATCATCAGCTGTAAAAACGCCATGTCCATCAACACGGAAAGCGTGGATCCCACCCTGGACATCACCGAGCTGGATCTGAACTTTACCCTGGATTTTGCCAAGACCGCCAATGTGAACGTCAATGAGTCCGCCTCGGACACCGGCGGCATCGCCGGATATTCCAGCGGTACCATCGTCTCCGGCACCAACACCGGCACCATCGGCTATCCCCACATCGGCTACAACCTGGGCGGCATCGCCGGCCGGAACTGCGGCTTCATTGAAAACTGCGAGAACAGCGGTTACCTCATGGGCCGGAAGGACGTGGGCGGCATTGTGGGTCAGATCGAGCCCCATGTCCAGACCCTCCTTTCCCAGGACTATCTGGAGACTCTGAGCAAACAGTTTGAAAACCTTGGTAACCTGGTGAGCCGGGCGGGCAGCAACGGCGCGGCCAGCGGCGGCGATATCCAGAGCAGCATCAAGACCCTGACGGGCTACCAGAGCAGCGCCCGCTCCGCTGTCAATGACCTGGTGGAGTCGGCGAAAAATCTGGAATTCAACCAGGACGCCCTATCCAGCCTGAGCGATTCCATCCATGGCATGGTGAATGCCGGCGGCAGCCTGGAGCGCAGTGTCGGCAACGGCCTGGGCACCCTGACCGACGACGTCAGTGCCATTTCCGGCCAGATTCAGTCCATTTCCAAGACCTTTGCCCTTGCCACCGAGGACGCGAAGAAGGACACGGTGACGGACATCTCCGACGTGGACTTAAGCGATATCTCCGACGGACGGGTGACGAACTGCACCAACACCGGCACCGTGGAGGCCGACCTGAACGTGGGCGGCATTACCGGCACCATGGGTCTGGAATCCACCGTTGACCCGGAGGACGACCGCCCCAGCGGCAGCCTGACCCAGCGGCGGCGGTATGAACTGAAAGCCATTGTGGACAGCTGCGAAAACGTGGGCACGGTAACGGCCAAGCGCAGCTATGCCGGCGGCATCTGCGGTCGGATGGAGCTGGGCCTGATCACCGGGAGCCGTGGCTATGGCCGCATTTCCAGCGACAACGGCGACTATGTCGGCGGCATCGCGGGTCTTACCGGCGGCACCATCCGGGACAGCTTCGCCAAGTGCACCCTGTCCGGCAACAACTATGTCGGCGGCATCGTGGGCAGCGGCATCCAGGAGGACATCAGCGGCGATTCCAGCACCGTCTCCGGCTGCTATTCCATGGTGGAGGTTACGGAGTACAAGCAGTTTGTCGGAGCCATTTCCGGCGGCAATTCCGGCGTGTTTATCAACAACTACTTTGTCTCCGACACCCTGGCGGGCATTAACCGGGTGAGTTACGCCTCCCTGGCGGAGCCCGTGACCTACGAAAAGATGCAGCGGCTTCAGTCTCTGCCCCAGTCCCTGCGGGAGCTGACCCTTCGCTTTGTGGCGGACGGAAAGACCGTCAAGTCCGTGCCCTTCCACTATGGGGATTCCTTTGACGACAGCGTGTTCCCGGAAATCCCTCAGAAGGAGGGCTGCTATGCCAAGTGGGACACCCGTGATCTGACCGATCTGCGCTTTGACACGGTGGTCACCGCGGATTACCTGCCCTATATCACTTCCCTGAGCACTTCCGATCTGCGCTATGACGACCGGCCTGTGTTCTTCGTCCAGGGCCAGTTCCAGGAAAATGACGCCTTAAAGGCCGAGCACAGCGCCGAGGAGACCTTCCGCAAGGAGGGCCTGACGCTAAAGGAGCAGTGGACGATCACCATTCCCGCGGACGGCCTGGAAAGCCACACCATCCGTTTCCTGCCCGGCCAGGAAAATAGCCACCTGTATCTCATGAAGAGCGGCAGCTGGACGCGCATCCATCCCGAGACCATGGGCACCTACCTGTGCTTTGAGGCTGCCGGCTCCCAGGTGGAGCTGGCGGTGGCGGTTCCCATGGCCGCCGGCAGAAATCAGCTGCTGATCGCAGCGGCGGGTCTCGTGGTTCTGGCGGTGCTGGCCCTGTGTACCATCCGCATCAAGCGCTCCCGGAAAAAGAGCGCCCCGGAGGCAGCTCCCACCGGGAAGAAGCCCAGAAAGCGGGGCACCAAGCGGAAGATCATTGCCGCCATCCTGATTCTCATGGCCCTGATTCTGGCCATTATCGCCTTCTGCTGCATCCAGGAGCCCGTGGAGGAGCTGAGCCGGAAGGTGCAGGTCTACGATATCCTCAGCACCTACTTAAATCAGGACGCGCGCCACATGAGCTTAACGGTGCAGGCCCAGATCGAAAATAAGAATGCGGACTTTACCGCCGACGTGTCTACGCTTCACGCGGGCACCAAGGAGGTCAGCGTCATTCAGGAAAATAACCGGCGCCTTTATTACAGCGACGGGGTGGTTTACCTGGAAAACGGCACTGCCTTCCGGCTGAACGCGGCAGCGCCGGACTACAGCCAGCTGATGCCCTTGCTGGCAAGCCTGTGTGAGTCTGCTCAGGTGGAGCCCGTAGACGGAGTGTATACCGTGACCCTGGACGGGGAACAGGCCATGGAGATCGCGAAGCTCCTGATGCCCAGTGTGCAGAATTGGCTGCCCCAGACCGGACGGCTGACGGTGGATGTGATGACCCAGGGCGGGGCCCTGTCCAGCCTCCGTTTCACCGGCGCCGGCAATCTGGCGGATTCGGTGAAGACCCCCTTCGCCCTGACGGCCACGGCAGAAGTTCTTCCCACGGAAGACATCACCCTGCCCAGCCCGGTGAATACCCAGATTCTCTTCGGCACCACCAAAGCAACGGAGGTCTACTCTGACCAGCTGATTCAGCTGATGCAGGCCTGGGCCAACCTGGGCACTACCAATCCTTTGAGTGCCCAGGTGACCATGAGCGCGGATCTGGGGAGCCTGTCCGTAGAGGAAGGCTTCCGGTACTATGCCTGGAAGACGGAAACTACCACCGTCCACGCCGTGGAAAAGGACGATAAGACCGTCTACTTTACGGACAAGGCTCTGTGCAACGCCGAGGGTCGGACGGTTACCGGCGGCATCGGCGTGGAAACCGATCCGGCGGCACTGGCAGGCGTGCTCTATGACACTTTCCAGGCGGCGCAGTTCCAGAGCCGCAGTGAGGAGGGCGTTACCATCTACACGGTG
>OIYS01001378.1_pt1 | contig 12476 bp, 12 predicted proteins | sample 1588271 | NCBI WGS metagenome assembly OIYS01 (sample SAMN03283286) | human gut metagenome | biome: human-associated habitat; material: feces | host: Homo sapiens | place: Peru | collected 2012
CAAATTATTCAAAGTATATTTAATATTTTTATATTTAAAAGCCACCAAAACCATTATTATACTAATAAATATTTTCATAAAAAATAAAATAATTTTATTAAAAGGTAAAAACAATATTGCCAAAGACATACCCCCGATAATACTTGATAAAATTAATCTCTTTAAATTCATATGTCTTTTTAAAGTTATATCTATAGTCATTAACAACAATAAATCATAGCAAAAATTCAATAAAAATACAGCATCTAAATATATTTTCATTTTATTCACCAAAAACATTATACAAAAAAAAGTAACAAATTTTTGTTACTTTATGTCGACTATTTATTTTTTTTAATAATTGTCACTTCTTAAAAATGGTGGAATTTCATATTCATCATCTACTTCAGGTGTAGGTCTTCTTTTTGGAACATGAACTTCATCACTAAATAATGCTTCTTCACCAACTTCATCATCAAATCCTGTAGCTATAACTGTAACAATTACTTCATCAGTTAAATTATCATTCTTTATAGCCCCAAAGATAATATTTATATCTGAATTTGCTGCCTCTCTAACTGTTTCAACTGCATCCTCGATTTCAAATAATGTAAGATTTTTACCTCCAGTTACATTGACAATTGCATTCGTAGCACCTTCAATTGTAGCTTCCAAAAGTGAATTTGAAACTGCTTGACGTGCTGCTTCAATGGCTCTATTTTCTCCAGCATTACAACCGATACCAATAATAGCTGTACCACTTTTTTCCATAACAGTTTTAACGTCTGCAAAGTCAAGGTTAATAACCCCAGTAACAGCAATCAAATCGGAAATTGATTGAACACCTCTATGTAATACATTATCTACTTCTTTAAAAGCTTCTTCAAAACTTGTAGTTTTATCAATAATATCTCTTAATCTATCGTTTGGTATAATAATTAAACTATCAACATGAGTCCTTAATTCTTCTAAACCAACCAATGCATTTTCCATTCTTTTTTTACCTTCAAATCTAAATGGTTTAGTAACAATACCAACTGTTAAAGCTCCCATATCTTGAGCAATTTCAGCAATAATCGGTGCAGCACCAGTACCAGTACCTCCACCAAGTCCACAAGCAACAAATACCATATCTGCTCCTTGTAGTGCTTCTTCTAATTCATTTTTACTTTCTAAAGCAGCACTTCTTCCAACTTCAGGATTAGCACCAGCTCCTCTTCCACCTGTAATATTTTTACCTATTTGTATTTTATTTTGACACAAAGAAGCATTTAAAACTTGTAAGTCTGTATTAACTACATAAAATTCTACACTTTTAACTCCTTCTTCAATCATTCGGTTAACTGCATTGCAACCACCGCCACCAACACCAACTACTTTAATCTTGGCTATTTGATCCATCTGTAATCCATTCATAAATTCATTCTCCCTCTAGTTATCAAAAAAGTAACCAAATAATTTACCTAACAAGGAATCATCTGATATATTAACTTTTTTATGTATTCCACTTAATTCTTCTTGTTCATCTATACTGAAAATAGAAAAATCTCTATTTCGTAAATTTAACCTACTATCATAATATTTAATTAATCCAACACCAGTTGCATATTTATTATGTCTAGCACCAATTTCTGTAACCATTCCAATACTTGCATCTTTAAAAATATATTTTAACATATCTTTAAAATCTGCCATTTCTGTTACTCCCCCTGTAACAATTATATAACTAATTTTCTTTTTTGTTAAGAGATTTATTTGTTTTTTTGCTAAATTTAGCATTTCTTCTAATCTTCCCATAACAATTTCACTAGCATCATATTGATTTATTTTAACTTTATCACCATTTTTATTTATAAAAACAACAGATTCATTAGGTTGAGCATTAGTCTTATCTGCTAAAGCTATATATTCTTTTAAATATAAAGCATCTTTTCTAGATATTTTGTAAACAAAACCTAAATCATAATCAATTGTTTCTCCCCCCATATCTATTGCTTCACAACCAGTTATAATACCTTTATTAAATATTGCTACCGTCATTTTAGATGCTCCAATATTTATAACAGCCCCTACTTCACTACTATTTTTTTGATTTTTAAATTCATAGTAGTCACCTAAAGGACCAACAGTTACATCAACAACTGTAATACCTAACTTTTCTAAACATTTAATTATCGGCGTAACATTTTTTTTAGGAACCGTAGCAACCACTGCTTTAACTTTCAATTTTTGGGCATTCATTTTTAATGGAGCATCAGATACAACACTATCATCTACTAAAAACTTCGTAGGCAACAACGCTACAATTTCTCTATTATCCAATACTTTATTATAAACAGATGATTGTAAACATTTAATTATATCATTGCTTTTAATAATATGATCTTCATTAGTTATTGAAGTATATCCTTCACTCAAGAAACATTCTATTCCATTAGTTGGTACACTTACAATTACTTTTGTAATCTTTTGTCCAATTTGTTCTTCACCCTTTTTAAAAACATCATTTAAAGCTTCAATTGCACTTTCCGGATTAACAATATATCCCTTTTTTATTCCTCTTGATGGGGTATCAACACATGCTAATATATTAAGTTTTCCACGTACTATTTCACCAACAACAAGTTTAATTGTATGACTACCAATATCCAAACTAGCTATTATTCTTCGCATGCACACATCTCCCATTACCTTATAGATAATTATATCTAAAAAACCCCATTCATGCAAGGGGCTTATCTAATTTTTTATAAATTATAATTTAAAATCAATTATAAAATAACTAATTTGAATTTTAAAAATTGTTTTCATTACGAATTTTTTCCATTTTGGCCCTTTTTTCGTAATGAAAACAACAATGCTTAAAAATGTAATATTAAAATATTTTCTTTCATATAGTTAAGTAGCTTTAGATGGAGGAATATTTATGATAAACAAACAAAATTTATGGTTCGTTACACTATTTTCTCTAATACTAGTATTAGGAATATATTATGTAACAATGAAAGACGAAACATTAAGTGTTTTAGCCGGAGAAAATAATGTAAGCAACCCAGTAGAAGTAAAAGAATCTGACATTATCGTGGCACTTCAAGTTGCATCTGATGAGACAGTTCTAAAGGAAATGAATGAGTATCAAAGTATTTTATTAGATGACACAGCTACAATCGAAGAAAAAAATGATGCCTACAACGCTTTACAAGCATTGAGTAATTCAAAAACTGAATGTGAAAAAATCAAAAAAACAATTACTGAAAAATTTAAATTTGATAACTTTGTAAAAATTGATAATGACACAATAAGCATAACAATAGCATCAAAAGAACATAACAAAGAAGTAGCCAATAAAATTATCAGAGAAGTACAAAGCATGTACGATAAGCAAAAATATATAACTGTTAAATTTGAATAATATCCTATACATTTTTTAAAATACTTCATACAATATTGTGAGGTATTTTAAATTAAGGAGAATATTTTAAAATGAAAAAAAAAATTTTAACAGATCGCGAACAAGAAGTTTTTGAATTACTTGTTAAAAATAAAACCACCGGAGAAATTGCCAAAAAACTTAACATAAGTGAAAAAACAGTAAGAAATCATGTCTCAAATGTCATTCAAAAACTTGGTGTCAAAGGTCGCGCCCAAGCCATTATAGAATTAATAAAATTGGGAGAATTAACAATTGACTAAAGACTTCGGTCTTTTTTTTATTTTTATAAATATAATTAATTAGGTGTTTAAAAATGATAAAAAAATCTTCAATCAGACGAATTTGTGTAGCAACATTAGCTTTATTTATTTTACTTATTATTTATTTTTTTCCAAACAATGATGTAACAATCAAAGAACATTTAAGTTATATAAAAAATGATGAAATGCCTATCTTTTTAGTTGATGATAAAGATTATGTAGCAAGAACAAGTATTGTAAAATCCAGTAAAAACATAAATGACCAAATCAAAGAAATAATTGAAACATTAACTATTAATTCTCAAAAATCAAATTATATCAGAGATGGGTTTAAACCAATCATTCCAAAAGACACTAAAGTTTTAGATCTAAAATTAGATAGTGAAATATTAACCATTAATTTTAGTAAAGAATTTTTAAATGTTTCAAAAGAAAATGAAGATAAAATGATCGAAGCTTTAATTTATTCATTAACTGAAATAAAAGAAATTAAAAAAATAAAAATACTTGTTGAAAATAATAATTTTACCACACTTCCAAATTCTAATAAAAAATTACCAGAATACCTAGACAAAAATTACGGCATCAATAAAATTTATAATCTTGACTCTTTAAAAGAAACAAGTAAAACTACCATATATTATTTAAGTAAAAATAAAGACTATTACTACTATGTTCCAGTTACAAAAGTAAGCAACGAAAAATTGGAACGCGTTGAGATTATAATCAAAGAACTAAAAAGTACTCCAATATATCACACAAATTTAATTAGTTATCTAGCATCATCAACTAGTATGACAAATTATGAATTATTAGAAAGTACAATTAGTTTATCCTTTAATAACTATCTTATAGCAAATTTAAAAGATGATGCTGTACTTGAAGAAGTAAAATATTCAATTGCCTTATCACTTCGTGATACATATGGAATTAATGAAGTCATATTTAGTATTCCTGATATGGAAAACACAAGAATTAGCGTCTAAAATAGTGAATTTAATAAAAAAAGGTTGCATTAACCCTTTTTTTATACTATAATTAATTTGTGTTCAAAGAAGATATCGAAAAAAAATACGTCCTGGTAGCTCAGCTGGATAGAGCAATCGCCTTCTAAGCGATCGGTCGTGAGTTCGAATCTCGCCCAGGACACCACGTTTGAACACAACAACTCAATCAAGAGTTGTTTTTTTATTTTTTAAAATCAATAATCTTGATAATAATTTTTAAGTTTTTCTATACCTTCTTCTTTTAAAATTTTATTCCAAGCTTTTTTATAAACACTTTTGGCATATTCTTTGTCTAAATATTCATTTTGAAACTTATCTCTTTTTAAAACTAATGTAGGATTATTAGTCCACAAATTAAATTTTCCATTACTGTTTATTCTTTTACAAATATATTCATAACATCTTTCAAAATGTTCATCAAAAGTAACTAACTCGGGATAGTTTTTAATAGACATTCCAATTTGTCTTTTAGCTAAAATATCAATATCAAAGTCACGATCAGAATCAGAAACACATTCACCATAAAAATTTCTAGGCCTTGTTTTTCTACTTCCGCGATGATCTTCGACAGCTTTTTTCATTATTTTTATTTCGTCTTCATTAAAAAATTTTTTTAGCTCTACATCACTTGCTATAATTTTTCCTGCTTCCAATTCATGATTTTCTCTATCAACACTTAATCCAGAATCATGATAAACTGCAATAACATATGCCATATTTTTATCTAAATTATAATAATCTGCTAGCATTAGCATATTTTTAATAACATTATTTATATGAAGCATTCCATGAGCATAAAATCTTTCATATTTTATAAATATATTTTTTTCAATATAATCAACTAAATCTTTATTTAACATATTTTCCACCCAATACCTATTTTACCTTAAAAGCATTTAAAAAGCTAGCTTTTTGAGCTAACTTTATTTTGCACAACTACAAGTTTTAAATGTATGTTTTACTCTATCATGTTCTTCGGCTTTTTTACCGTTATTAAAACGTTCTACTGTACCTACTAAATAACCAGTTATTCTTCTAATTCTTTCAAATTCTACTCCTTCACCAGTTACTCTTTGTTTTTTTACTTCTTCTTCTACTTTTTCCATACTACTCTACCTATTCCTTTCCTTCTAATCTTTTAAGTAAATCAACACTTACAGGTTCTCCAGTTTTTCTACCACATCTTGGACAAACATCTTTTATAATTCCAACATATCCACAAACTGGATCTCTATCTACTGGATGGTTAATTGCACCATATCCAATATCACTTTCTTTCATTATTCTAACAACACTTTCAAATGCTTCCAAGTTATCTGATGGGTCTCCATCAAGTTCAATATAACTTATATGTCCAGCATTAGTAAATTTATGATATTTTCCTTCAATACGAAGTTTATCAGCAATTGAAATATTATAATAAACTGGAACATGGAATGAATTTGTGTAATAAGATCTATCGGTTACACCAGGAATTTTTCCATAAATATCTCTATCAATATTTACAAATCTACCACTTAATCCTTCTGCTGGTGTTGCAAGTAATGTAAAGTTCAAATTATATTTTTTACTATATTCATCACATTTTTCTCTCATGTGACCAATAATTTTAATTCCTAACTTTTGAGCATCATCAGATTCCCCATGATGTTTACCTATTAAAGATTTAAGACATTCAGCAAGACCAATAAATCCAATAGATAATGTTCCATGTTTTAAAACTTTCTTTAATTTATCATTAGGTTTTAATTTATCACTATCAAGCCATACACCTTGTCCCATTAAAAATGGAAAATTATATACTCTTTTATTACATTGAATATCATATCTTTCAAGTAATTGATCTTTAACAAGTTCCATCATATCATCAAGTTCTTGATAAAAACTCTTCATATCAGCTTTTTCTAAAGCATTTTTTCCTACAATACCATGTTTAATTCCAATCCTAGGTAAATTTATAGATGTAAATGATAAATTTCCACGTCCTGGAGTAATTTCTTTATCAGGATCAGCAACATTACCTATAACTCTAGTTCTACATCCCATATAGCCTACTTCAGTTCTATAATCTCCAGCCTTATAATATGGTTTATTAAATGAACTATCCAAGAATGACCAATTTGGAAATAATCTTTTAGCTGATACTCTTAAACTTAATTTAAACAAATCATAGTTAGGATCTTTTGGATTATAATTAACCCCTTCTTTAACTTTAAATATAGAAATTGGAAATATCGGGGTTTCTCCATGACCAAGTCCTGCTTCACTAGCAAGCATATAGTTTTTAGTAACCATTCTACCTTCACTAGATATATCAGTACCAAAATTTATTGATGAAAATGGTACTTGAGCACCAGCTCTTGAGTGCATAGTATTTAAATTATGTACAAAAGCTTCCATTGCTTGATATGTTCTTTTATCAGTTTTTTCTAAAGACTTCTTTATTGACATATCAAATAATCTTTTCATTAATTCTGAATCTTTATAATATTTTTCAAAATAATCAGTAGTTATATCTATAGTTGTTATTTTTGCTATTTCTTTTTCAATACTTGCTACATTTATAAAATCATTTAAATCTTCTAAATCAATATAATCTTTAATCGTAGTTTTCAACATTTTCTTAAATGTTTTAAGAACACCTGGTGCTAAATAATAATCAAATGCCGGAATGCTTTGACCACCATGTTGATCATTTTGATTTGACTGTATAGCTATTGCTGCAAGTGCAGAATAACTCATTATATCGTTTGGTTCTCTCAAATGTCCATGACCTGTTGAAAATCCATTTTTAAATAATTTATCTAAATCAATTTGCATACAAGTCGTAGTTCCCATTGCTTCAAAATCCATATCATGTATATGAATATAACCTTCATCATGAGCATCCGCAAACTTTTTCTTCATTAAATATGATTTAGAAAATTCACGAGATACATTAGAACCAAATTGAAGCATTGTTCCCATCGCTGAATTGCCATCTATATTACCATTTTCTCTTTTTGCATCATCTTCTGCAGCACTTTTTAAAGCAAGACCTTCTAAAGTTTTCAAAAATTTATGACTTCTTTTATCATCAGTAAACATTTCCCTTGCTTTACTTCTATTTTCTCTGTAATTTGCAAAATTTTCAAATACATCTTCATATTTATCTTTTTTCAATGTTTCTTCAATAATATCTTGAATATCTTCAATTTTAATACTTGCTTTATCTTGATATTCTTTTTCTATTCTTTTAATAACATGTCCATATACTTTTTGAATATCATTTGATGAATATTTTAATATTTCTTCCTCATCATCATTCAAAATTTTTATACTGTCAAATCCCTTTTTAATTGCCATGGCTATTTTAGTTCCATTAAAACCTACTTTAGAACCATTTCTTTTTACAACTTTAATTGTTTCAAAAATTCCTTCTTCCTTATTTGGCATTTACTACTACCTTCCCTTCATATCTTCATTATAGTATGAAGAAAAATAATTGTCTACATTTTTTTGATTTTCAAAATTTACCAATTTTCTTTTTTCTAAAAAAACACCCCGTCTTTTCGTTGTTCGTATTTTAAAACAATTAAACGCAAACCCAGATATAGCCTTACATAAAATACATTTTTATAAAAATTTGTATTTTTTTACATTTCTTTACTTTTTGCAATTTTAATTTTTCAATTATTTGACATATCAAATTTTTACACCATTTTATTTTAAAATTTAGCATCATTTTTTCATAAAATTATTGCACATTTTCTAATCTTTGTTATAATAAAATTATATCAAGGAGGAATACTATGTTTAATAATAAAAAAATTCATTTGATCGGTATCGGAGGCATAAGCATGAGTAGTATTGCTTTAATGTTACTTAATATGAATGCCTTCGTTTCAGGAAGTGATATTCAAGAATCAGAATTAACCAAAAATTTAGAAAAAAAAGGCATCAACATTAAATATGGACATCACCCTGAAATGATTCACAATGCAGATATTGTAGTTTACACTGCAGCAATACATGAAGATGACCCAGAACGTATAGCTATTAAAGCTGAAAATAAAGAAAATTATGAACGTGCAGAATTTCTAGGTATGATGATGAAAGAGTTTAAAAACTCTATTTGCATATCTGGAACACATGGAAAAAGCACCACTACTGGAATGGTAAGTTTAATATTTTTAGAAGCAAGAAAAAATCCAACTATTCAAGTCGGAGCAATTTTACCTGAAATAAACGGAAACACTCATATAGGTAGCCACGATTACTTCATCATGGAAGCTTGTGAATATGTAGATTCATTTCTTCATTTTCATCCAACCAGTGCCATTATAACTAACATTGACAATGATCACCTCGATTATTTTAAAAATTTAGAAAACATAAAAAAATCTTTCTACAAATATGTTAGTTTACTTCCAGAAAATGGATATTTAGTAAAAAATAATGATGATGAAAATTCAAACGAACTTGATAAACACACTAAAGCAACCGTAATCACATATGGAATTAACAATAATGCAAATTATATAGCCAAAAATATTACTAGTAATTCTCTAGGACATTATTCATATGATATTTACCTAAACAATGAACTATTAACAACTATAAATTTAAACATAAATGGAAAACACAATATTTATAATTCTCTTGCAGCTTTTGCTTTATCACACCAATATATTAAGGATATTAATATTTTAAAAAGTGCACTAGAAAAATATCATGGCGTAGGAAGAAGATTTGAATATCTTGGTACATATAAAAATGCTTTAGTATATGATGATTATGCTCATCATCCATCAGAAATAAAAACTACCCTTGAAAGTGTAAAGAGCGTTAAGCATAACACTTCTTGGGCCATATTTCAATCTCATACATATTCTAGAACCGCAGAACATCTAGAAGCATTTGCTGATGTTTTAAGTAAATTTGACCATATAATTATTGCTAAAATATTTCCAGCTCGTGAAGAAAACATTTACAACATTAGTGAAGATATGTTAGTAAATAAAATAAAAGAAAAAAATCCCAATGTATGTTTTATTGAAGACTTTACCGAAATCATAGATTATCTAGACAAAAATATTGAACCCAATGATTTAATTATATCTATCGGAGCTGGTCCAATAAATTCCAATGTCACAAAAAAACTTATAGAAAAATAACATCTATAAGTTTTTTAATTCATTTCTATACTCCTCTAAAACATTAATTATTTCATTTTCACTTTTACATCTGCAAACTTTATTTTTAACTTCTTTATTTTCAGGCAAACCTTTTAAATAATTAAGTAAATGATTTCTTATTTCTAGCACAGCTTGTTTTTCACTTTTATCTTCACATAACTTTTTTAAATGATATTCCATCATATCTATTTTTTCATTATAATCTATTTCTTCCGGTAATTTACCACTTTCCAAATATTCGACACATTCACGAACGAGCCATGGATTTCCAAGAAGACCACGGCCAATCATCACAGCACTACATCCAGTATCATCAAGCATTTTTTTTGCATCAAAGCAAGATACTACATCACCATTTCCTATTACGGGAATATTTACAGCATCAACCACAGCTTTAATGATATTCCAATCAGCCCTACCAGAATACCCTTGTGCTCTAGTTCTAGCATGTATTGTAATTGCACTTGCTCCATTTGCTTCAGCAATTTTAGCTATTTCAACAGCATTAATTGAATTGGCATCCCAACCACTTCTAATCTTAACTGTAACGGGAACTTTTACTGCTTCTACTACAGCTTTAATTATTTCTCCAACTTTTTCAGGATTTTTAAGTAAAGCACTACCAGCTTGATTTTTAACAGCAACCTTTGGTACTGGACACCCCATATTAATATCAATAATATCAGGCTTCATTCTCTTTTCCACAATTTTAGCTGCTTCTACAAATGAATTTACATCACTCCCAAAAATTTGTTGACTTATTGGTCTTTCATCATCATTCATTCTTAAAAGTTCAAAAGTCTTTTCATTACCATAAGTAATAGCCTTATCACTAACCATTTCAGCAACCACTAATGAAGCCCCCATAAACTTACAAATCCTTCTAAAAGTCATATTGCTAATTCCTGCCATCGGAGCAACTACAATCTTTCCATTAATTTCTACATTTCCAATTTTCCACATAAATCCCCCATAAACTATTTTCTTAAAATTCCAACATCTCCAGAATTAATTAAAAAAGCATTTGCATCATCAGTATCTAAATGTGCTTCATAATATCCATCTTCACTAACCTTTGCTTTTACCATTATAACACCAGGCTTTACACCATTTATTTCTAGATATAAATCTTCATTATCAATAATTCCATATTTTTTAGCATCCAAAGGACTAAAATGAACATGTCTATCAGCAATTATAGCAAAATTCCCACTTATAGAATTTTTTTCAGTTTTTATTGTAATAAATGATGCCCCATCTAATACTCCACTTTTTCTAACAGGAGGCTTTATTCCTAATCTTCTAGCATCACTTGCTGATATTTCCACTTGGTTATAGTCTCTTGCTGGTCCAACAACTCTCACATTTTCTATTTTTCCTTCATTAGTTTCAATAGTAACAATTTCTTTTGCTGCAAATTGCCCAACTTGATTTAATTTATTTTTAACATTAAGTTCATGACCAAACAATTCATTTATAGCATCACTCGTTAAATGAACATGTCTAGCACTTATCATAATATTTACTTTTTCTTCTAGATCAAACTTCATAATCAATTACCTCACAATTAATAACTTTTCCCTTTTCTAATTCTAACTTTATTATATCAACATCACTTAAATTATCATCAATTATAACTCTTTCATTAAAACTTAATACTAATCTATCATCTAAATTATAACCCTTATCTAGTTTATCTAATAAAAATCCCAATATAGCACTTTTTTGAGTAAATATAACAATATTTTTATTGCCATTTTTCTTTACAATCCTATCAACAGCTATACTCATTCTTTTATTTACTTCGTTTAAACTTTCACCATGATTAAATTTAAAATCAAAATCTCTTTCTTGCATAAAACGAAGCATTTTAATATTTCTTCTTCCCATATCCCCGATCTTTAAATCATTCAAAAAAGAATTAATATTTATATCAACATTTTTATAACTTGCATAATATTTTGCCGTAGCTATACTTGAAGCATAACTAGAAGAATAAACAACACTTGCATCTATTTTTTTCACTAACTTAACACTTGCTTTTTCCCCTTCGATTGAAAGAGGTCTATTAACCCTTTTTTCTTCTAATCCCACATCAGTTTCATATAATATATTATCAATAACTAAATTATTACTTACTAAATATAATGTCATAACATTCACCATAATAATTTTATCAAATTAATTTAAAGTTGACAATATGCACAAATTGAACTATATTTAAATTAAGAGGAATGTATTTTAAAAAAAGAAGTGCACAGATGAAATGCATCCCTTAAAGTAGACATTAATAAAAAAGAGGGACTACAAAATATGATAAAATACATTTCCGAAAGGAGGTGTATTTTTATTATGGCAACAAAAGGACAAAAGTTTAAAACATTTACAAATGAAGAAAGAACTGAAATTGTAAGCAAATACATGTCAGGCAAATATTCATATGCAATTTTAGCAAAAGAATATAACATAAGTTGGAAAACTATAGAAAGCATGGTTAGAAAATTCAAAAAAACTGGACTAACAATTAAAGACAAAAAAGGTAGAAATAATCAATCACATTTAACTAAAGAAGATTGGAAAGAAAGATATGAAATATTAAAAAAATACCAGGCCTTCCTCA
>OIYS01001379.1_pt1 | contig 12470 bp, 12 predicted proteins | sample 1588271 | NCBI WGS metagenome assembly OIYS01 (sample SAMN03283286) | human gut metagenome | biome: human-associated habitat; material: feces | host: Homo sapiens | place: Peru | collected 2012
CAATATCACTAGATGCATCACTAGATTTAGGTGGAAGATATGATAAAGATGGAAATAAGCAAGGAACAGAATGGACACCAATAGGAGTAGCCAAATCTTCAAGTCAAATAAATTATTTTAAAGGAACATTCGAGGGAAATAATAATATAATAAGTGGTATATATATAACAAAGTCTATTGAGAAAATAGAAAATGCGTATGATATTTTTGGAATAGGATTGTTTGGATATATAGATTCAGCCGTTATAAATAATTTAACAATTAAGGATGCTTATTTAACTGGGTACAAGTATATTGGGGCTTTAGGAGCCTATGTTAAAAATAGTAAAATTAATAATGTAATAGTGGATAATGTATATGCAAAAGCAAATAATACTATCAGTGGAATAGTAGGATTCGCTACAGGTACTAGTGCATCAAATTTACATTCATATAATAGTACTATAACTGGTATAACTAAATATATAGGTGGTGTAGTCGGAGTATTACAAAAAAACAGTTCATTAAGTAATTCTTATAGTAATTCAATTATAAAAAAAGATGGAACTGATTCTGATTTAGGCACAGGTGGAATAGTTGGTGAAATTATTACAAATAGTACTGCAGATAGATTAGTATCAGAATCAATAGTTACAGGATATATGGGTGTAGGTGGAGTAGTAGGCCACTTTCAAAACAATTGTAAGTTAACAAATGTTATATCATATGCTAAAGTAACAGGAAATAATTATTTAGGTGGGGTGATAGGAACATTTACAGGTTATCCTAGTGGAAATACAATTGAAAATATAAAATCATATGCTGAAGTAATTGGAAATGAAGATGGTATAGGAGGCGTAATAGGGCTATTAAATTTAGGTAGCAATTATTTAACAGATATCTATTCTAAATCTAATGTAAAAGGAAAAGATAAATTGGGCGGGATAACAGGATCGATTGAGAATTCTGAAACAATAATAAATTATAGAAATGTAATATCAGAATCAACTATAGAAGGTGAAACTAATGTAGGAGAACTTTGGGGATATGCAGATCCTTCTAGTACTATAAATAAATTAGATTAATTTGTTTTACTAATTCAAATGTAAAAATATGTAATAAAGGTAGAATATATCTATCTTTTTTTTACATATTTTGTTATAATAATATATGATGATAGAGTGTGATATTATGAAAGATAGTAAAGGGCAAGCATTAGTAGAATTTATAATTGTTTTACCACTTCTTGTATTGATTATAATATCTATTATTGATTTTGGAAATATTTTTACTAAAAAGTATTCTTTAGAAAATGATTTAGATACTGTAGTTGATTTATATGAAACACAGGAGTATTCTAAAATCAATGAGTATATAAGTAATAAAGATATTAAGATTGATTATAAAGAGGAAAATGATTTTTTAACTATTAGTTTAAGTAAAGATATTAAGATATATTCTCCTATACTTAATACTATCTTAGGTAATAGTTATATTGTTAATGTAGATAGGAGTATATATGTTAAAAAATAATAAAGGTCAGGTTTTAGTGCTTTTTGTAATTTTTATACCAATATTTTTTATAATGCTTGGTATGGTTATTAATTTAGGATATTTGTCATTAGAAGAGAAAAAAATTAATAATAGTACTAAAGATGCATTAAAGTATTATTTAGATAATTTAGATGATACACTTGTTTACGATAAAAGTTATGATCTATTAAGTAAAAATGTTAAGGATTCTGATATTAAAATTATTGATAGTCCTATGAGTGTTGAAGTAACAGTTATAAAGACTATAAAAAACAAATATGGTTTAAACGATAAAAAACAGGATATAATGGTTGTATATAAAGGATACAAAGATGATAAAAGAATAGTAAAAGGGTGATTTTATGGCTTTAAATAAAGCAAAGATATTTGCAGTTACATCAGTAAAAGGTGGAGTAGGAAAAACTACAACGATTCTATCTTTAGCTGGTATTTATTCTAGAATGCAAAAGAGAGTTTTAATAATTGATTTAGATTTTTATTCTGGGGATATTGCTGCAACTCTAAATATTAAATATGATTTAGATATTTATAATTTATTTGAAGATTTAAATAATAATACGTTTGATTCGTTAGATAATTATGTAACAAAGTATGATGATTTTATAAGTGTTATGGCAGCTCCTAAAGATCCTAGGTATGCTAGAAAAATAAATAGCAAAATACTAGATGTAATTTTTTATAAAGCTGCTATGAAGTATGATGTGATATTAATAGATACTAATCATATATTGACTGATATTAATTTGTTCGCACTTGACTATAGTGATCAAATATTATATTTAATAAATAATGATTCTATGAATTTAAAGAATATGAAAACTATGGTATCAATATTAAGTGATATGGGTAAATCAAATTACAAAATTATATTAAATGAATCTAATTATAAAGGTAAAAATTATTATAATAAGTATGATATAAAAAATATAATAAATAAAAATATAAATTATATAATACCAAGTAATTTCTATATTAAAAATATTGATAAATATATAATTGAGGGTAAGATACTTACTTTAGATGATAGAATATATAGAAAATATACGAGCGCTATGAAGATATATGAACTTATAGCAAGCAATCTACTAAAGGAAAGTAAGGGGGATTAATATGGCTAAATCATTTGTTGATGAATTTGAAGTTGTTGAAGATAAAAGTAATTTTAATGATTTACCAGACTATGACACTTTTACTAATAAGGTATTGCTTGATGAATTAAGAAATAAAATAATTCAAAATTTAATTGATAATAATGCTAATAATAAATTAGGTTTATCTAGTTATGTTAAGGGTGAAATAGATAAAACATTAGAAGGTTATGATTTAAGTGTTGTAGAGAGAAGTTATATAAATAATTTAATTGACAATGAAATAAATGGTTATGGACCTATTACTGAACTTTTAGATGATCCTGATATTACCGAAATTATGGTAAATGGAATTAATGAAATTTATATAGAATTAGATGGGAAACTTATAAAGGATGATAGTGTTTCTTTTATAAATGAAAATCATATTATAAGGACCATACAACGATTAATTCAGCCAATAGGTAGAACAATTGATACAGCAAATCCTATGGTTGATGCAAGGCTTAGTGATGGGTCTAGACTTAATGCTGTAATAGAACCCTTAAGTTTAAATGGACCTGTTCTTACTATAAGAAAATTTAAAAAAGAGTTAGCTACTATAGATGATTTTTTACGTAATGGTACGATGACTCCTTATATGGCAAGATTTATTGAGGCCTGTGTTAAAAGTAAAATGAATATTATAGTATGTGGCGGTACTGGTAGTGGTAAAACAACATTGCTAAATGTTATGTCATCATTTATTGGAAATGATGAGAGAATTATTACTATAGAGGATGCTGCAGAATTAAAATTGGAACAAAGTCATGTTATTTCTCTTGAGACAAGAGGCTCTAATTATGAAGGCGTTGGGGCAGTAACTATTAGAGATTTGGTTATAAATTCTTTACGTATGAGACCTGATAGAATAATAGTAGGAGAAGTTCGTGGTAAAGAAGCTTTTGATATGTTACAAGCTATGAATACAGGTCATGAAGGTAGTATGACAACACTTCATGCTAATGGACCTAAGGATGCCTTGAATAGGTTAGAAACTATGGTACTTATGGCAGGTATGGAAATTCCTATTAAAGCTATAAGGGAATATATTGAGAATGCTATTGATATAGTAATTAATATTTCAAGACTTAGTGATGGAAAGAGAAAAGTTACTAGTATATCAGAAATTGTAGGATTTGAAGGTGATGAAATTAAATTAAATGAAATCTTTGCTTTTAAACAAACAGGTATTACAACAGATGGAGAAGTTATTGGCGAATTTGTAAAATCAGATGCAACTCCAAGTACTTATGATAGATTAAAATCAAGAGGTATAGATACTATAAAAGATATATTTGAATAGGTGGTGAATTATGCAGGAGGGATTAAGTATTAATGAGATGGGATATACACATGAAGACGTAAGAGTTACTTATACTCCTCCTTCATATGTAACTAATTATACTTATGTAATAATTAAAAATGGTGAGCCTGGTGAGATTAATTATTTGAGTGATTCTCATCCAGTAGAAATATTATTTAATGAAACTGGTATATATAGAATAGAATTTACTATATATAGTCCACTAGGAAATAGGATAATACAAAGTGGAGAATATAAAATAGATAAAGAAGCTCCAGTAATTAATATAAAGGAAAAAACTTATAAAATAAAGGCAAATCAAGAATTTAACTTTTTAGAAGGCATAACTGCAAGCGATATAGTAGATGGAGATTTAACTGATAAAATAACTACTAATATAAATGATCTTGATTTTAGTAAGCCTGGTATAAAAAAGTTAGAATATAGTGTAGGTGATAATGCAGGTAATATATCTTCAGAGACTATCTATATTACCGTTAAGAAAGATGATTCTTCTATAATAAGAATAGGTCAGTTATCTATTTTATTTATAGGAATTATAATAGTTGTTTTATTTATTAAATATATAAGAAGTATAATTTTAGAGAGAAGATTTTCTAAATTTACTCTTAATTCATCTAAGAATAAATCTATATCTTTACTTGATAACTTATATTTAGTATATTTAAAAATTATAGATTGGATTACTATATTATTATCTAAATCAGTATTTATTAAAGCAAGAGCTAAAAGATATGATAAATATATTGAGTCATTTGATATGGCTGATAAAAATAATATGAAATTTATATCTAGAAAAGTTGTTGTAGGTATAATATATTTGATAGTTGCTATAGTAGCTGAACTTTTCAATTCAACAATATTAAAACCATATGAAATGTTAGTGCCATTTATAATAGGCTTTTATACTCTAGATATAATATATTTAATTAAATATAAAGAATATAAAAAGAAAATAGAACATGATATGTTAGAAGCTATTTCAGTTATGAATAATGCTTTTAAATCAGGTAGAAGTATTAGTCAAGCAATAGAACTAGTAAGTAGAGATCTTGATGGGCCAATAGCTAAGGAATTTAAAAAAATTAGTTTAGAAATTTCTTTAGGATTAGATGTAGAAGTGGCATTTAAAAGATTTTCAGAAAGAGTTAAATTAAGTGAAACAGTTTATTTAACATCTAGTTTATCTGTTTTAAATAAAACTGGTGGTAATATTATTAAGGTATTTGATTCTATAGAAAAAAATTTATTTAGTAGAAAAAAATTACAATCAGAACTTAAAGCTTTAACTAGTAGTTCTAAACTTATTATGTACGTACTTATATTTGTACCAATAGTATTTGTGGTATTTATAAGTATTATTAATAAAGGATTTTTTACTCCTTTATTTGAAGAACCTTTAGGTATTTTATTGATATGTATAATGTTTATTATATATATTACATATATTTTGGTAGTAAAACGTGTTATGAAGATAAGGATGTGATATAATGAATAATGGAATTGTTAAAAAAATATATAGAGTTAAAGATATTGAAAAAATAGAATCTAAAATAAAGTTGTTAGGTTCTTGTAGAAAATTAAATTTTGATGCTGTTACATTCTTAACAGTTAGATTATTTACAACAATTATTTTAGCTATTTTATTAATTCTTACTTCAAGTGTTAATTATTTTATAATTCCATTTATTATTATATTGTATTATAATGCGTTTTATTTTATATTTATAACAAATCCTATTAATAAGAGGATAAAAAAATTAGATAAAGAAGCTCTTGATTTTTTTGAGATTTTAGCGCTTACATTAGAATCTGGTAAAAATTTAGAGAATTCTTTAGAGATTACATGTTATAATATAGATAGTGAACTATCAGAAGAGTTTAAAAAAAGTTTGACTGAAATGAAATTTGGTAGATCACTTATGGAGGCTTTGGAAGATTTAAGATATAGAATACCTTCTGAAACTGTTAATAGTATTATACTTAATATGAGGGAAACTAGTGTATTTGGGAATAGTATTATTGATTCAATAAATAATCAGGTTGATTATTTGAGGGATAAACAAATAATGGATATTAAAGCTGAGATAAATAAAATACCAAATAAGGTTAGTATTATATCTGTTATATTTATTGTTCCTCTAATATTACTTATGATATTAGGACCATTTATAATAGAATTTTTACGTTAGGAGAGAATTTATGAAATATTATATGGCAGGAATAAAAGGGGCAGGAATGAGTGCTTTAGCACTTCTTTTGCACGATTTAGGCTATGAAGTAGTGGGGTATGATGATGAGGCTGAGCATCGTTTTACTGAAGATAAATTAATAGATGCTGGTATTAAAATTTATACAGGACCAAATGATGAATTAGATTCTGATTCTGTAGTTATTTATTCTCCAGCACTAAAACTTTTACATGGAGATTCACATCCTGAGCTTGCCAAGGCAGCTAGTATGGGTTTAAAGATGTATGAGTATGAAGAAATGTTAGGTAAGCTTACTAAAAAGTTTAAAACTATTTGTGTGTCTGGTTGTCATGGTAAGACTACAACAACAAGTATGCTTAGTCATATATTAGAAAATATGGGTGGATGTAATTATATAATTGGTGATGGGAGAGGTCATGGTGATAGAGAATCTAATAAATTTATATTAGAAGCTTGTGAATATCAACGTCATTTCTTGGCATATGATCCAGAATATGTTATAATTACTAATATTGAATTAGATCATACTGATTATTATAAAAGCATAGACGATATGATTCTTGCTTATCAGGAGTTTGCTAATAAAGCAGATAAGATGGTTATTGCATGTGGTGATGATCCATATACACATTTGCTTGAAGTTAATCCTCAAATTTATTATTATGGTCTAAGTGATGATAATGATATTCAAGCACGTGATATTGAATATAGAAATGATGGAACTAGTTTTGATGTTTTTGTAGAAGATGAGTATTATGGACATTTTGATTTGCCTTTATTTGGCAAGCATATGTTACTTAATGCTTTAGCAGTTATAGCTGTTTGTCATTATGAGAGATTAGATTCTAGAGAGGTAGCACGCTCACTTAAAACATTTAAGGGTGCAGAGAGAAGATTTAAAGAAACTTTTATTGGTAATAATGTAATAATTGATGATTATGCTCATCATCCAACAGAGGTAAAAGTTACTATAAAGGCAGCTAAGCAAAAATATCCAGATAAAAAAATTATAGCTATATTTAAGCCACATACTTTCTCAAGAGTAGAAGAATTTGCAGATGATTTTGCAAGTGCCTTAAATCTGGCTGATAAAGCATATGTAATGGATATTAATTATGATAGAGAAAATCCAGAAGATTATCCAGGTATTGATGCTTATACAATAATAAACAAATTAGATAATGGAGATTACATAGAACATGGTATGGCAAGTAAGTTATTAGAATATGATAACTGTGTTGTTCTATTTATGAGTAGTAAGGAAATCTATATATTGGAAGATGAATATAAAAAATTATTAGAAAAGAAAGAAGAAACTAATAATTAGTTTCTTTATTATTGGAGTGTGATATTATGAATGAAAAGAAAAAGAAATTAGGTTTTAAATTAATATTATTAAGTTGTTTACTGTTACCAGGATTACAAGTATTATTTGTGATTGGGGCTAATTCAAATTATTTAATTAGATTCCCATTTTTTATTGGAATAGGTGTATCAATAGTTTTACTTATTGTATTACTTATATTAGGAATAATCTTGTTTGTAAAAAATAGAGGTGCGAATAAGAGAAAACTTAGAAAATGGTTAAAGATAGTAATGGGAATATTTATGGGATTATACGTACTTGGTTGTTTTGCATTTGTTATGCTTTTATATGGACCAAATGAACGTTTTAAAACATGGCTTATTACAACTGCTATGGGTACTATGAATCATCAACACTATTGTAAATGGTTCTATAGTCAAGCTCAAATAGATGAAGTTTTAAGTAAAAATTACATTATTGAAAGTGGAGATTCTACAGATGCTAGTCTAATTGATAAAAATGCACAATTAGAATACAATGAATATGAAAAAGAAATAATGACTCATGAACCTGATGAGAGATATAAAATAGTAAGTTTTGAGGTAAATGGAGCACAAGCTTATATGGCAGCTATTTATGATCCGTCTAAATTAAAATTAGCAGTAACACAACAAGTAGGAGTACTTGGAGAGTATGTAACCCATATGGCAGAGAGACTTAATGGAATAATTGCTATAAATGCTGGAGGATTTGTTGATCAAGGTGTTAACTCTGGTGAATATCCAACTGGTATTACTATTGTGGACAAGCAAGTTGTTACAAATAATGAATACGGTACTACAACATCAACTGGTGGAATAATTGGTATAACTGATGATAACGTTCTTGTTTTACTTAAAAATACAACAGCTGATGAGGCTATAAAAAAAGGAGTTAGGGATGCTGTATCTTGGGGACCATTCTTAATTGTAAATGGTGTAAAATCTATCGTATCAGGAAATGGTGGATGGGGCGGAGGCGCCAGATCTGCTATAGGTCAAAGAAAAGATGGAACTTTACTATTTTTACAAGTAGGAAGTAATTCATATAGAACTAATGGAGCTGGAATGGAAGATTTAGTAGAAATTATGGCAAGATATGGAGCTTATAATGCAGCTAATTTAGATGGTGGAACTTCAAGTGTATTGGTTGTAAGACGCGCTGATGCAATTAATAAATATAATGCTACATGTCATGATTATTTTACAAATTATGCATGTGCTATAAATGACCCTATAGATGCTCTTGGTGTACATAGAACAAGATATATATCAGATGCTTGGGTAGTAGTAGAATAGAATTTTCTATTCTTTTTTCTTTACATTGATAAAAAATAATGTTAAACTTTAATTAGGTGAGGGTTATGGTTAAAACATTTATAGAAGAATTTAGAAAAAATTTTATAAATCAAAACAATATTGTAGAAATTGTTTTATATTTAGAATCATTAGATGAAAAAAGTAGAAATTTTATTTTGAAATTTATGATAAGTGATTATTATAAAATAAATATATACAATAATATATATAATAATAAAACATACATAGATATAAATGAAATGCTTGATAATATATTATTTGATGCAGAGATATTAAGAGAAGTAATAATTAGTAGTAAAAATTATAGTAGCCTAGATTTTATAAGTAAAAGTATTATAATAGAAGAAATAGAAGCCAGTGGTAAAAAAGAGTTTATTGAAAATATAAGTCCTACTTATAAAATTGAACAGTTTATTTATAAATTTGATTATAATATAGAAAGTTTTAAAGAATATTACATTGATTATTTAAATAATAATAAAACTGAAGCAGAAAGAAGAAATGTAGCAAGTAATTTTATAACCCAAAAAATATTAGAATTAAGAGATATAGACAAAAATAAATATATTAATTATATGATAGAAATGTTAACAGTTTATTATAAATGGAAATTATTTATAAAAGATCATGATGGTATAGAACTATTATTTAATAATGATTTAGAATATATAGAAAATATAAAAAATAAATCTATAGATGAAATTTTTATAGATTTAAATTCTAATTATGATTTTTTACATACAATAGTAGGAGAGTATTTACACTATACTACAGAAAATACAAAAATAGATGAATGTATAGTTGATAAATATTTAAAGGGAAGTAGTAGTGAGTCATTTCAAAAAAAATTAAAAATAGATTAAAAAAATCTATTTTTTTGTTATTTTATCCGTATTTTTAAAATTTAATTTAGCTATTTCTTTTAACTTAGTTTCTCCAAATTTTTCAATTATCTTGGTACCAGCTAAGTCAACTGCAGTACTAGCTCCTTTAGGAAGTTCAAATCCAATGTTCTTAGATAATTTATTAAATTCATTAATAAATATAAATCTACTAATTAAAGAAGCACAAGCAACAGATAAATGCTTATCTTCTCCTTTAGTAAAGAATGTTATATTTCTAACAACATTAGAAGAATCTTTTAAATAATTATAATACACATAAGGTTTAGCAAATTCATCAACTATTATATATTCATAATTAGGTATTCTACTACTTAATTTATATAAGACTTTATTATGTAATATAGCCTTTATTTTATTCATATTAATATCACTTGTATAGAATTCATTATATTCTTTATTAGATAATATTATTGATTCATATTCTATTTTTTTAATAAATTTAGGAACTATTTGAAGTATTTGGGAATCCGTTAATTTTTTGGAATCTTTAACACCTATTTCTTCTAGAAAACTTATATTGTCTTTTGCTACATATGCGGCAGTAACAACAATAGGTCCAAAATAATCACCAGTACCAACTTCATCAGAACCAATACTAGATGAATTATAAATTCTAGGGTTCACAAAACTTATTTTATCTAATTTATCCTTCTTTTTATCATTAGAACTATTTTTAACATTAACACTACCACTATTGATTTTTTCTGTACTTATCCAGAAATCACTAGATAAATCAGCATCTTTACCTTGAAATACAACTTTACCTGACTCATAAAGTGTTATTACAGTATCACCATCTTTAGCTTGCCATTTGGCATACTGTGGAGTTTTATCTCTCATACACCAACTAAGTTCTTCACTCATCATATCTTGTGTTTTTTTACTAACATTAAAAGATATTACATTACTTTTTTGCATAATCTCACCTAAATATATTTTAACACATTTTTTATTAAATTGCTTTATTTTTATCTAAATTTATAATATAATTAAAATGGAGATGATAACATGGGTATAGTTGATATAGTGATATTAATTTTAATTGCATTTGGAGCTTTATTAGGATTTAAGAGAGGTTTTACAAGAGAACTTGTATCACTTATTGGAATATTTGCTATAATTATTATATCTTTTATATTAAAAAATCCTATAAGTGTTTTTCTATATAATAATTTACCATTTATAAATTTTGGTGGGATATTTAAAGATGTTACAGTAATAAACATTTTGGTATATGAGGTAATCGCATTTTTTGTAGTATTTTTTGTTTTAACAATAGTATTTAGATTATTACTTACTTTAACAAAGGTATTTGAACGCGTTTTAACACTTACAATTATATTGGGTATTCCTTCTAAAATATTAGGAGCTATACTTGGTATAATTCAATCAATTATATATATTTTTATAGTATTATATATATTACATTTGCCAACATTTAATATTAGTATTGTTAATGAATCTAAATTGGCAAATGGTATATTAAATAAAACACCAATACTTACAAATATATGTGATAAAACATTGAGTACATTTAATGAAATAATAGAACTTAAAAATGAATATGAATCTTCAGATAATGTAATTGAATTTAATCAAAAAGCACTTAATATAATGATTGAGAAAAAAGTTATAACAAAAGAAAATGCTCAAAAATTAATAGATAAAGGTAAAATAAAAAATGTAACTATATAAATGTATAGAGAGTGTAAATAAAAAATTTAAAAAGCATTATAAATAAAGGGATAATATAAATAAACAAAAAAATATATTATTAATTTTAAAAAATACTTTGAAATTAATAAATACATATGGTAGAATAGAATATGTGATAGAGGTAATATCCTCTTATGAGTTGGAGTGATTATAATGGAACAGATTTACAATTTATTAATTTCAAACATATACCTATATATATGCATTATAATTGGTTTAGTTATTCTAACTGCAATTTTACTAATATTAACTGCTAATGAGAGAAAAAGAAGAAAAATAAAAAATGATTTCGTTGAGGCAGAAAAAGTAGAAGCTGAGTTAGAGAAAAAAGAAGAAACTCCAGTTACTAATGAACTTGAGAATATTTTACAACAAATGCAACAAGAAATAGATGTAAAACCTGAAGATGTAGTAAAAAAATTCGAAGAAGAACAAGAAGAGAAAGCAATCATTAGTTATCAAGAATTAGTAGATAATGTAAAAGCAGGAAAGATAGAAGTAGTAGATGATGATACATCTGATGTAAATTTTGTTGAGAGTTTAATTTCAGGTGATATTAGTGAACCAATTCAGGCAATTGAAACAGACAAAGAAGAAGCATCAGTAACACCTCAGATGGTAAAAGAAGCAATTGAAAATATTTCTACTAGCAGTATTAAAGAAGAACCTAAAAAATTTAAAACAAGCGACTTTATTTCACCTGTATTTGGTAGGGTAGATAATAATGTTGAGTATCCTACAGTAAAGAGAAAAGAAACTTTATTAGATATTATGAATACTAGGGATTATAATGAGTTGACTGAGGAAATAAAGAGACAAGAGGAATTCTTAAACGCGTTAAAAGAGTTTAGAAATAATTTATAAAGGATTGAATTTTCAATTCTTTTTTAGTATAATTGTAATAGTTAAAGTAAGAAAGTAGGGATAAAAATGAATAAAAATAAAGCCTGGGGGGGGGGTAACCTATAGTAAAGGATTTACCCTA
>OIYS01001382.1_pt1 | contig 12449 bp, 11 predicted proteins | sample 1588271 | NCBI WGS metagenome assembly OIYS01 (sample SAMN03283286) | human gut metagenome | biome: human-associated habitat; material: feces | host: Homo sapiens | place: Peru | collected 2012
ATAAATATTTATTTTTATTATTAACAAGAATTCTAGTATATAATCTTTTTTCATCCTCAGTTAATCTTGAATATTCTAATTCAGTAATTTCCTGTTTTCTAGTTTGTACTGCAAAATAAGTTTGCCCAAGAGCAACTGATTTTTTTCTAGGATTTGCATTTTGAACTATTAAATAACAAGCATATCTAGATAAACGATAATCAATAGTTTCTCTTTTTGTCTTTGATCCTATGTCAACCATTTTCCTGAACTCGGGAAAATGGTCGCTTACTTTATTATTACTAGTTTCACAAGCAATCATTGCACGTTTTATAACTTTATGAAAATTTTCCCATTTACTATATTCTAGTAAAGGCATTAATTCTCTTGCTTCCCAAAATTCATTTCCATATTCATCAATATGTTTTATACTTTCAAAAGTTTTTTCAGTATATTCTTCTATATTACTCATTTTAACTAACCTCCCTTGCTACATATTATATCGAACGTTTGTTCCTGATACAATTCTTTTGTTTTGTTTTTTTGTATAAGTAGTTTATCAATTTTATGTACTACTTGTGTCCAAGTTGGTCACAAGTTAATTATTTAACATACTAAATTTATAGATAATTTCTATGTTTCTATCTTTATCTATAATAATTTTATCTATTAAAGCTCCAATTAATTCTCTTGATGGATTATCAATATCAATCAATTCTCTTATTTTATCTTCGTAGTTTTTTAAATCATTCTTATTAACCTTTTTATCATTTTTTGCATCTTGTAGACTTTGAATCTTTTCTCTTATTCTAACTAGAGAATTTTCTGTTTCTCTAGAAATTCTTAAATACATTTCTTCAGATACTATGCCATTAAATTTATCCTGATATAACATATCTAATTTACTAATTAAAGCTTTTTCTTGCTTTCTTAAATCGTTTATATTGTTATTAACTTCACTATTATCTTTTTTATTAATACTTTTAGATATTTCTGATACATCTAATTTATTTAAATACTTTTTACAAGTATTTCTAATAACTTCTAGCAATGCTTCCTCTAATTTTTCATACGGACTAAAATGAGGTTCACACATTCTTCTTTTAGGATCTCTTGAATATCTATTGCAATTAATAGTCCAATAGTCATGATTTTTTCTATAAGAAACTGTTAAAGTATTACCACATTCTTTACAATATAATAAATTTTCAAATAGTCTTTTTTCTCTTTTAGCAATAGTAGTTTTAGTAGTTCTTTTAATATTATTTTGAACACTTTCAAATATAAATCTATCTACTAATGGCTCATGGGTATTTTTAACAATATCCCAATTACTTTTTGGTAATGATTTTTTCTTTTTGGATTTATATGATACTTTAGTTTGTACACTTTGTACCATATCACCTACATACATTTGATTTTTTAAAATCTTTTTAACAGAAGAAATAGTCCACATAGGATTATATTTAGCTTTTGAATTAGGATTCTTTCTCTTCAAACTACTAGGTGTTTTTATATTATTATCATTCAAATAAGTAGTTATTTCAGAAAGTCCTACTCCGTTATAAGCCATATCAAATATCTTTTTTACTACCCATGCATACTCTGGATCTGGTATTAAGTGCCCTTTATCATTTGGATCTCTTAAATATCCATAACTTGGAGCACTTCCAATAAATTTGCCATTTCTTCTTTTGTCATTTAAAACATTACGAATTTTAATAGAATTTTGTTTACTATAATAATCATTACAAGCAAATAACCATGTTGCTGAGTCATTACTTGCTTGATTAATCGCATTATCGTATCCTTCCAACATAGAAATAAATCTTATTCCATTTTCTGGAAAGAAAGTTTCAACATAATATCCTGTTAAAATATGATCTCTACCTAATCTTGATAAGTCTTTTACTACTACAAGATTAATTCTTTTAGCTTTAATATCTTCAATTAATCTCTGAAATCCTGGTCTATCAAAAGTAGTACCAGAATATCCATCATCTACATATTCATCTACAAAAATAAATCCTTTTTCTTTGATAAAATTCATTAGTATATTTCTTTGATTAAGGACGCTCTCACTTTCAGATTCGTAAGATTTACCTTCATCAGCTTCTGATAATCTTATATAAATTCCTGCTTTGTAGTAATCTGGCATCACATTTAAAGTGTTATACAAGCTTACTCTCCTTTCCTTGTTGTATAACAACTAAAGCCAATTAAATTATACCATACAAATTTAATTTGGCACATTGTATCAGTCACTATTTACCTTACTTTTAATAAATTTAATTACCAGTTCATTAAAATTAGGAAAATCATCTTTGAAAGTTTCTATTATATTAAACATAAGCCACCTCATTTAAGTTTATGAGTGTCTTTATCAATTTATATCTTTCTCCATTTCTTTAAAACTTTCTAACATTTTCTCCATCTCTTCTTGTTCTTCCTTAGTTGCTTTTTTAGATTCAATAGGTTCACCATGCCAGTATTCAATACCAAATTCATCCACATAATAAATTTTATCTAATATATCTTTTTTATTTCTATTATATTTATTATAATGGTTAAAATTATTTTGAATACTAGTATTAGCATTTCTTTGAATACTTGTTATTCTTTTCTTTAATACCTCGGATAATTTAATTATCCTCTTTGAATTATTTGTTTCATTATTATTAATTTCTATATCAATATATCCGTTTTTTGATAAACTACTTATACTTTTTGATACAGTTGGTTTGGTACAATCAAACTTCTTCATAAAATACCTATTAGTAGGCCAACAATAGCCATTTTTCTTACATAGTGACACAATGTCTATTAATAATATTCTCTCAAAGTAAGTTAATCTATTATCTCCTAATACTGATTCTGGTAATACTAAACTTATAAATGGCTCTTTTTCCATCATTTCTCCAATATAAGATTATCAAGTTTAGTAGTTCCATATTATCCTCCTTTCTTTACCAGTCTTTTTAGGAACACATAAAAAGAACTGAACACATTATTCCACAACAAAAATAAGGGAATATTCCAATCTTTTTTGTTGGATTAATATGTATTCAGTTCTTCACTGATTAATTATCATACATTATTCTTTAATGTATAATAAAGCTTTCTAATTTCATTTTTAGTATTTACTATTTTATATTTATATATGTTTATATTTAATAGTCACATTCCCGTATGACTAATTTAATTATAACACTAATTGCTCTATTTTAAACATCTAATTGTTCGACAATATTCGGCAAATACTAAGTTCTAGTTTTATTTTTTATATAAACCTCTATTCCATTTTTTTTGCAATAATTCTCAACAATATCAGCGCAATTATTATAAAATTCTTTATAACCTTTATATTCTGAAACTTTTCTATTGTAATGTAGTCTGCCAAAAATAACCTTATCTACAAAATTTATTGAATCTAATATTTCTATTAAATCCTGTTTTATTATATTAGGAGTGGGATACGGTTCAATACTAACCCAAGTCTTAAAGCCATTGTCATGTAACGCTTTTAAAGCGTGAATTCTCTTTCCGTATGAAGGAGTTCCAGGTTCAAATATACTTCTAAAATTTTCATCTAATGATACTAATGTTATACCATAAAAATTCATCTTTGAAGTTTTTAATAATTCGTCTGGCAAAATACCTTTAGTTAGTACATGACAAGGGATATTATAATCATTAATTTTTTTTATAACTTTTAATGATAGTTCTTTTATATCATTATAATCATACATAAATGGATCAGTTGTAAAACATAACTGGACATTATTAATTTTATTACATAGTTTAGGTAATTCTTTATCTAATAGTTCTAATGTATTAGAAACTATGACAGGATTTACCCAATCGGCATATGACTTTACTGTTCCAAACCTTTTAGCCATAGAAAATGCATAACATGGATATTTACACCCATGAACACATCCTTGAACATAATTAACAGTATAGTCACCATACTCCACACCAGTCTTATATAGCATACTCTTCCTTTTCATTTTTTGTATACAAATTTTACTCATATTTTTCTTCCTTTATCAAATAACTATCATTTAAATAATTACTTTTTCCAAAATAATTTAATTTTTCTATTTTTCCTTCTTTTATCAAGGGCTTAATAACTCCTCTAAGCACTTGTCCTTTTTTTAACATACTATGTTCTAATAAATACATTGAAATATCAGCATATGTAACTTCACAATTTGCGTATTTTGTCCTAATTATATTTTTAGCCTCATTGCAATAATATTCTTCATTCAACTGCTTATCATCAATTAAACTAATTTGTATAGTTCCATTACAATTTTCTTTTGTATTTCTATAAAATGGATCTCCATCAAAAATTTTCCAGAATGATTCTTTTATTTCTTCAAGACCTCTGTAATGTGGTGATGCATATATAATACTATATAACGGAATATTTGTTATTGTGCGAAACTGATACGCAAAAGAATATTTTATTTTTGATGTCTTTAAAAATTTTTGAATTAATAAGCGAACTTCTGTATCACTAAGACTACTATCATAGCCTGGAATACCAGACATTGATTCATTTATTTTATCAATTTTTTCTAAAGCAGATTCATTTTTTATATTACGTTTATAATCACTGGAAAAATAATTAAAAATAATTTCAGAATAATATCTGTTTGAAAATTCGTATAACTTATATATTTTAACATCACCAAAATTATATGGATCTACGAACAAAACTGTAGATGAGCCAAATTGAAAAAATGTACAATATTTTGTAATATTATCTAAATAATCATTAACGTCCATTACATCATAGAAAATATTTATATTATCTAAATTTTTACTATTGATAATTAATGATAATTCTTGTATAACTTCAATTCGTTCAGGTAAAAAATCATTTAAAAATAAATTAAATTGCATTTTAGGATATTTCTCGGCTTGCTTCACAAAAATAGTTAAAACTTCCATGGATGTTGATAATGTGCAATCATTATATATGCCTGCATTACACATACAATCAATGAAATTTAATGTATTTATTTTATTATTTTCACACATTATATAAGTCCAATTTTCAATGTAATTACTCACATACTTTATTTTATGCCTTGTTATATTAGTAATATTATCATTTTGCAATTTTCCTTGATTCTCACTTACAAATTTTACTAAATCCATTTTTTCACCTCATTACATATTTATAGTTTTCTAATTAAATTTGAAATTTGTGTATTATTTATCTGTACTCTAAATTTAACATCATAACCATCTTCTTTTAATTGTTCAAAAAATCTTTCTGCACATTTAATTTTATATTTTTGGTCAGATGGAATATCATCTTCTGTTTTATAATCTTTTGTCTCTAAAACTAGATTAATTTCCTTAATATCGTTATCTCTTTTAACAACATACATAAAATCAGGACTATAACTTGCACCATCAATAAGTGGTATTCTAATACTTCTTGATGGTATTTTCCCGAATACAATGACTTCTTCATTATCTAACGTTATGTTCTTTTTTTCTAATTCGGAATCATATAAACAAATATCGTATAAATACTTATCACTCGGTTTATCATTTTCACTATATCCTACCCCAAGACTACCATCAGCAACATATTCCTTAGGATTTCCTACTTTATCAGTTAATGCTGTTTCTTCGTTTCCCAAAGCGGTTGAAGAATATTTAAATTTTCCAAATAATGTTTCATGTTTCCAATTATTTATTTTATTTATAAAATTAATTAAAGTATTATTATTGAAAAAGGAAGCTTCTAATGTTCTATTATTACTAAACTCAACAAATGCACTATGTATTACTTTTATTGGGATATTTGTGCTATTATATACTTTATTTAAAAACACATTATATGGAATTGAATCTTCATATACTCCGTATTCAGTACCTGCCTCTCTAACCATAAAAGCACCATTTACATCAGTCATAATTTTATTTTCATAGCTTACAAGTTCTGCAGTACCTTCAATTCCAGATTTTAATATATTTACAAGTTGCTTTGATATTTCATCATCATCCATCTTAGAATAAGAAATAAAATATTTTCTGTTTAATATAGACCATAATTCTTTAATTTCATTAAATCTATTCTTTCTAATCTTTGCCTTATGAATAACATTATTGTTTTTATTAATAACTTTTCCTGATTTTAAACCAATATTTAAATCAGGATATTCACTAAACAATCTATCCCTATTAACAGTAACTATATTTTTATCCATATCAATATAATCTTTTTGTAATAATTCAATAAATATTTCTTTTGAAGTCTTTCCTAATGAACTTGCTAATGCACTTAATTGTTCATCGGTAATAACCTTATTTTCACAAATATCTCCATTAATTTCATTTATTAACTTTTCTGCAAAGTCTCTTTCAGTAAAATCAACAATATAGTTTAAATAAAATTGTTCATCAGAAATACGTGATAAGCTTTCATTTACAGGTAAACGTAATCCTCTACCAACTTCCTGTATTTTGCTATTATCACTACCACTACTTCTTAATTTAGCAATAGTGAACACATTTGGGTTGTCCCACCCTTCTTTTAGCGTCCATTTTGAAAATATAAATCTAAATGTATTAAACTTACCATTCTTCTTATAAATTGATAAAGTTTCTTCCTTATTAATTAAAATATTATTAATTTCCTCTGCAACGTTCTCATCAGAATCATTATTATCTTTTGAAAAATAACCACCATGACATTTTGAAATATCATTTAAAGTTTCTTCCAAATATTGTTTATACAATAATTCATTAGAATCTTCTATATTTATTTTATTTAATTCTCTTTCGATTTTTTTCTTCAATATTTTTTCAAAAATATCTTTTAAATATGTAGGCTGAGGATTCTGTTTGTTTTCCCTGTAAGAATCTATATCGTCAATAAAGAAAAGTGCCAAAGTTTTAATTTTATCTCTTCTTTTAAAATTTTGCTTTTCTATTTCAAAATGTGCATCTAAGGCGTTTTCAATCATTACAGTTTGATAGGAAGTTGAATATATATCAGCATATATTTCAGATCCTTTATTTAATTCCTGACCATTTGATAATAATAATGTTTTTCCAATTCCATCAATATATATATTTTCGAATGAATTATCAATTTGTTTTAAAGAGTCTCCCTTTTCCAATTCGAATGCTTTCTTATTGTTTTCTGAAATTAATTCTAATCTTGCAGTTTTCTTATTGTTTAATTCTAATACTTTAATTTTTTTGTTGTTGCCATTAGGTGACTCTAAATATTTGACACTCACACCTTTAACTAAGTTTTGGTTAAATGCATCGCAACTACCTAAGTTATAAATCAAATTATGATAATCCTTTTGAGTATTTTTACCATTTTTTATATCAGGAAAAGTCGCTCCAAATCTTATAATACACTGTGGCTTTATTTTATTTTTAATAAATTCAAATGTTTTATTTCCTTTTGAAAATCTATGAGGTTCATCTATTATAATAAACGGTTTAGTTGCATTAATCGCTTCACTTGGTATTGAAAAATCTTCAACTGTAGACGAATAATCTTTAGTAAGCATAGAATTATCTTTAAATAATTGCATATTAACTATCAAAACACTAATTCTATTTCTTATTAATTCTGATGTTTCTACAAATCCTCTTATACTACTTGGAAAAACATCTTTTCCTTTTTTACTACCTTTTTTAGCATTCAATATATATAAATCTATACTTTTTCCATATTGATCTTTAAAATGACTAATTGATTCATATGAGTTAATAAAATTAGTTGTTCCTAATTTAATAGGTAATGAAGGTACTAAAATTATAAACTTATGAATACCATAATTTTTATTTAATTCAAAAATTGCTTTTGTATATACATAAGTTTTTCCTGTACCAGTTTCCATTTTAATATCAATATTCAAATAATCACCAACATCGATATTTCCTTTTAATGATGAAGGTAATTCATTATTTAACTCTTTTATATTGTTTAACAAATTACTAGAATTCAAATTTATAATAGGATTAGCATATTTTAATGTATTATTTAAAATAGGAACATTTTCAAATACTTTATTTATTCTATCAACAGCTTCTGTTTGATGCTTTAATCCTTTTTCAAGTTTTAATCCCATAATATACTCCTCTCTAGTATCTTGTTATTACCTCAACATTAATACCTTTAATATTTTTTACTTGTTGTAAATTATCTTTTAAAGTTTGAATTTCATTTAAAGTAAATGAGTAACCAAACATAACAATTCTATTACAATCAAAATTTTCTTCTTTCTCATATTTTTCAATTAATGCTTTAATGAATAAATCTGATATATTCCAATTTAATAAGTAAATTGTATTTTGACATTTATATGCAGTATAATCTTCTAATTCTAATTTTTCATATTTGTCAATTAATCCATAACCATCTTCATTCATCCAAGTCGTTAATACTGCATTAATTCCAAATTCATCTAAAATACTACCATCTGATATTACATAGTTAGGTTCAAATTTTTCTAGTTTATCTAGTGTATTTGTGTTAACATCTTTAATAATATAATGTTTAAAGCCATAATCTATATCAGCATTAGTCTCTTCTTTAATCTTTCTAGCAGCTCTTCTTATTCTTTCTTGGCCTATTTCATCAATTGTTTTATATTTTCTTTCATTAATATTTTCTGCAAGTTGAACCATTATATATTTTAAATTTAAGTTAGTTGTACTATTAATCTCCATTACAGCTTGAGCTGTAGTTGATGATCCAGAAAAAAAATCTAATATTATATCTTCTTCATTTAAAGCCATCTGAATGATTCTTTTTATCAAATCAACTGATTTTGGATAATCAAAACTTTTTTCATTATTAAATATCCTTTTTAATTCTAGACTACCAGCCTCATTTCTAAGATTTGTTTCATCCCAAATTGTTCTCTCCCTTTTCTCTGATATACGACTTTTTTGAACAATCTGATATCCACCATCTTTCATACTTTTAGCTTTAATAGCATCATTTAAATATTTTAATGATTTTTCCCTTCCCCAACGCCATACAGTTTTTATTCCCTGTGATTCTTTTGGATATAATTCAATCCAATCTTCTTTTGGATTTAGAGAAATTTCATACAATCCATTCTTATCACTATTATTTGGATTAATATAGAATGGGTAATACAAATTAGGACGATTTATATTATTAAATTTAATATTACGATTACGTAATTCCATTAAATCAAAGCCGCCTTTTTCATCGGTATATTGAAATTTATAATCTTTCTTTGGAACCATATTTAACATGGTATCTTCATTTTTACTATAAACTAATAAATATTCATGTTGTAAAGCAAATGAACCATAATCTCTTCCGCCAGGATTATTTTTAACAATTACTTGAGCCAAAAAGTTTTCTTCACCAAATATACTATCACATAGCAGTTTTAATTGAGATTGCTCATTATCATCTATTGAAATAAATATTACACCATTTTCTTTTAATAATTGTTTTGCCAAATATAATCTAGGATACATAAATGTTAACCATGCAGAATGAGAATTAGACTTAGAATTAGTCATACTATAGATTCTTTTTGCTTCCTCTTCATTAACGTCTAAAACATCTATTAATTTTTCAATCGTTAAATTAAATTTATCATTATAAACAAAGCCATCACTTCCAGTATTATATGGAGGATCTATATAAATACATTTTATTTGTTCGCTATAAGATTTTACGAGATGTTTTAAAGCATCAATATTATCACCAGATATATAAATATTTTCACTATTTTTATTTTCTTCTTTACTATTGTTTGCTTCATCTGGTACTAGTATAGTTTCAGTATCTAATGATGCAACATATTTAGCATAGTTCTTTCCTAAAAAATTTAACCCATACCCTTCCTTAACAATAGAAATATTTGCTTTTAATTCTTCTTCAAACACAGATATATCAAATTCACCATTTATATTAAAACAGTTTGGAAACATTTCTTTTAATTTGTTCATTTTATCTTCATTAACATCTATATTTTTGTATTTCTCTACTACATTTTTAATCATGTCTACCTCCAATTTATTTTTTATTTACCTTTAAAGATTGCTTAATCAATGGTATAAGATTATCAATATCTTCTTCAGAAGAAACCTCAACTCTATAATCACCATTTCCCCAATGTCCTACTTTTGTAATATCTTGGGCTATATTTAGTGGGTCGGCAAGAGTACCTTTTTTTAGATTAATATCTACTTTTAACTTATTTTTATTAAATTCTATATCTACTATATTCCTTCTACCTTTAAAAGCCACATAAACTTTTTTTACATCTATATCAATATCATCCAATTCTAATATTTTATTTTTAAGTGATTCATATAATTTTTTTGTCTTTTCCGAAACTTTATTTAAATGGTCTTCTTCCGTATATACCTTTATTTCTTTATTTACTTCTTTTTGCTCACTTTCAACATCAAATTCCTCTATTTTTACATTGCTGGTTTTCCTTATAAAATCAATATCAACAATATCATTTTCATATCTAGTTACTTTAATTAAATCAACAGGTATATTTTTAAAATCTGTTGCATTTAATTGATATGGTGTAAAAATTGGTGATACAAATATAATTCTTGATTGACTCCAATCAATGTCATTAATTGTTAGCGATGATTTTGTAATTGTATTATATTGCAAAACAAAATCCGCCTTTCTTTCTAACAATAGCTTTAAATATGTATATCCTTGGTCAACTAAACTATGATTTTTTACATTTTTATATTCTATAATCTTAAATGACTTAGACTCATTATCAAAGGCTAGCGAATCTATCCTAAAATTTCCAACACCAAATTCAGTACAAATAAATTTAAATCCTAATATCTTTTCTAAATTATTTTCAAAATATTTTTGTAGTTCTTTTTCATTTTTAAAGTCATTCTGTTTTAATTCAATATTTCCTTTGAATATCATCAAGTATCACCCCGTAAATCTATATGTATTAATTATAACACATATTTTGTCAAATTAGGTAGGGCTTGGGATATTTCCCACATACGAATTTCGTACGGGAGTACAAATTCATTGCTTGCTAGACAATAAATTTACTCCCAAACCAATTAATTATCATTTAAAAACTCTATCAGTTTTATCTGACAGAGTTCTACTTTTCAATAATATTTCTTCAATATCATTTGATTATTTTTTACTATTATTAAATTATATTTTATTTTTAATATTTCTTTTATCTTAAGTATAAGTCTACTAATATCACATCTACAATTAAATATATCTACAGCAGAGTTAATATGACTTATTAAATTACATTCTGATAAACAATGTCTACTATATCCGTTTGCTAAATAAAATGCTACTAAATCTGGAATAACATAATTATTTAAATAATCATTAACATTGTTATAGAAAGGTAAATATTTTTCTTCAAATTCTTTATCAGTTATATCACACACAGATATACTCCTTTAAAATAATTTCTTCTGCTCTGTTTTTTATATTATTCATTTTACCAATCCATAACATTTGAATACTAATTTTTAATTCTTCATTAATATTTTCTTTTTCAGCAAGTTCTTTAATTAAACATTGTTCTTTCTCCATAAGAGTAATATCAATATCATGCAAATATTTATTCAACTTATCTTTCATAAGCAGTTCAATATATAATCCTCTTTTATTCTTCTTTAAATACTCTAATTTAAGTAATCCATACTTTCCTATATTAAATCTTTCTTTATCTTTTAATCTCAAATTTGGTAATAAATAATCACCGTTCTTAGTGTAACTAATATTCATAACAGTTCTCCATTTCTTTCTATATTTATTTAGCTTTAATTGTTATACATTCGTTACACTTTGACTATCGCCACCCCCAGAGTTTAAGTGATTAGAAACAACTATAACATTAGGATCATCACCATAAAAAGATAATATCTTAGAAACCCTATCCTTAGGATTCAAAGTAACATCACTATCTCTAGTAATAGATACAGGAATTCCTAACTCCTTTAATCTATCATACATATACCTACTTATCTTTAAAGTATAATCTTTCTCATATTGATTATTCCCTATAGCGCCACTATCCTCACCACCGTGTCCCGGATCAATTATCACACCTCTAACTACTCTATCATCACTATCATTCATCATATATCACCCTAAAATATTATATGAAAATAGTAAATAATAGAAACCCAAAATAAAACTTTTAAAATTACAATGTAACTTATTATCAATTACCAATATCAACTCTTAATAACTTATCAGTCCAACACCCTTCTTCTCCCTCTTATTTCCTCATTACCAAAGACTTTATCTTAAAATCCTTACTATCATACCCCCAAGGATTAGAAATAAATCTAGTATTATTATATACCTCATCATTTTCCTTGTGATCATGACCATATATCCAAAGAAAAGACTTATAACCAGTACCAACATCAACATAATAGCAACAGTTAAAACTGTTGCTATTATG
>OIYS01001383.1_pt1 | contig 12438 bp, 15 predicted proteins | sample 1588271 | NCBI WGS metagenome assembly OIYS01 (sample SAMN03283286) | human gut metagenome | biome: human-associated habitat; material: feces | host: Homo sapiens | place: Peru | collected 2012
CCCTCATGGAGAAAGAAATCCCCGTCCACATGACGAACTTTGCCCTTATCCTCAACGACCTTGCCGCCAGCTTTGAGAACCGCAACGAGTACATTTCCCGCCTTTGCCGCTATCCGCTGCTTATCCTTGACGACTTCGGCATGGAGCGCGGCACCGAGTACGGGCTGGAACAGGTTTTCAATGTGATTGACAGCCGTTACCGCAGCGGCAAGCCGCTGATCGTCACGACCAACCTCACGCTGGACGACCTGCGGAACCCGGAGGACACCGCCCATTCCCGGATTTATGACCGGCTGCTTTCCATGTGCGTCCCGGTACGTTTTACCGGCGAGAATTTCCGGCAGGAAACCGCGCAGCGGAAAATGGAGAGCATGAAGAAACTGATTACCGACTGAAAGGAGTATTGCCTATGGCAGATAACAAGCAGCACGACACCCGCACCGCCCGCCGCCCCGACTGCGTGACGGAAATCCGCATGGGCAATTCCGTCCTTGTCGTGTCCGGCTATTTCAAGAAAGATACCACGACCACCGCCGCCGACAAAATGGCGCGGGTACTGGAAGCGGAAGCCGCTGCTACACAGGAGCCGACTTATCCGGCGTGAACCGGGGCATGGAAAAGCGGCCATGCCAGGGAGCATGACCGCTGGAACGAAAATCGGAAGTGCTTTAGCAATTCTTAATCTCATTCTCTATAAAATAATTTGCAATTTCAAAGGCTTTTATTCTTCTCTTTGCCAATGTGATTTGTGATTTATAACGCTCGGAATTATCCTTTGATTCAAATGTTTTTACTGTTTCTCTTAGCTTGTGCAGAGTTGAATCAATTTGCCTTTTGGCCGCGGTTAATTCATCTATTGTATACTTCATGTTTTCTCCTTTAACTTCTGATTTTTTTGTTAAATCAGAGTATACCACGGAGTTATGAACTTTTCTACTGCAAATATGGGACGACAACCCATACCATAAAAATCGGAAAATTGAAAAGCTGTAAAGAAGCAAATTTAACGCTTTTGCCGCTGTACAGCCCCCGCCGTTCCGTGGTACAATGAAACCACGGAATAGTGGGGCTGGCTGTCGGAAACGGAGGATTTTATGTTAAGACAAGCCACCCAAAACCTCATTACCGCCCTTTATCCGAGATTGTCCCATGAGGACGAGTTGCAAGGTGAGAGTAATTCCATATCGAACCAGAAAAGGATTTTGGAAACCTACGCCAAGCAGAACGGCTTTACCAATCTGCGCTGGTACACCGACGACGGCTTCTCCGGCGCGAACTTCCAGCGCCCCGGTTTTCAAGCCATGCTTGCAGACATTGAAGCCGGGAAAGTGGGTACGGTCATTGTCAAGGACATGAGCCGGTTAGGGCGAAACTACTTGCAGGTAGGGTTTTACACGGAAATGCTGTTCCCTCAAAAGGGAGTGCGGTTTATCGCTGTCAACGACAATGTGGACAGCGCAAACGGCGGCATGGACAACGATTTTACCCCTCTGCGAAATCTGTTCAACGAATGGCTGGTGAGAGATACGAGCAAGAAAATCAAGGCAGTAAAACGAGCAAAAGGCATGAGCGGCAAGCCCGTTACCAGCAAGCCGGTCTATGGCTACCTCATGGACGAGGACGAGAACTATATCGTTGACGAGGAAACTACGCCGGTTGTCCAGCAGATATACCAGCTTTGCCTTGCCGGGAATGGCCCGACCAAGATTGCCCGTATGCTTACGGAGCAGCAAATCCCTACGCCGGGGACGCTGGAATACCGCAGGACGGGCAGCACCCGCCGCTACCACCCCGGCTATGAGTGCAAATGGGCGACGAACACCGTCGTTCATATCCTCGAAAACCGGGAGTACACCGGCTGTCTGGTAAACTTCAAGACGGAGAAGCCCTCTTACAAGGTCAAGCACAGTGTAGAGAACCCCGTGGAGAAGCAGGCTGTTTTTGAGAACCACCATGAGCCTATCATAGACCGGGAAACATGGGAGCGCGTGCAGGAGTTACGCAAGCAGCGTAAACGCCCGAACCGCTATGATGAAGTGGGGCTGTTCTCCGGTATGCTGTTCTGCGCCGACTGCGGCCATGTGATGTACCAGCAGCGGTATCAGAACAAGAACCGCAAGCAGGACTGTTACATCTGCGGCAGCTACAAGAAGCGCACCCGCGACTGTACGGCGCACTTTATCCGCACCGACCTGTTGACCGCCGGTGTCCTCTCCAATCTCCGGCAAGTGACGGAATACGCCGCCAAGCATGAGAGCCGCTTTGTGAAGCTGCTTATCCAGCAGAACGAGATCGGCGGCAAGAGAAAGAGCGCCGCAGCCACCAAGCAGCTTGAACAGGCGCAGGAGCGTATTTCCGAAGTGAGCCGCATTATCAAGCGGCTGTATGAGGACAATGTGAACGGCAAAATCAGCGACGAGCGTTTCATGGAACTGTCGGCAGACTATGAGCAGGAACAGCGGGAACTGAAAGACCGCGCCGCCGCTTTGCAGGCCGAACTGGACAAGTCGCAGGCCGCCACCGTCAACGCGGAAAAGTTTATGGGTATCGTCCGAAAGCACCTTGCCTTTGAGGAATTGACCCCCACCCTCTTGCGGGAAATGATTGAGAAAATCGTCGTGCATGAGTGCAGCTATGACGAGAACGGCACCCGCAGACAGGACATTGAGATTTATTACAGCTTTGTCGGCAAGATTGACTTGCCAGAATAACCGCCCGACCTATCCGACACAATGCGCAAGTGCCGGATAGGAACGGCAAAATTTTTTACACTTCTATTACTTCTTTATCGCACATAAACAAAGGACACGGAATTGAAGCAGAAATGATTGTGCAGATGGTCTTTGTCAAGGTGGGTAGTGACAATGATTTGATACCTATCACCCCACATTTCTCTTGCGGTCTGCATACCGATTTCGTGTGCTTCTTTTGCCGTAACCTCATCCGGCTTAAGGCTCTGATAACCGTGCCAAGCGATATATCCATCCTCTTTGCCGTATTGTTTTTTGGTTAGGATCATCTGCTGCAAGGCGATTTCCTTTAAGTAGTTTATGGTAGAAACATACTTACCCTGCTCAGTTGCTTCGGGGCGGCTGACATAGGACATAACCTCCCATAACGGTTGTAGTGCGGAATTATTTGCTACCGTTTTTTCGGGGTTCTCTACATAGGCAATGAGGCCTTTTAACCGACCTTCAATATGCCATAAACTTGTAGTTGCCATTTATCCCACATACTGTAAATCGAGGATAAGGCACTCAATTTTCTTGCAGACATTCAGTGCGTAAGGCTCATACTTTGCACACTCCTTAAAGCCTTTATGAACATCATAGAGTGCTTCAATCAGTTTCCAAAACTCCTTTGGCGGTTGCGGCTTAGGCGTTTTACCCTTACAGAGTTGCCGCACATATTCCGATTGGGACAGTCCGCATATCTCTGCCGAGCGTTCTAATAATTCTTTTTCTTCTTCGGATAGCCGTACTGAAATACGAACAGTATCCTTGTCTTTCATAAAATCATCTCCTTTGTATTAGGGGTATTCAGGGGATTTCCCCTGAGTATAGTCCACATCCCTTTAGGGTGTGGATTGGATTTTGGTGTCAAAATCCGATGCTCGCTATACCTGTGGACAGGCATAGTGCTTTCTCTTTTGGTTACTCATATCTCTGAAAATAACCGTCACCGCTACCGTACACGGAACTGTCACTACGGGAATAGAATCTGTTGTATAACCCTATGAGCCTTTTACGGTTGGTACGGCGGAAAGACACATCAATTCCTTTTTCCTTGTATAGATATTGATAATCATATTTCCGCAACAGTTTTGTGACGGTATTTGGTGGGGTGTAGTTATCCCCGACAGCGTTCAGCAAATCGGTAGCCGTACCGAGCCATTCTTTCCTTGTCTGCATAAAGGTAACTACCTTCCGAAGAAAAGGGTGTTCTTCGGTCAGCACTGGCATCCCCGTCTGCGGTGTATCTCCAAGCATTTCGGCTACAAGCCGTTCACCTTTGGTCATTTGCATTTTGACTCACTCCCTTCGGCTGGTTTCGTAATTTGTTTTTCTGCTTCTTTGCAAATTCGCTTGCCGCCGCCCGTCGCTCATCGCTATACGGCTCGGTCAACCGAAAGCAAAACCGCCCTTTCGCAACCTCAAAGGAAAGACCGCCATCTTCATAATCATCGGTCAGTCTGCATAAATCGGGATGCTTTTTGGCATAGGCGGTCAATCTGTTTTTGAGATCGGTGTTGTAGGTGTTCACCGTAATCCATCGGCTTGCTTCATCGAAGAATATCTCAGTGGTTTTCTGTGACTTTTTAAGTCCTGTTTTCATAAGCTCACGCTCCTTTCAAAATTTACTTGTTTTTTCTTTGATTTTGTTAGTAGGGCATTTTTGACCGATTTTTCACAGTTCAAGAGTTGTGAAAAACACGGATTTTGCGATAGGAACACCCCAAACGATGCGGACATCATTAAAACCTATTCTGTTTGGAAAAATACCGACTTTTACAGTTCAAGAGCCAATTTGCCGTTCTACCCGAATGTCGTTCCTGCCCCTGCTTTTTCAGCGGCGTTTTCTCGCTCGTTCTCATAGGGAAGTCTTGGCGGAGTATCCCATTCAGACGGTCATTCAGTTTTTAAGTACAACTGACTTTTTGGGGAAAATAAAAAACCGTCACATATCAACACTAATAATCGGCGGGAGCGTTAACTCTCGCTTCAAATCAGATGCTCATATGTAACGGCTTTGAATTAATTCAAAAGACCATACTGTTTCTGATGACTCAACTCCACCTTAAACAGTACAAAAAATTCACGGTAGCGAGTCCACGGCATTCTCAAAAGAGATTACCGTCGGTATAGTGGGCAGTAGCCAGACTATACCTCTACGAAGACATCATATTCAGTTGTAGTTCCTCATAAGAGGAATTATATTATACACTATCGAACTAATGTTTGTCAATGATTTTGGTGACAGTTTTGAATATTTGTCATAAACTGTGGGAATACTGTTAGGTTGGAGCATAAGTAAAGGCACCGCCGAAGCGATGCCTTTGCTGTAATCACTTATTTTTCAACAATCATCAGTACGCCTTCTGCTCCAACCTTGTTTTCAGGTTCTACAAGCAGACCTTCGTTAATACATTCCTCGATTGCTTTTGCCAATATTCTGACGCCCGCAATAAGTCCCGTATAGATTTGATACTCGTTCATTAGGTGTTCGGGAATGTGTGTTCTCATAAACACAGAAAGCTCAGCGGCAATTTGTTCAATAACCGTTCCCATATCATTATTGAAATCAAAAGAGAGATTATAGAAGTCCATTTCGTTCTTCCTGTCAATCACAATAATTTTGGGTTCAATGATATTTCCATTCTTGCGAAGATACCCACATTCAAGAGCTTTTGCTGCTATTTCTTTTTCACTTTCGGAAAGATCATCAATAGCAATTCCTCCAATGGCTCTAAGTACCATTAAGAGCTTGGGATCGTGAGATAGGTTGTGTCCACAATGGAAGTGCTTATCAATACGCTTGCCGTAAATGTTGGATGCGAATACCGACTTATACCCACCGATTGAAGTTGCATCTATACCATCGCTACCATAGGAATCAAATTCAGGATATTGTTCATCGGTATATGCAACTGCAACACAAGAAAATGTTCTATTGACCGGAACAATATCAGAGAAGTATTTTTCTGCAAGAACTTTATTGATTCTTTCTTCAAAATCCCAAACTGTTCTTGAAATTAAAGACCACATAATAAAACGTAAATCTTTCTGTTCGCTTAAATAAGGGAATGAAAGTATTTTTTCTTCATTCTGTTTCAGCGTGTTTTTGATAACTTCGCAAAATTCAGGTAAATGCTTTTCGTAAATTTTATTGGCTTGGTCGTACTCATCATAATCCACCAAATGAATATTTACTGCATACTTGCCGTTCTCAAGTTTGCGGAGCATACCATATTTCCCGTTTTCGCCGTGACATTGAATTTCCAATTCTTCTTCAATATAAGGCATAGGCACGCAAAGTTCTTCAGACAGTTCTTTTGCCGACTTTGGTTTGTCTTTGCACAAATATATTAAGTTTTGAGAAAACATCCTTTCGGTTTTAGAACGAGGATCGTTGCCGCAAGGATTTCCTGTTCCTGAAATAGCCAATTTGATAGGCTTTAATACATACGTTCTTTCGCTCATAGTTTCAACCTCTTTTCTAACTGAATTTCGTGCAGAAAACAAACGTTGCTTTACGGTGGTTTCATTGATGTTAAGTCTTGTAGCAATCTCTTTCACCTTCAACTCATCAATGTAGAACATTACCATTACTTCTCGGTATGCCTTTGACAAAAAAGCAATTTCCTTGAAAATCCTACTTATTTGTTCTTGTTCGGCTGCTTCCTCAACAAATTCTTCTATTTCATTTTCTTTAGATGCTAACATCAAGTCGCTGTTTTCAATGCTGAACACTTGGCGTTCCGCATTTCTTTTCTCACAATAATCAGCATAAACTCTGCGAGCAATAGTCCATACAAAGGCGTAAAAATTCTCAATTCGTTCTTGTTTATGTATGGCTGATATTACTGCAAGAACTATATCTGAGCATAGATCCTCAGCTTCAAAAGATGTATTGCACCTATGGTAAGAAAAATGATATATCTTATCAAGAAAGTCTTTGTCATCAAGTAATTTTAGCGTTTCGTTTGTTTTCATCTTGCACATTTCTCGTTTCAATCATGATTGTTACGCCTATATAGTCAGAACAATCTGAGGTTGGTTAGGTGGTTTTATAATTTTTTTAGAAATGCCGCCCGCTTTATTGCAGGCGGCAATATTGCATTATTTGATTTTTTCTATTGGCATCCAAATTTGAACGTTGCGTTCAGATTTAGGCTGCCAATGATAAACTGCAAGTTCAGGTGCATTTTTTAATTGAAATCCCATATCAGGCATCCATTCGGTCAGGATTTGGATTCTCAGATTGAGGAGATCAAAATAATCGCAAATTGGACTTTTTACATCATTTGTTTCAAAAATCACATAAGTGCTTTGAGGAATAACTATGTTTTCTAACCCTAGATCTTCAACAAAATCAACACCAGTAACGGATCTGTTATAAAGATTTTCTCTTTCCCAACTATCTAACAGATGACAGTAATAATAGTCATAACCTTCATCTGTGATATTGGTGATAACGCAATGTGCATCAATGTTTCGTGATGCTCCACGAAGAAACCATTGTTTTCCTCTTGCCGTTATAAATAGTTGTTCTTCTTGCTGCTCTCTTTCTTTACCGTAGGGTGCGCCGGTAAAATGTTTTTTGTATCCCGTTAAAATCATTTCCGGCTTTTCTTCAATTCTGTAATTCATTAGTTTACCGCCTTCCAAAGATATTTTTAGAATAAGACGGGAGAAGGATTTTAGTTTGCTACCATTCATACGTGCTGACGAAGGAGTTACACCGTGAAACTTTTGAAACGCCTTAGCAAAGCTGTCCGGACTCTCATAGCCATATTTCATAGCAACGTCAATAACCTTAATATCTGTGGTGGCTAATTCACTTCCTGCAAGCGACAATCTGCGATTTCGTATATACTCGCCAACAGTAAAACCACACAAGATACTAAATATCCGCTGAAAATGATATGTTGATGAGAAACTTTGCTCTGCGACAATATCGTAATCAATCGTTTCCGTTAAATGTTCTTCGATATAGTCAATAGCGTTTTGTATTCCGGTTATCCAATCCATTGTATCCCTCCTTATCTGCCAATATTCTACACAGAGGCGTAGTATAATTCCCGACATTCTATGCTAAGTTTTATCGGGTTGTTTTTTTGCCACAAAAATGTACGCAAATTCGGTTTCGTACTGCTCAATCAATAATAAGCCTGCATTTACGATATAAGATTCCATTTCCGCAGGTGTATTCGGATATACTGTGATTTTTCTCGTTCCGGTGTCAATGAATCCGTTTTGGCTTTTATCTGTTGACAAAACGAACTTACCGCCGTCTTTTAGCAAGGTTGCCACTTTATTTATGGCTTTCTGCTTTTTGCTAATGTGCATAAAGGTCAAAGAGGAATATACAATATCGAAAGTTTGAGAAAGGTCAAGTGTTAGAAAATCTCCACAACATAACATCACATTTGTTTGCTCAGAGAGATTTTCTTTAGCTCGGTCTATGGTTTTAGGGGAAATATCAACACCACAGAACTGTCCACATAAAGGAGCAACACGAATTGCAAGTCGTCCTGTTCCCACACCGATTTCAAGGACAGATTTATCTTTATTAAGTTCCATTTTGTCGATAAAGGATTGTCCGTCCCATTTATCCATATAATCCCGTAAAGGTTTTGGATCGTGTACTGGATCATTGTTTTCATCTATAAGTAAGTCGTAGTGTTGGATAACATCGTTTTTCAAAATTAGAATTCATCCTCTCAAAAAATTATTTGTTTTTCAAACAATGTTTTCATAATTATACTACATAATTGTGATTTTTTCTACCGTTACAGTAGAAAACGGCAACAGAGGAAAATCAATCTCCCTGCCGCCGTTCTCGGTTAGTTATAGATTATATCGTGATTTACGATTTCTGTGGCTCTGCTGCAGATGTTATTCATCTGAGCAATCCACTCCATTTGATTATCCGCTTTGAGTTGTTCGGTAACGCCCGCACGTTCCGCCATCTGTTTTACGAGACGAAAAAACATATCCTCAGCCTTCTTGTCAATGTCAGCGAGATAACCGTTTAACTTGCCACTTGTCAGCAGATTAGTATATCGCACCTTGTGGTGTTGTTTGATATACCTTAAATGCCTTTGTCCCCATACGCCGATTTCAATTTGTTCTTCATCGGGCAAGGTTAGATTGGGAATGAGATAACCGTTTTCCTCACGATAAGTGCCACCCATTTGTTCAAATAATGATTTCATTGCAGTCTCCTCCAAATGTAATTTTTAGATTTTTCTGCAATATACCGTACCGATTGTCTTTACAACTTGTTTTCAGAACCTTCGTTATGGCACCTCATCACTACTTTAAGGGGGTTATTTTATACCAAGAATAGCGCGGAAGAAAAAGAAGTACAGCGCAGAGTTAAAAATCCAAGCGGTGGAAGAATATCTGTCCGGGAACGGCAGTCAACGGGAGATATGCAGAAAATACGGAATTTCAGCAAAACGCACTCTCGAGGTTTGGATAATGTGGTATTAAGGAGCGCAGCAGCGCCCAAGGAGAAATTTACATAATCAAGGGAAGAAAAACAACGCTGAAAGAACGAGCGGAGATCGTTGCGCTCTGCATTGAACACAACAAGGATTATGGATTAACGGCAGAAACCTGCAACGTGTCGTATCAGCAGATCTATTCTTGGGTACGCAAGTATGAAGAAGGCGGAGTCGACAAGCTCAAAGACAACCGCGGCAGAAGCAAACCAATAGAAGAAATGACCGAGGTTGAAAAGCTTAAAACCGAAATGAAGATACTTGAAGCAAAAAACAGACAACTTGAAATAGAGAACGAATTCATAAAAAAATTACAGGAACCCATAGGGGTGGTCGCTGACCGGAGTACGCCAAGAGAACGTATACATAGTAATTGAATTTCTTAACACGCATAAGCATTATTCCATAAAGGAGATGTGTGTTGCACTTGGTTTAAATAGATCTTCCTACTACAAGCGGAAGAAGAGAAAGCAAAGCAAAAGCGAGCTTTTGAACGTGCAAATTACAGAATACGTAAAGGAATTCTACGAGGAAAGCAACGGAGTTCTCGGATACAGGCAGATGTGTATTAACATTAACCGAGAAAAGACAAACGAGCTTCTTCACAGAATTAACGTTAAGAGAATTCGCCGTATTATGCAGATACTCGGACTAAAATCCGTTATTCGCAGAAAACGCCCGGATTATGTTAAGTCTACGCCTGAAGTTACCTCAGAAAACATTCTCAACAGAGAGTTTAAAGCAACCGTTCCGTTTGAAAAGTGGCTTATCGACGTTACCGAATTTAAGTATTACGTTGGTCTCGAGGAGAAAAAGAATTATTTGTCTGCAATACTTGACCTTTACGACAGGCGAATTATTGCTTACAAGCCCGGTGACAGTAACAACAACGAATTGGTTTTTACAATGTTTGATGAAGCAATAAGTCTTTATCCGAATGCAAAGCCAGTTTTCCATAGTGACCGAGGATTTCAGTATACGAACAAGGTATTTCATCAAAAGCTCGCGGATGCAGGTATGATTCAAAGTATATCGCGTGTTGGCAGATACCTTGACAATGCTCCGACGGAGGGGCGGGGGGTGCATCTTAAAGTCTGAGTGTACTATCTTAAACGATTTACGAGCCGAGAAGAACTCGTTTCCGCTATTGAAGAATTCATACGCTTTTACAATACTCGCCGATACCAAAAGCGTTTGAACTGTATGACGCCTTGCGAGTATTACTTCGCCACCGCTGTGTGACGAAAATCTCCCCCTGCTGCGCAGCAGGGGGAGATGAAAGAATCTTTTCATTTTGCAAATTCTTTTGTTTTTTGTCTGTCTACTTGACAGGGTGCACATTACAGGCTGTATATCAGCCCGTGCGATATGCTCTTTATATATACATTATTTCGGTGTATCAGTCCCGGTTCTTTGCGCGCTCGCGGTCGAGATAGTTCTGCAGTATTATCTGCGCCGAGGCGGTGTCTATGACCACCTTGCGTTTTTTGCCGCGCGTATCGGTCAGGTTCATGTACGCGCTCGCCGCCATCGTTGTGCAGCGCTCGTCCATCATAACGACCTCAAGACCCGTCTCCGCGCACAGCCGCTCGGCGAATGCATGAGCCTTTTCACTGCGAAAGCCGTGTGTGCCGTCCATATTGATAGGGTCGCCGAGCACTATCTTGCCGACGTCGTACTGCTCTATGTACGGCAGCAGCAGCGATATGAGCTTTCTGTCGCCGCCCGCCGTAACGGTAGTTATTCCCTGAGCGAGCAATCCAGTCGGGTCGCTGACCGCGATTCCCGTACGCTTGTCGCCGTAATCTATTCCGAGTATTCTCTTATCCATTCGGTCTCCCCGTGTAAATTGCTGCATGCCCGCATAGCCGTCGAGCGCAAAATCCAAATCGGGCGCTGCTCAATCGCGGGACTGAGCCCGCTGTTGTTCGGCCACATAATTATAATTCGACACTGCTCAATCGTAGAACTTAAATCCGACATTATTCGCCGCCGCAAATGCGCGCAGGTCGGAATCGGTCGGCAGCGAGGCAATAAGACCCTTTGTAGCGCGAGTCCATGCCTTAGCAAGCGCAGCATAGGTGCAGGCGTGACCGATATCGCGTCCGCCCGCCTTTACCCGCGTTGCGTAGTCGTATGTCAGCGCCGAGATAAACGAATCGTTCGCGCCCGAACGGTCAACCTCGGTCACGTCAAACGGCAGCAGCATCTCATGGTACTTATTATCGCTGAGGAATATGCCCTTTACATCACTGAGCATCAGCACGGTATAGCGCGTGCGTACGCGGCGCTCGAGCTCGCCAGACACGCGCAGCCCGCTCTGCTCTCCCGACGGCAGCGTACCCGTCAGCATCTCAGCCGTATCCGCATCGACAATAATGGTGTCCGCGCGACGCAGCGATTCAAGCGGCAGATCGGGGCTGACTCCGCACAGATCAAGCACGACGGGCACCCCGCGGCGCTCTGCCTCCGATACGGCAAAAACTATCGAGCCGACCGACGCGCCGCCGCAGCGGATGAGCGCAGCATCGGGCAGGCAGGTGAACGCCTCGCCTATATCATCGTCGGATAGGCGCAGATTTGCCCCGGGGATGTCGATTATCGCATCTCTGCCCGTGTCGATAATTGTCGAATAACCTGTATGATATCCGCTTTTCTTCATATAAAAACGGCGGTCGACGCAGAACGAGCCGAGAAAATCCTCGAGCATAACGGCATAGCTGTCCTCTCCGACCGCGGAGCAGACAATGCTGTCGCCGCCGAGCTTTGATATCGCGACCGACGAAATGACCCCCCTGCCGCCCGGACGGATGGAATATCGATCTGCCGTAACCGTGCAGCCGGGGCGCGGAATGCCGTCGCAGCGGATAAGCGTCGAGACCGACGCCGTTCCTATCGTGAGTATTCTTGTCTTCATCTGCCGTCACCTGCCGTCCGAAAATCTTTTGTCGCCCGACCGCTTCAACACATATCGAGCATTTTTACAATTATATCACATATTATCACTTAAATCAAGTGCCGTGCGGAACGACGTGCATCCTCCCGCGCTAATATACTGTTTTAGGCTCACGGGGCTTGGGTGGGGAGAGATAAAAAAGATGCAGAATCGTCGAAACAAGACTCGTCGCCGTACAAGCGTACGGCAGAGAAGGGTTTCGGCGGTAGAAAAAGCGGATAATCATTCCTTCGGAGAAATCCGATAGGATTTC
>OIYS01001386.1_pt1 | contig 12425 bp, 9 predicted proteins | sample 1588271 | NCBI WGS metagenome assembly OIYS01 (sample SAMN03283286) | human gut metagenome | biome: human-associated habitat; material: feces | host: Homo sapiens | place: Peru | collected 2012
TATTATAGATAAATTCGTTTGAGAAATATCCGTCGCCCAAGTCGTTGATGTCGTCTTGTTGGAATTCGAAAAGCTCGTTAATTTTATCAATTAAAAATGCCAATTTTAGTTCATTGCATTTGATGATAATTACGGGTTTTTTTTCTGTAACAACGCCGGCTTCTAAGCCCAAAAAGTTTTTAAGATTAATAACTGTAATATAATCACCGCGGAGATTCATTATCCCTTCAATAAAATCAGGCGTTCCTGGGACATTTGTTATTGATGTATCTTTCAAAACTTCTTTCACATAGTCTAATGCTATACAATAAGTATTAGAATTCAAATTGAAAGAAATATATTTATTTTTAACGTGCAATTCGCTTGATGCAAGCTTCATTGTCGATTTATTTACAACTTCAAGCGTTCTTTTTGACATAATCGCTTTTGATGTTTCATCTTGAGGAAACAATTTTGGTATTTCAACCTTTGCCCACTCTTGATGTTTCTTCAAAAGATTTTCAACCGAATAAATATTAATTATAAAAATGGTTTCATTGTTAATTTTATACAAAGAATCAATAACCGTATTGCTGTCAGCGTAAGGAATTGCATCAACAAAAGCGCTATCAAACGGCAAAATTCCGATAACTTTATCTGTAATAATTCCGAAAATCAATTCATCGGTTTTTACAATCAAAAGTTCATTTTGCGTAGTATAAGGTTTTACATCGATATTTAAATAAAATCTCACATCAACAACATTGATAACAAAATTATTGTATTTTAAAAGTCCGACAATATTATTCGGTAACTTTTGCGGATAATCTAACGCCGGCAACTTCATAATTTCAAGTACATTTGCAGAGTTAACCGCGTATTTGTTATCCCCAACTTGAAAATATAAATGAGTATTCTTTTTACAATTAAAATAATCAACTTCTATTAAAAAGTTACAATCTAAATGGAATATTATTTTAGTATTAATATTATTACCATATAAATTTTTATTATAAACATCCATTATAATCCCGTACATTGGATCTAAATAAAAATTAATTATAACATCTCCTCTAATTTTGTATTTTTTAATTAGTTTACCAAATACAACCTTAAAGAAATCTAATATATTATCTTCATCAAGGGAAAAATATTCACTGACATTAGGTATCTTAACTAAATAATTATTCTCTCCTATCCTAGATAAAATCATCAAACCACCTAGAATAATTTATGATAAAAATAAAATTATGTTAAACACCTATAATATTTTCTATTTTTTGATAAACATCTTGTTTTCCAAGTTTACTAACAGAAGAAAACAAAATAATATCATCATTTTCATCTAAATTTAAAGTTTCTCTAATAATTTTTTCGTTCTTCACATAACTATTTTTACTTACCTTATCACTCTTTGTAGCAATAATAGTAACTGGTATTTTATAATATTTCAAATAATCGTACATTAATACATCATCATTAGTAGGTTTATGTCTAAAATCTACCAACATAAATACCATCTTTAAATTTTCTCTATCTTTTAAATAATCTTCTATAATTACTCCAAATTTATTCTTAAGACTTTTACTAACTTTAGCAAATCCATATCCAGGAACATCAACTAAATAAAAATCATTATTTATTAAAAAGAAATTTAAAGTTTGAGTTTTACCTGGAATAGAACTAATTCTAGCAATATTTTTTCTATTAACTAAAGTATTAATAAAACTACTCTTTCCAACATTACTTCTACCAATCATTAAAAATTCTGCCTTTTTATCTTCAGGATATTGACTCTTCCTAACAGCAGAAGTAACAAAATCAACACTAGTAATTTTCATGAGCATATCTCCTCCTCATTTCAACTATTATAACAAAAAAATAAAAAATAAGCAAATATGCTCATTTTAACTGTTAAATTTACTTTTTCTTTCTACGATTAAAATTTTGATTTATTTTACATAAATAACGATTATCTCTTTCAAAACGATCAAAAACACCTATAGCACTATTAACGACATCAGAATTGTATTTCTTAGCATTTCTTAAAATATTATAAGCTTCATGTAAAGCAAGCACCTGATTTTCGGAAACATTACATTTAATCTTATTATTTAAAAGAGCTTTATAATACTCTAAACATTTAATAACCTTATTATAACTATACCCTAAATTACCATTATCACTCATATTCTATCTTCCCCTAGGTTTAACTTCTTCTTCTGCAAAAGAGTCAACAGGTTTCTTCTTGTTATAAATATTATACTTATCTGCTAATTCCATAATTTTTTTAGTAGCAGCAAATCTATCTATTCCTTCAGCATCTCTATCAATTAACATACTAGCAGCACGTAAAATATAATTTTTATCTTCATCACTAGTAGGAAAATTTATTAATATTCTAGCATCTTTTAAAGTTCTTAATCTCTTTGGATAAGCATCATGATACTCAAGATTACTAAAATCTCCCTTATGACTCTCTATCTCTCCACTTAAAAATGCTGTTTCCTCATCAATTTTTTTTACTAAATCCATATTGTTATTATTTTCCATATATTCATTTCCTCCTCATTTACCCCAATTATAGCATATTTAATCCTTTATTTCAATTCCAAGCAAACTAAGAAGCATAATTCCTTGATTAGGATTAACAATTATCCCTTTTACATCCTTAGTATTTATCCTAATATCATCAATAATAGAGTTACTAAAATCAACACCATTTAAAGAGATATCAAAGAATTCTGACTTACTAAAATCACAGTTATCAAAATAATAATCCTTTCCCTCGATATCAATAAATCTTCCCTCATTAATAACAGAATTACTTATTTTAAAATGCTTTATATTACTACTAGCAAAATTGATATAACTACACTTAGATTCATCTATAGTAACATCACTAATCCCACTACTAATAAAATTAGTAAGAGTCATATTGCAATTATTAAATGATACCCTATGAACTGAACTATTGGAAAAGTCCTTATTAGACAAATCACAATGTTCAAAAATACAATCCAAAAAATTGATATTATTAAATTTACATTTACTAAAATCAATATTTTTAAATATACACCCATTAAATTCTATATTACTAATATCAAAATCAATATCTTGACTTTCTATTAAAGCATCTATTATGTCATCATTAATCATATCTTTTGCTAATGTAATACTATCAATATATTTACTAACTTTAGGTTTAATAATTTTTATTTTTTCTTTCATCCCTACTACCTCTAACAAAATTTTATCACATATTATTTGTTTAATCAATTTACAACTTCTAATATAAATGCTATAATAGCCCTAATTTGACAAGGAGAAAAATATGGATAAAAAAATAAATAAGAAAAATTTACTAATTTCAACAACTATATTTGTAATAATTCTAATAATTTATTATATTTATAGCAAAAACACAATTTCTATTACAAAGACAGTTACTTCCAAAAAAGATTTTAATCAAAATGCTACTATAGAAGTATCAAAAAAGAATATAGAAGAAAGTTTATCTAATAATCTAAAAGATAGTAACTATTTAATAGAAGGAGATTTTTTAAGTGATAATATCGTAACAACTGAAGAATTAAAAGCTATGGAACATAATACAAAAGTATTACAATTATTAGTGGATTCAGCAGAAGAAAATGAAGTAATTACCCTAAAAGAAGGAGTATATTATTTTACCAAAGGAGGAAGTAATACTAAAGGTAATGAAGACTACGTAATTAAGCTTTCAAACAACGTAAATATAACAGGAGCAGGGACTTCCAAAGAAATATCAACAATATTAAAACCATATGCTAAAGAAAATACAATAGAATATGGTTTAGATATGTTTTATTATAATGAAATAATAGATTCTCAAGGAACTAATCCCCAATATTTAGAAAATGTAAGTTTTAGCAATTTCATAATAGATGGTATTAGTGTTAGAGGTAAAAATTACAATACATCAGGAAAAGGATTTATGATAAACTTATGTAGAAATTGTTTTTGGAACAATATTACTATTCAAAATACCGACGCCACAGGCTTTGGTATGGATAATATTATAAACGGAAAAATTTCTAACAGTACTGCAATTAATTGTGGGAAAAATGCTAGTGCTGATTCTGAAGGGGCATCTGGATTTGGAATAGGTACTGGATATAGTAATGAAGAGTCAGTAATAATAGAAAATTGTAAATCAATCGGAAATAAAAAATATGGGTACTTTTTTGAACATCAAGGAATATTCAATAGGTATTATCAAGCAAATTCATCAAAAGGATTTATCGTAAGAAATAGCACCGCTACAGGTAATTTATATAATTTTGGAGGAAGAAGAGCCAATGATACAAGTTACATAAATTGTATTTCTACTATAGATACTACAGACCAAGATGGTACTCCAATTAATTATACTAAACAAGACATATATTTTGATGATCAATCAAGAAGAACTTTAATTCAAAATTTTCAGATAGACAAAATTCCATTTTCTGACATAAACCAGAATAGCTATTATTATAAAGCTATAGAATGGGCTTATAAAAATAGTATTACATATGGAACTGATAAAAATAATTTTGGAGTTGGAAAAGAAATATCTAGAGCAGAAGCAATAACTTTACTATGGCGTTATTCCAATAGACCTGGTGATGTTCTTGTAGGCAATTTAGTTAGTACTAACAGTCTAAAACAATCAAATATAGATACTGGATTTATAGATGTATCAAAAGATGCATGGTATGCACAGGCAATTAAATGGGGAAAAGAACAAGGAATAACTAATGGAACAACAGTAGAAAATTTTAGTCCAAATTCATCAATTACTAGAGCGCAATTTGTTACAATGTTATATAGGTATGCAGGAAGTCCAAAAGTAAATTCCACAAATAATTTTGCTGATGTTAAATCAAATTCATCATATTATGATGCAGTAAACTGGGCTGCTAATAAAGGAATAACTAATGGAACAACTACAGCTACCTTCTCACCAGATAAAAACTGTACTAGAGAAGAAGTAATAACTATGTTATATAGATATAATAATATAAAGTAAAAAAGTATTTTTTTTGTAATTTAAAAAATTAGTCTTAAAAATTAATCAAAAATTTAAGAACCTCTAAATAGAAATTTAAAATCTAATTCCCAAAGTATATCAATATATTAATAACTAATATTAATGAGTATTAAAAATTAAAAAACATCAATTTGTATAATTAAATTAAATATGGTATTATTCAAAACGAAAGAGGCAATTATTCATATATTTAAACATTAATTATAATTGCTACTCCCCAATATTCGTTTGTACTTCTTTTAAAAATATGCCTCTTTCATAAATATTATTAAAATATCACCTTGACTAATTTACAAGTATTAAAATATTTGCTATACTTAAATAGAGCCGTTGGTTCTCGTATGAGAGTTGAGGTGTTTTTTTATTATTATGACAAAATATGTATTTGTAACAGGAGGTGTAGTTTCAGGATTAGGAAAAGGAATAACAGCATCATCCTTAGCATTACTATTAAAACAAAGAGGATACAAAATTTTTATGCAAAAATTTGATCCATATATTAATGTAGATCCTGGAACTATGTCTCCATACCAACATGGAGAAGTATTTGTAACAGCAGACGGAACAGAAACAGACCTAGATTTAGGTCATTATGAAAGATTTATTGATGAAGAATTAAATTATACTTCAAATATAACTACTGGAAAAATCTATAAATCAGTAATAGATAAAGAAAGAAAAGGAGACTATTTAGGAGCAACAGTTCAAATAGTACCACACATAACAAACGAAATTAAAAATAAAGTATATGAAGCTGGATTATCATCTAAAGCAGATATCGTTATAACAGAAATTGGAGGAACTATAGGAGATATAGAATCACAAGCATTTATAGAATCATTAAGACAAATTAGAAATGAACTAGGAAAAAATAATACTTTGTTCATTCATACAACATTAATACCATATATCTATGGTTCAAATGAATTAAAGACAAAGCCAACACAACACAGTGTAATAGAACTAAGAGGTATGGGAATCCAACCAGATATTATAGTAACCAGAAGTCCTATTCCTCTAGAAAATTCTCAAAAAGAAAAAATCTCATTATTCTGTAGTATTCCTAAAGAAAATGTAATAGAAAGTTTAGATGTTAAAAATATATATCAAATTCCAATAAATTATTATAATCAAAAAATGGATGAAATAGTTTTAAAACAATTGGAACTACCACTTAAAGAAAGTGATTTAACAGTTTGGAAAAAATTAATAGAGACAACAGATAACTTAAAAGATGAAGTAGAAATATCACTAGTAGGAAAATATGTAGAACTACATGATGCTTATATATCAGTAGCGGAATCTCTTCATCATGCAGGATATAAATATAAAACAAAAGTAAATATTAATTGGGTAGATTCTGAAGAATTAGAAGAACCTAATGTAGACTTAAAAGAAGTATTTAAAAATTCGAAAGGAATTTTAGTTCCAGGAGGATTTGGTAATCGCGGAATAGAAGGAAAAATAAAAGCCATAACCTATGCTAGAACTAATAATATTCCGTACTTAGGAATATGCCTAGGAATGCAATTAGCAGTAATAGAATTTGCAAGAAATGTATGTGGTTTAAAAGAAGCCTCATCCACAGAATTTGATGAGTTATGTAATGAACCTATAATTGATTTAATGCAAGATCAGAAAACTATTATTAATATGGGAGGAACCTTAAGATTAGGTAACTATGAATGTACATTAAAAAAAGGTACTAAAGCTTATGAATGTTACAAACAAGATAAAATATTAGAAAGACATAGACATAGATATGAATTTAATAATAAGTATAAAGATCTATTAGCTAGTAATGGTATGGTATTTTCAGGAATTAATGAACAAGCAAACTTGACAGAAATAGTAGAACTACCAACAAATACATTTTTTATAGGATGTCAATTTCATCCAGAATTTAAATCACGTCCAACAAGACCACATCCATTATTTGATAATTTTGTAGACTCTTGCATTAAATATAAGAAAAAGAAAAAATAGAGCAATAAATCATAGCATTTATTGCTCTATTTTACATAGTAGCCATTCCTGAATTAGGATTACCATTTTCCATCAAGATAGTATTTGGTGAACTGATAGCACCAGATAATGATAATATTTTCTCAGGATCTAGATAACAAATATCATCAATAACTTCATTAGCCGCTCCTCTATATTCTTTAGCACATGATTCAAATAATATTGATATACCATTATCACCACAATTAGAAATTTGTTCAGCCATACAAGGTAAGGTCATCTGCCCGCATTTAACAAGATTTCCGTTTTTATCCATAGTAGCAATATAAATATTAGAAGGATTGCCTTTTCCATGAGAGGATGTAAACATATAATAGTCAGTACCATTATAATTATATATACACATCCCTTGAGTTTTTTCAAAAGGATTATTTATAATAACAGCATCTCCTAGACTACCATCAGAATTAATTTTAAATTTCTTAATTATTCCTTTTCCGTCTTTATCAAAATTACCAGCATATAAATATCCATCATTAACAGTTAAATAAGCAACTGAACTTTTATCATTAGTAGAAGATTTTAAACTATTATTATTATCAACTTGAATTTTATTAGTTGGTACTAACTCACTACCATTATTATTAAGTATATCATTTAAACTATACTGATTAATATAAGAAGATTTTCCATTATCAGCCCCACTTTTACCAGTAATATAAACACTACCAGTACAACTATCATAACTAATACCACCGCAATGATATGAACCATCCAAAGTAATATTTTTAATAACATTACCATCTTTATCCATAACATATAAAGTAGAATTTTCACCTTCGGTATATCCAACTAATAAAGTATAATCTCCAACCTGACAACTGCCTTGAGGAACGAAATTCGTGTTTCCAATAGGAATTTTTATATAATCGTCGTTCATGCAATCCGTAAAATCAGAAAATTTTTTTAGTTTATCAATATAAGAATTAAGCTTATCATTATCAAAACTAACTAAACTACAATCAACCTCTTCGACATCGTTAGTATTGCTTAAAGTAATAATATTATCTACTTTTATATTACTTATATTTTCATTATTTTTAGCTAAAGTAACAGTGTTTTTTAACTTTTCTAAATCACTACTAATATCAAATTTTTTTATAATATTACTCATTTATGAATCACCCTCTATTCTTTAATTTACCTCATAAACAGTTCCTTCTCTAGTATCTTTAATAACTATTCCCTTTTGCAAAAGTTCATCTCTTACTTTATCAGCATTAACAAAATCTTTATTTTTTTTGTATTCATTTCTTTTATTAATCATATTTTCAATATATATTTTTAGTTCATCATCTATAATATTTTCATCTTCTTTTAGCAAGTCTAAACTAAGAACACTATCAAAAGACTTAATTAATTCTATTTTAGTAGTACCAGACATATCACTATCTTTTAGCACATCATACATTATAGTAATACAAGAAGAAGTATTTAAATCATTGCTTAGTGCATCTTTAAATCTATCATTGTACATATTAAACTTATCAATCTCAAGTTCCCCTTCATTTTTTATTGCTTGCACTCTATTTTTTAACTTTTTATATTCATTCATAGCGCCATCTAATATATCATAACTAAAAGTCAAAGCATTATGATAATAACTATTTAAACATAAATAACGATAAGCCAAAGGATTATATCCTTTTTCCTCCAATAAAGAAACAGTTAAGAACTCTCCCCTACTCTTACTCATCTTACCATTTTTATCGTTTAAAAATCCCATATGAACCCAAAAATTACACCATTTATGTCCTAAATAACATTCACTTTGTGCAATCTCATTAGTATGATGTGGAAATATAGCATCTTCAGCACCACAATGAATATCCAAATATTCACCAAGATATTTAATACTAATACCAGAGCACTCGATATGCCAACCAGGGTATCCTCTACCCCAAGGACTATCCCATTGTAATTCTTGATTATTAAATTTAGAATTAGTAAACCAAAGACCAAAATCAAAAGGATTCTTTTTAGAAGTATCTTCTTTAATATCTTCTCTAACTGCTACCATTAAATCTTCTGGATTTCTACCAGATAAATGATAATAGTCATCATATTTAGAAGTATCAAAATAAACATTACCATCACTAATATAAGCATATCCATCCTCAAGTAATTTAGAAATAATTTTAATATATTCGTCTATATTATCAGTAGCAGGACTAACAGTATCAGGCCATCTTATATTTAATTTTTCACAATCACTCTTAAATGCATCAGTATAGAATTTAGCAATGTCCATAGAACTCTTATGTTCTCTTTTAGAAGCAACAAGCATCTTATCTTCTCCAGAGTCCCCATCACCTACTAAATGACCAACATCAGTAATATTCATAACTCTATCAACATCGTATCCTAAATATTTTAAACCTTTTTCTAAAATATCTTCAGATATATAAGTTCTTAAATTACCAATATGAGCATAATGATATACAGTTGGACCACAAGTATACATTCTAACCTTTTTACCATCTCTAGGTTTAAATTCTTCTACTCCTTTATTCATTGTATTATATAATTTCATACGTATCCCTCCAATAAAACTTATCAAAATTATACTCCAAAAATACTAAAAAATCAATTGCACTCTAAATAAAACTATAGTATAATAAAACTGTAGAGTAGAAAGTGAGGTAAAATTATGAATAAAAAATCATCAATATTAAATTTAGATGCCAATATAGTTGTATTAATCGCATATTTAGGAGGATTAGTTTTCAGATGGCTCCATATATTATGCTATTTAGCATGGATAATTCCATTAATAATATATTTATGTGAATCAAAAAATGAATTTGTAAAAAAACAATCAGCTCAAGCAACATTATTATATTTAGTAAGTTCATTATTATCAGTAGCAGTATATATGCTTTTAATAATATTTGCGCCTAGCAAATCTCAAGATATATATAATATGATAATAACAGGATCATTATTTTTAGTAGGAGTAATATCAATTTTAGCAACTATAATAGCAATAACAATAACAATATTTGGAATAGTAGCAATAGTAAAAACATATAACTATGAAGATTATGAAATACCATATTTATCTAAATATTTATCTAAATTTAGAAATTATTTAGAAATCTTAGAAGGTAAAAATAAACAAACAAAAGAACAATGTCATTGTGAAGAACGTCATTGTGCTGAAGAACAACCAAAGGAAGATATTAAAACAATAAAGATAAGACCACATAAAATAAGAAACAGAAAAGAAAGTAATACTACATCAAGATCAAGAACAAAAGTTCAAAAAATTCATAAAGAAAAATAGATTTATATTATATTCTTTGCGAAAGTTTACAAATAATATTAAAAACTTTCGCAAATTTTAAATAAACATAATAGAAAAAAGGGTGATAGTGTGAAAATAACATTGTTTTTAAATGATAGACTTATAAATTTTGAATTACCACAAGAAATTTCTGGAAATTACACTTTTGATGAAAATCCAAATGAAGAATCAAAACTAATAAATATAGAAGCAAGAGATAATAAATGGTATATTTATTCAACTGAAGATACAAAAATAGTAGATAATAATATAGAAAAAAAAGAAAAAGAAATTTCTGATAATATGTATATAAATCTTAAAAGATTTGATAAAGTATATTTAATATATCTTAATATAACTAAAAATGATAAAATGATGACATATAAATTTAGTCAAGAATTAAATATGTTAATAGGAAATGATAATTCATGTAATATTGTATATAACAATCAATTTATAAATTCATTAGTAGCAAAAGTTTCTTACAAAGAAAATAAGTTAGTCTTAGAAGCAGCTACAAATACACTTATATATATAAATAACAAAAGATTAGAAAATCAAGAATATAATATAAATGTAGGTGATAAATTAAGTATATTCAACTTGAATATAACATTTTTAAATGGATTATTACTAATTAATAATCCAAATAAGAGAGTTAAGATTAATGATAAAATTGCTCATATAGAGCTATTTAAATATATTCAGCAAAGAATAAGACCAACAGAAGAAATAAAAGATAAAGATTTATATACAGAAGATATGTATTTTTCTAAAGCACCAATATTGAGAAGATTCATAGAAGAAAAAGAAATTAAAATAGATGCCCCCCCACAAAATAATGATAATGATGAAATGCCATTGATTATGACAATAGCACCTATGTTAACAATGGGAATCACATCATTAACAACTATTTTAAATACGATATTAAAATTAAATTCAGGTCAAACAGATATTAAAAGTTCATGGCCTCAGTTAGTATCTGGAGTTGCTATGTTACTCTCATCTATGCTATGGCCTATTATAACAAATATATATAATAAACATAGAAAAAAAGTAAAAGAGAAAGAAACAAAAGAAAAATATCATCAATTTCTTCAGGAAAAAGAACTTGAGTTTGCAAATGAAAAAAAATTACAGCATGATATACTAGTAGAAAATTTAATTCCTTTAAAAGATTGTTTAGAACAAATAAAAACAAGAGGGATGTTATTTTGGAATAGAAGATCAGATCAATCAGATTTCTTAACAGTAAGATTAGGAATAGGAAATGAAAAACTTAAAGTAGAAGTAGATTATCAAGAAGAAGGATTTACCGTAGAAGTAAATGAATTAAGAAAAGATGCAGAAGCACTAGTTAAAAAGTATGAATATATCCCTAATGTTCCTATAGGTTATTCTTTATATGAAGATAATATTGTAGCAATTATGGGTGAAAGAGCCAAAACAGTAGCGTTCACAAACAACTTATTATTACAATTATTAACTTTTTATAGTTATGAAGATATAAAAATAGTATTTTTTACAATGAAAGAATATGAAAATGATTGGGAGTATATAAAATATTTAAATCACACATTTTCAAATAATAAACAAATTAGATTTTTTGCAGTTGAAGATCAAAGTAAAAAGAACTTAGCAGAATATTTAAATATTGAAGTAATGAACAGGCAAAATAGTAAGTCTGAGGATGTACCAAAGCCATATTACATAATAATAACAGATGATTATAATAGTATAAAAAGATATGACTTTATAAAAACAATTAGTGAAAGTGAAGATAATTTAGGATTTTCTTTAGTAATGATAGAAAATAAATTATCTAGATTACCAAGTAAATGTAGTAATTTTATTTCTCTAAGTGGAAGTCAATTTGTAGTTCTAAAAAATAAAACAGATAAACAAGAACAATATACATTTACAAATGAAATAGATTATAATATAAATATGATGAATATAGCCAAAATTCTAGCAAATATACCAATTGAATTTGAAGAAGGAGTATCACAATTGCCAGAATCAGTTTCATTTATGGAAATGTATATTGTTCTTGTTTAT
>OIYS01001389.1_pt1 | contig 12387 bp, 20 predicted proteins | sample 1588271 | NCBI WGS metagenome assembly OIYS01 (sample SAMN03283286) | human gut metagenome | biome: human-associated habitat; material: feces | host: Homo sapiens | place: Peru | collected 2012
TTGAAAATAAAATGCCATAAATATTTAGAAATATTTATGGTTATTTTTATAGTAATCAATTATAATTTGTTGAAAAAACTAATATAATGTGGTAAAATTAATAACAGTTAGGAGGAAATACTCATGAAAGTTGTTTTAATGATTGTATCAATTTTATTAATTGCTATTGTACTTTTACAAAGTGGTAAAGCAGAAAGTGCTTCTAATGCTATCACTGGAGGTAATGATAGTTTATTTGCTAATCGTAAAGAAAGAGGCGGAGAATTAGTTATTAGTCGTGTTACTTTAGGATTAGGAATTTTATTCTTTATATTATGTTTTATAATTGGTTTTTAATAGTGTAAATGTTTACACTATTTTTTTATGTTTGATTATGAAAGAATTTATATGCTACCAATATATATTTTTTTTTGATATAATATTATAAGGGTGTAAAGTATGAAAAATATTTATGGTTTATCAATTAGTGATTTAGAAGAATACTTTTTAAATATTGGTGAAAAGAAGTTTAAAGCTATTCAAGTTTTTGAGTGGTTATATCAAAAAAGAGTTACTTCTTTTGATGAGATGACTAATATTAAAAAAGATGTTTTAGATACATTAGATAATTGTACAATCTTAACTAATAAAAATGTAAAAGTTGGTTTTTTTAAAGGTATTTGGCAATCTATATTAAGACTTTTTGCTCCACTTTTTTAAATTTTAAAAAATAGCAATTTAATTTGCTATTTTTTGTTTATAAGAAATTCACTTAATTTTTCTGGACTTTCTTTATAATCAACAATATCATTGATAAGTGATATAAGTTCAATATTTATATTTTTCTTTTTTAAAAGAAGCATAACAGTTTTTAATGTATAATAACCTTCGACAGTATGGGTATTTAAAAATTCATTTATTTTATCTTTATCTTTAGTACTTCCAATTACATAACCAAATGAATAGTTACGACTTTTTGTACTCATACATGTCATTAGTAAATCACCAACTCCTGCAAAAGATAGTATAGTTTTAGGCTTTCCACCCATAAAGTAAATTAGATCTTTTATATCGTGAAGTGATTCATTAATTAAAAATGCTCTTGTACTTTCTGAGTAACCTAAACCTCCCAAAATACCCGAGGCAATAGCAAAGATATTTTTTACAGCACCGCATATTTGTACTCCAATTAAATCTTTTGAAATTCTAAGTTTAACAGTATCACAAGATAATGCTTTAATTACTAAATTTTGACTTTTTCGATTAGTACCTGCAATTGCTAAAGCAACAGGTTCTCCGGCAAGCATATCCACTGCAAAAGTTGGGCCAGATATAACTGTAACATTTTTAGCATTTAATACAAACTTAATTACATTTGAAAGTAAATGGCAAGTTTTTTCTTCGATACCTTTACTAGCAATACAAATTACCATATCTTTTTCAAAGTAGGGAAGAATCATACTTGCTACTTCATTTGTATATTTTGATGCACAAGTGAAAAATATTATTTTTGCACCATTCATTACATCCTCTATATTTGAGGTTACCTCTATATTATCTGAAAGTTCATAACTTGAATTTATACTTTTTAAATTATGAGTAGTTTGATACTCTTTTTCTTTATCTTTATTTTCAGTCCACATTGCAACTTTATGACCATTACCTGCAAGTTTACTAGCAAGGGCAAGACCATAAGCTCCAGTTCCAAGCATTGCTATTTTCATTTTTTACCAGTCCTTTCATTATAGACTTTATTTAGTCCATTTTCTATATTATTTTCTTGGGGAATATAATATTTACTTCCTATATATTCTTTAGGCATATAATTTTGTTTAACATAATGATTTTTATAATTATGAGGATATAAATATGCACTTGAATTTGTTTTAATATTATCAGGTATTTTTGTAGCACCTTTTTCATTTAAATCACTAATTGCTTTATTTATTGCTAGATATGCACTATTACTTTTTGGTGACATTGCCATTTCTGTTACAATGGTTCCTAAAATGATATTGCATTCAGGAAAACCAACTCTTTCAGCGGCATTAATAGCACTGTCAAGTCTAGGTCCAATACCAGGATTTGCAAGACCTATATCTTCATAAGCAATAACAGATAGTCTTCGTTCAATTGAGTCTAAATCACCAGCATAAAGTAGTCTTGCAAGGTAGTGTAAAGAAGCATCAATATCACTTCCTCGAATACTTTTTTGAAGGGCGCTTAATGCATCATAATGTCCATCATCACTTTCATCAATAAAAACATTTGCCTTAGGAATAATTTCCTTTATTTTATCTACGGTAATATCTTTTTTAAAGGCATAATATGCTACCTCCAAAATATTGTAAGCACATCTAACATCTCCACCACTTGCACCCGCAATATACATTAGTGCATCATCAAAAATATCAATATCAGGAAGATATGATAGGGCTTTTTCTAATCCTTTTTTAATATCTTCTTTAGAAAGGGCTTTAAGTTCAAAAATAGTGCATCTACTTCTTATTGCAGGATTTACCTTTATAAATGGATTTGAGGTAGTAAGACCAATTAAAATAACTGTACCATTTTCAAGATAAGGAAGTAGTATATCTTGTTTATCTTTATTCATTCGATGGATTTCATCAATAATTATTATTTTTTCACCAGAAAGTCTGGCATCATTAATTGCTCTTAAAAAATCATCTTTATTATTTTGAGTTGCATTTAAAAACTCATATGGCATATCCATTTCATTTGCAATTACTTTTGCAAGGGTTGTTTTGCCAATTCCTGGTGTTCCATATAAAATAAGAGAGAACATTTTTTTATTTTCAATTAAATTTCTAAGTACTTTGCCTTTACCTATTAAATGCTCTTGTCCAAGAACATCATCAAGAGTTTTAGGTCTAATACTATTTGCTAATATATTCATAAGTCATCATATCTATTATATCATCATATACTTAATTTGACTATTTATTTATTTTGTGTTATCATAGTTTTCACGAAAAAGGGGGATTAATATTTATCCACTTGTAAAAGAAAGGAAATGAATATATATGTTAAATGTAATTAATAGTAATGAAAAAACTGAAGGACAATTATTTGCGGAAACCGAATTAAATTATTATGCTTTACAGGTTGTTACAAAATATGAAAATCTTATTAAATTATATGAAAATAATAAACAAAGTGAGGTTATCAATTTATTAAATGAACTTGCACCTTTATTAGAATATGAAGATTGCTGTTTATGTTATCTTGGACTTGTTAGTGCTTCAGAAGATGTAAAAGTTACTGAAGGTATAGTTAATCGCAATAGATTAAAGTGTAAAGTACTTTATAACTATAAATCCATTACTGGATCAAATGATATATTATTACATCCTTTTATTATTAAAACTTTGAAAGATTTACATGCTGTAATTACAAATGATTTAAGTAATAAAGATGCTACATATTCTAACAAAATTAATTTAGAATTTATGAAGATGGTTATTAAGTATATGATGTGTAACCCTGAATTTGAAAGATTAATGATTAATAATTATTTAGAAATTACAAAAATATCTTGTGATTTACCAAAAATTGATAGTGAATATGCAAAAAAAATTATTTTAAAACATACAAATAATATTTCAAATATTAAATATGAAAACGAAGAACAAAAATATTTAATAAGTCTATTTAATGAGTTATTATTTAAGAATTTATCTTCATATTTAAATAATGATGTTGAACAAGATTTTGTTATTGCAAGATAATATAATTAATATTTATGAATATTTTATAATTTTTATAATAGAATTAACTGTACTTTGAAAAGTATTTTAGAATGTTATAACGATTTTTAAAAATGTAGTATAAATTACTATATTTTTTTATTGATTATTTTTTAGGTATGTCAATAATTTGACTATTTATTTATTTTATGTTATCATAGGTTTCACGAAAAAGGGGGAGAATAAACATGAAAAACTTAGATTTAAGAGAAAAATATTATTATAATTTAAAAAATGCACTTATTTATCCACTTAAAAACAGTGATGGAATGCTAAATCTTGCCTCAATGCAAAGAGTATTTATAAAAGGTAATGTTTTAATCCTTGTAAAAGGAGATAATAAAATTAGTGTGATGAATAGTGAGACTAGTGAATTTGAATATTATATCTTTAATGATGAAGACTCAATTGTTAAATATATAACAACAACATTTGTAAATGGACAAATTTTAATTACTTTTTCTTTAGTAAATGAAGATTTAGTAATTAAATCAGGCGGCGCAATTATGGAAATAAATGATATTGAAACTATAAATCAAATTGAAAAAGTTATCACTAATAATTTAATTAATACGATTATTAATATTCAAAAAACTGGTTATGCAAATATTTTAAGTGTTACTTCAGTAGACAATGCTATTACACAAGAAAGTACTTTACTCGAAGATTTAAAATATAAGAAAATTGATGTTCTTAATAAATTAAATAGTGATTTAGCAAGAAAAAGAAAGTTGTAATTATGGAGTTATTAGATGTACCAGATTGTAATTTATCTAGAATAGATTACAAAATAGGAATTGAAATTTTTTCTGCTTTAGAAAAGTGTTTCCAAAGATATCCACTTTTAAAAAATGTTATAAATTGTATTGGTGATTATCCATATGTACTTGAAAAAAGAAATATTATGGCAGTTCAAACTTATAATCAAAGACCCGTAAATTATGATTTAAAAACCCTATACAAAACATCATCATTTTGTGCTGCTTATCTTAATGTTGATGATACAAATAATTATGAAAAGTTAAATGCCCTAATGTATTATAATAGATTACTTTTTTCAGGAATATGTATAAATGAAAAGGATTCTTATGAAGATTTAAGATATATGTTTAGGCAATTTAAAACAAAAAATTTGACATATTGTACAAATGTTACATCTTGTGTTTATCATGAAATAGGCCATATTTTATCGAGGATGCTTTGCATTGAAAAAAATATTGTTACATTAGAAAAAATAAAAGATCTTATGCAAATAGATGAAAATTATCCAAAATATACAATGTCTTCGATAAGCGAATTTATTGCGGATTGTTTTGCTAAATATATGGTTGATCAAAACTATAATGAAGCAGTAAATAAAATTGGTACAACTATTGATTTATTCTATCGTTATTTTGAAAAAGCCTGTAAAGATTTTTATAGTCAGGATTTATATAAAGAAAAAGTATTAAAAATAGAAAGGTAGTATATGGAAAATTTAATTGAACTTAAAAAAATAGCTAAAGAAATGTATCAGTTATATATATTACTTATTAATTTTATTGAAAAAAAAGATAAGAAAAATATATTTGAATTATCAAAAAAAATAAATGAGTATAAGTCTAAAGAAGAAGAAATACTTGCTACATTAGATGAAAAAACTATAGAGAATCTATATAATTATGCTTTAGATAATATCGAAGAAAATAATCCAGCTTATCTTGATAAATTATATTTTTTTATAATTAATTATTATAATACAAATTATTTTTATGTAGAAGAAGATAGTGTAGTTTATGCAAGAGCAAATGCGTATGCTTATTCATATAAAAAAATATTTAATGTTTTATTAAATGATACTTTAGACCTAAAAAAAGTTGATAGTAAATTTTTTGAAAATATGAAGAAAAAGCTATATCCATGTTTTTTTGCAGATGTTATGTTATGTCCAGAGTTGGAGGAATTATTACTTTCTGCAAATTTTGATTTAAATAATGTTGTTTATACAGATTGTAATGAAGAAAACATAAAAAACGAAACAATGAATTTAATATTATATGCTGAGGGTTTAAATGATATAGTTTTTGATGAAGATAATACTTTGAAAACTTTAAAAAGAAAATATTTATTTGAATATTTAGTTAATAATTTAGATTATGAAGATTTTTTAGATATAAAAGATTATTTATATTCATTAAAGAAATGTAATTTTACAATTTCTGAATTTAAAAAAGTTATAAATGAAAAAGGTATAAGTTATGGTAGAAATTAATTATTTAAAAAGTATCATAAATGATATTTTAAAGCAATATAAAAACTTAATAAGATTATCTTTGGATAATGAAGAGCACGATTTTACAAATTTAACATCAAGAGTAAAGATGTTATATCTTAAAGCACAAAATATAATGATATTTTTTAGTAAACAGCAATTAGATGCGTTATATTTTAATGCAAAAGGTAATATATTAAATCCAAATTTAAGTGATTTGGATAAAAAGACAACTTATTTTATAATAAATTATTATGAAAGAAAATTTAACCTAAATTGTAATAATAAAGATCAAAGTGATTCTTTAATATATACTTATAAAAAAATGTATGATGTTTTAGTATTAGATTCACTATATTTAAGAAGCGTTGACAGTGACTTTTATGATGAAGTAAAAGGCAACTTTTATAAGTTATTATATAATGATTTACTTACTAATTTTGATTTAGAGTTTAATTTGATAAAAGTTAATTTTGATTTATCTAAATTAAATGATGCAAAGTTACCAATAAAAGATAGTTATTGGTATATAAAGTCTTTAATTAGTAAATATGAAATTGATGATGTAAAAGATGCCTCTTTAGAAAGTTTAATTGTTTTACTAAAAAGAAAGATGATTTTTAATTATTATCTAGAGGGACTTGATACTCATAATATAGAAAACTTAATTAATTATCTTAATTATAAAAATGATGGAAGTAATAAAACACTTGATATATATGATACAATGTTAAAAGAGAAAGGAAGGTAGTATATATGTTAAATGGTAAAGAAAGAAAGTATCTAAAACAAAAGTTAGCTGAAGGAGAGTTATTATTAAATAGCTCAGATATTATCGAAGAATATGTAACATTACTTAATGCACTTGAGGTTAATAACCAAAAAGAAATTGCAAAATCGTTAAAGAGTATTGCATCGATGATTAAATATGAAGATGACTTAATTGCTTTTTCAGGTAATGTTATTCCAGATAGTGATGCAAAGGTTACCGAAGAATTATATTATAATAGATTAGATTTTAAAATAGCATATAATTATAATTTAGCTACTGGGTCAAAAGATTTGTTAGTTCACAGTTTTTTTGTTAAAACATTAAAAGATTTATATGAAATAATTTTAAATGATCCAAGCAAAGAAGAAAATCCTATTTATTATAATGAACTTCTTAAAGAATATAAAAGGTTTGTAATTGAATATATGATGTGCAATCCAGAATTTGAAAAAAATATGATTAAAAATAATTTAGATATTACAAAAATTTCATGTGAAGTTCCAGAAATTGACAGTAAACTAGCTTTGGCCATCATATCAAAACATTCAATTAAGGTTTGGAAAAATTATGACTATTCTGGTAAAGTAGTATTTAACCTTATGAAATCATTTAATCAAAAATTATTTGAAAACGTATATCCATATTTAAGTGATGAAACAAAAGCCGCTTTAGAATATGGTAATTCTTATGGTAGATAATATATTTGATTTTACAGGTATTGATGTAAGAATAGCGGATGAAGTATATGAGGCTTTTAATGATGTTTTTAAAAAATTTCCAAATTTAAAAAATAGAATCAATTATGTTGGTTCAATTGAAAATGCTTTTGATGATATTAATAAAATGTATAAGCTTTATTATAATGGGAATTTATCATATTCTTCATTATACAAGTTAAAACTTTATTTCAAAATTTTTGCATTTGCTAATGAAGTACCTAATAAAAATATTTTAAATCCATACGTAAATGGTGAATTAAGTTATGAGGAAAGACTTATATATGGTAAATCGTATTTTGAATCTATATCAGTTAATGAATTATTTTCATACTCAAAACTTTATCAAAAAATTTATACTGGAAAATCAAAAAATATTTTTAATGCTTATAATATAAAAGGTATTGTCTTTCATGAAGTTGGCCATATACTTTCAAATCTTTTATTTTTGTCTTATAACGAGCATTTTATGACTAATGTAGACGTTTTGATGAAAAAAAGATTTCAAAATTATTCATGTTACTCACTTAAAAATCATGAGGAGTTTATTGCTGAACAATTTACTTTGTATATGTTAGGTGAATATACAGTTGCCTCAATATATATAGGTAATTATATTACTAATCTATATAAAAAGTACGAAAATACTAAAGTTTTTGAATATGATGATAAATATATGACTTTAATTAGAAAAAATGTAGTATAATTTACTATATTTTTTTATTTAATTCATTTAACTTTTCTTCGATTATTTTAATTGCCTTTAAAAGATAGTCTATTTCATATTGTTGATTTAAATTACTTTTGTCATTTGAATAAGGACTTCCTCCCATTTTAGCTTTTCTAGAATTTATATTAATATTATGTCCTTCGATTCTTTGCTCTATTAGTTGTTGTTGAGCAGCAAATGTAAGTAAATATTGGCCAAATAAAATTATCCAGTTACCTATAGAATTGAGTTCATAATCATCAAAATCTCCGACAACAATAGCGCCCGCAATTGCGGCTACCATTGAAAATAAATTTGGATCATAGTTTGGAGGAAAATTTCTAATCATTATATTAAAATTTTATGTTAAATAAAGGAAATTAGGCTATTTAACTTGTTAATTTAAACTTTTTACATATTTTATTATAGAAAGGATGGGTTTTAAATGTATCCATATAAAAAAATATATCCAACATATATTAGTTCTGATAGACAATTTTTTGTACCATTTTTACTCGGTGGCCTTGCCGGAGGAGCAGCCGTGGGACTTACTAGACCTAGACCAATTATAAATGCAGCACCAAATATGGGATTTAATCCATATTATCCATCAGGAAATTATTCATATTCATACTATATGCCTAAGTATCCTTATTAACTAAAGAAAAGATAAGACCTATAAAGATAAAGTAAAAAAGTAGGCTACTACCACCATAAGAAAGAAAAGGAAGAGTTATACCAATAATTGGAAAAGTGCCAAGGTTCATAGAAACATTAATTGCAATATTAATAAAAAACATAATGATAAAGCTAATTATTAAGTAATTAGTTTTTTTATCATTAGAACTTTTAATAAGTTTACATAGATTAAAAATAATATTTAGATATAAAAGTAAAATAATATATAAACTAATAAACCCAAAATTACCAATAGTAAAATCTAATATAAAATCAGTTATACCTTCGGGTAAATAAAGAAGTATTTTATTAAAACCATTTCTTATAAAAGGTGTACTATAAATATTTGTAAGTGCCATATCCATTTGATAACTTTGTTTGTAGTTTAATATTCTTTTTATACGATAGCTTTCATTACTAAAAATTTTTTGAATTAACAAAGGATTTTTTATTAAATAAATTCCAAATATAAAAATAAGAAATAAACTTATACCTAAAATTATTTTATATTTTTTATTTATATTTTTTGTAAATAATATTGTTATAAAAATTATAATATAAAATATTACTCCTCCAGTATCAGGTTCTAAAAATACTAGTAATGATGGTATAAATGTAATAATAAATAATTTTAAAATATTTTTACTATTTTTTTCTTTGATTAGGGAAACCTCGATTAAAAATAGGGTAAGAGTAAGTTTCATAAATTCGCTTGGTTGAATAGATATACTTCCTATTTTAAGCCAACCTTTAGAACCATTTATTTCTTTACCAATTATTAAAGTTAATATAAGTAAAAATATATTAATAATATATAAAATAAAACTTATATTAAATATTTTTTTAGTATTAATTTTAGTTATAAAAAAGAAAGTTATAAATCCTAAAACATACCAAATAATATCTTTAATGTAGTAATAAGTATATAAACTATTTAAGTACTTTGCATTATAAATATTTATTACACTTATAATCATTAATAAAAATATAGATATTAAAATATTTCTTTTTATATGTTTCATACTATTATTATTGTCTAAATTTAAAAAAATATCATATATTATAGTGGGTGATTTAAATGGATAATTTACCAAGTGTATCGGCATTTGAAATTAAGAAAAAGTTAAATAATTCACAAGATCGTTTTTATGGCAAGATGTCTATTCCAGGGGCAAGTTCAAATGAAAGTATAGTTAGTAAAATAAATAAAATATTTTCGTCAAAGGATTTTGTTTATAAATCAAGATGCCGAGTTTATTTTGCTGATGATGTTAAAGAATGCACTATCGTAGGTAAAACAAGTACTTATCTTTTAACCTTAAAAGGTGAAAAACTACCAATTAAGGACATTAAAAATATTGAGAAAGTATAAAAAATATATTAGACAATTTCACTAATATATTTTTTTAAAGTTTTGGCATCTTTACCAAATATTATTTTTAATTGATTATCAATTTCAACGATACCTTGAGCACCAAGTTTTTGAATACCTTCCTTATCTACAAGTTTAGTATCCTTTAAAATGACTTTAAATCTACTCATATTTGCTTCAGCATTTATTATGTTATCTTTTCCTCCAAGATAAGTGATAAGTTTATTTGCTTCGATATTAAAGTTTTTCTTTCTAAGTTTTAAAACCACTAAAACGATAAGGGTAATAATTATTGCTATAATAGCATATTGTACATAAATATTATTTAACATATTTCCTCCAATAATAATTTTATCAAAATAACTTTATTATGTAAATCACATTTTTTGTTTTTTCACATAAATTATAATGAAAGTAAAAGAGAGGGTGATTATTTATGAATTGCACAAATAAAAACGGAAACTGCATAAATGAAATACTATCAGTTATATTAGTTCTTCAGGAAAATGCTTGTCCAGAGAACTGTTTAGATACATGTGATAGACCTATGCTAGGTGGTGGAGCAAATTGCCTTATTTGTAATACAAGACCAGTAATGCTTTATACATGCTGTGCAAATGGACAACCTTGGTCAATGCCAATAGCTAAAGAAGCGACAGCTTGCGCTGCAGGAACTACAAGTGATACTTGCTCAACTGTATTTAGAGTAGAGAAAATCGAGGGCAATTGTTGTACTTTCAGAGTTTTAGTAACTAATCCAGATGAAACATCACTAAATCCTTATGTTTCTACGAATTCATTTTTCACAATGGATTGTAGCTGTCTATGTTGTATTAGATGTTTAACTGATTGTTATGTAGATTGCGTTTGCTAAACTTTTAAGGCCCACAAGGGCTTTTTTATTTTTGAATAAAAAGATAATGATAATATGTTGACACTATAAAGATTATATGATATTCTTTTTGTGGAAGGAGATGATTAAATGAGCTCTATAACTACCAGTCTTAATGTCAATGTTAATGCTGAAACTAAAAAGGAAGCGAGTAAAGTTTTAGATGAACTTGGTTTAAATATGACTACCGCAATTAATATCTATTTAAAGCAAATTGTGAAACATAATGGAATTCCTTTTGAAGTTAAGAATAGAGTACCTAATCATAAACTTAAAAAAGCTTTAAAAGAGACTGACAAAATTATTAAAGGAAAAGTTAATTCGAAAGCATATAGCAGTGCTGAAGATTTAATGAAAGATATATTTGATAATTGATTATGAAATACTAGTTTATTTAGAAAGTTCTGAAAAGGACTTTTTATTTTTACCACAAATCTAGTCAACAAAATTCCACAAATTTAGTCAACAATGTTTAAATAATTAATACTAAAGTATGTGTTGACACGTGTAATAAAATGTTGTATCATATAATATATGAAGGGAGGAAAATGGTAGTTGCTAAAGTATTGATAAAGAAGCTGAAAAAAGATGGATGGGAAGTTGTATCTCAAAAAGGTTCACATATTAAATTTAAAAAAGGCACACGTATGTGTATCATACCCTACCATAAAGGAGATATTCCTGTGGGAACTTTATCAAATATTATCAAGAGTACTGGTATTAAATTATAACCAGACTCATATATAAAATATATCTACCATAAAAAAATATGAATAATTATTTTTATCCAGCAAAATTTTCTAAAGAAGGTAATGCATATAATGTTACTTTTTTAGACTTTGATAATGTATTTACTTTTGGAATCGGATTTGAGGATGCATATTATATGGCACAAGATGCTTTATATAATATATTACCTGATTTAAAAGAACTTCCTACTCCTACATATGATTATATGAATATTGAAGTTAAGAAAGATGAATTTATTACAATGGTTGAATTGAATACTTTTGAACACGAACAAAAACTTTCTAATAAAACAGTTAAAACTACAGTAACAATGCCAGAATGGCTTAAAAAATTAGCTGAATCAAAAGGCATTAACTTTTCTAAAGTTTTACAAAAGGGTTTAAAAAGTGAACTTAATTTATTATAGGAACTAGTGCCTGAAGTGATACAATAAAAGTAGACAGATAAAAAAAAGAACTGTTTACTTTTTTAATTTGTTACAATATATATAGGAGGGATAAT
>OIYS01001395.1_pt1 | contig 12305 bp, 12 predicted proteins | sample 1588271 | NCBI WGS metagenome assembly OIYS01 (sample SAMN03283286) | human gut metagenome | biome: human-associated habitat; material: feces | host: Homo sapiens | place: Peru | collected 2012
TGGAGCTGGTGGAGCGCACCGGCGTTCACTCCGGCGACTCCATTTCCGTCTATCCCCCCTTCTCCATTTCCAATAAGGTCAAGGGCATTATCCTGCAATACGCCCGGAAGCTGGGCCCGGCCATCGGGATCAAGGGACTGTTCAACATCCAGTTCATCGTCGACCCCCAGGAAAATGTGTATATCATTGAGGTCAACCCCCGTTCCTCCCGGACGGTACCCTTCCTGTCGAAGGCCACAGGCTATCCTCTGGCGGACATTGCCACCCTGGTAGCCTTGGGGCACAGCCTCCACGATCAGGGCATTGACCTGCTGTATCCGGACGAAAAGAAGCGGTACTACGCCAAGGCACCTGCCTTCTCCTTCTCCAAGCTCCGTGGTCTGGACGCTTATCTGTCCCCGGAGATGAAGTCCACCGGCGAGGCCATCGGCTACGACAATTCCATTACCCGGGCACTGTACAAGGCGCTTCAGGCCTCCGGCGTGAAGCTGCTGAATTACGGCACCGTCTTTGCCACCATTTCCGATGAGGACAAGCCGGAAGCGCTGCCGCTGATTCGCCGGTTCTATCAGCTGGGCTTTAACATCGAAGCCACTCCCGGCACGGCCTTGTATCTCCGGGAGGCGGGCATCAAGACCCGCAGCCGGATCAAGGTGGACGACGGCTCCACGGAGATTCTGGACGACATCCGTTCCGGCTTTGTGTCCTACGTCATCAACACCATGGACGTTCGCAGTGAGGATGCCCACACCGGTTCCAGTCAGATTCGCCGGTGCGCCGTGGAAAACGGCGTGACCATCCTCACCTCTCTGGACACCGTCCGGGTGCTCCTGGACGTATTGGAAGAGATTACACTGGGGATTGCTACGATTAACGACTAAAAGTTACGCAATAGTGCCCTGGACGAAAGTCCAGGGCACTATTGCTTATATCAAGGCACTTTTTCAAAATGCTATGTCACTGCAAACCAATGTATAGCTTGGTGTGGCAATTCATTCCCCAGGCCTTCCCCTGAGAGGGGAAGGTGCCCGGAGGGCGGATGAGGTCGAATCTTATCTAAAACAAAGTGTTGACCATATACTCTAACACTCACTGAAGCTTTCGGTGCCGGTTCCTCCGGAGGCAATGTTCTTGTCCCGGCAAGAACATTGAGAAGAAACCGGCTTAAGGGGCGCTGCCGAAAAGCCGCCCCCTTAAGAATCCCCCGGCCGCATCGCCGGAAGCGGGTCGGAATATTTCGGGCTGCTATTATGATTTTGTGTCCACCGGGGGATTGCGAACCAGTGACATGGTTGCTGTCAGTTTTTATTCTTGAGGAAGATGACCGGAGGCCTCCAGGCACTGGCGGACGGCAACCTCGGCGGAGGAAAAGGAAATACCGAATTTTTTCGCCTTTTCGCAGTTCAGCCAGAGGTTGTGTCGGGGCGGGGCATCGGTGACGGGAACGTCACGACCCAGGGCGGCGATTAGCTGGCAGGTCATTTCGTACATGGAGAGGGAAGTTTCACTGCCGAAGTTGTAGACACCGCCGGGAAGCCGGCACACCGCGTCCATGTTCCGCGCCACTTCTTCCAGCCAGGTGACGCCCCGATACTGCCGGGAGGAAAAAGACAGGGAATCTGCCGTCAGCAGAAGCTGGGCGTAATTGGGCTTGGGGGCGGGAAGTTCAAACATCCATTCCGCTCGGAGCAGGACGGCACTGGGCAGAACCTCCAATACCCGCTGCTCCATTTCCAGCTTTTGCCGGGCGTAAAGATTTTCCGGGGCGGCCATGTCCTCGCTGTAGGGGCCTTCCTCCGGGCTGCCGCCGTAAACCTGATCGGAGCTGAAGCAGATGAGCTTTCGGCCCCGGCAGGCCTGAGCCAGCCGGAGGGGGAGAAGGACATTAGCCCGGTAGGAACCCTCCGGGTCTGCCTGACAGGCGCCGATATCGGAAACCGCCGCCGTATGGATAATCGTGTCCGCACCGCTTTCCAGAAGGATTTGCCGGATATCCTCCGGGGAAGCATCCCGCAGGGAGGGGGCGGCAACGGCATCCGGAAGGGTGGCGAGAAGCTTTTGCCCGACAAAGCCGTGGGCACCGGTGATGAGAATCATAGAATGTCTCCTTTATGAAAGTCCGATTTGCGCGCGAAGCGTGTCTAAATAGGCAATGTGTCCGGGGTGGGATTCGGGATTATGTAGAACTGACTCATAATACGCGTCAAACAATTCCTTCGCTTTCTGCCGATTGCCCAAATGCCCGTAAATCATGGCAGCTTCCAGTTGGGCCATATGACTGCCTACAATGTCAAACCAGGGATATTCTTCCCGATGAGCCAGGATGGCCTGACGGTTTGAGAGAATCTCGAATGCCGGAAGAACAGTTTCCTCGATTTCCGCCAAAATATCACGGCATATGGCTTCCCTGTTGCCGTCAAGCGGAAATGCCTTTTCGCCTTCGGCATTTTTGGACGAGAGAATGCCAAGCCTGGAGCGGATGCTGCATTCATATTCGTGGTAATAAGCCTTTATATTTAGTGGACTTTTGAGTTACTAGCTGATATACTTGATACATCAAAGAAAGAGGGGTAACTTGTCATATGAAGAATTATCCTAGAAGATATGTCAATGAAAACGCCGTGAAAAAGGCATTAAAAATTGATTCCTTTCGTAATCTTTCAAAAGAAAAAGTGATGCAGTTCGCTTCTATGATACCTTACATGGATAAAGAAGTAGCCATGAAAGTTATCGATCAGTTTCCCGTTTATGCTGACTTTGGAAAGGCAGCTATAGAGCAGTATACTAAAACTTGTGATAATATTTTGGAGAAGAACAAGGAAAGCCAAGAAGCCGTTATCCATGGATATCAAACGATTCTTGAAGTACTAGCGAAAAAAATGGATAAGGAAAATTTGACAGAAGAAGAAAGAAAGTCAATCACTGAAGATATGATTACCGTTGCTGATAAAATCGCAGAAGCAGACCTGAATAATAAGAAATTTTTAGACAGGATGGGAAATAAAATTTTATTAGGCGTTGGTATGATAACACTTGCTGTAGCTGCTGCTCTTGGGGTCAATGCAAATCTTGGCGGTGGCGATATACCCGAACTTGAAGATAACAATGACGATAGTTATGAAGAGGTTTGATGTATGACTGACTCAGAAAAAAGAGAAGGTGCAAGGCGCTTTTACCAAAAGTGGGTAGGCCGTGGCGAAGAAGATAAAGATGACCGTTCTTACTGGCTGGACATACTTCAAAGAGTCTTGGGTGCTGCTGATGCCACTGACAGAGTTGACTTTCAGAAAAGCGTTGTAGTCAACGGCAACTCAAAACGGATAGACGGATATATAAGAGAAACAAGTGTCATCATAGAACAATAATCTTTGGGGATTCCTCTTGATAAGAAAATTCATCAGTCAGACGGCACAGACCTTACACCATATGAGCAAGCGAAACGGTATAATGACAACTTACCCCGTTCCGAAAAGGCAAGATGGATTGTAACTTCAAATTTTGCTGAAATTTGGATCTACGATATGGAGGCTACTGTGCCTGAAAAGTCAGTAACAAAGCTGACTATAGCAGACCTTCAAAATCAATACTCGCTGCTTGACTTCTTACTAAAAAAGGAAGTAAAGAAGATAACCAAAGAAACGGAACTTTCTTTGAAAGCAGGTGAGCTTGTAGGGAAAATTTATAGTGCTTTTCAGAAGCAGTATAATGACCCTACTGCTAAAAAATCTCTTGAAAGCTTAAATAGACTGCAAATCACAACAGGAGAAAATGAGGGTGGAGGCCAGACGTTGATTATTGATGGCGGAAACGCAGGCATATCAAAATAATTCATTGAGACGGAGCATGCCGTGAATCAACTTGAACAAATATACGTATGTATACTATCAGGTATATCTGTAGCGTACGGTCTACTACCCCCAATACTACCACATTTGCGTAGCACATGATGAAACAAGATGGATTGATTTCGCTGCAAAAACTGTTGGATTCTGCGTGTAAAAACGCAAATGACACATAATAAAGTTTGATGAATCGCATCTAATGCTAGTCCCATGAATTATTAAGGCAAAAATTGGGGGGTATTTTCTAGTCTTTCGACTCAGGTTTGTTTACCCCACATTTTACCCCAAATGTGTAAAATTTGATGAAGCATGATGAAACTAAAATCATCTAAAAATCTTATTTTTTAGAGCTGAAAATGGTAGATAATATGGAATGGTTTAATGTTTTTGGGCTGATTTTTATTGCAGTCATTATGATACCCAATGTTGTATTTGCGATTAAGTGCAAAGATGGATTTGATAATAAGTGGAACAATAAATATGTTGAGGTCACAGAACAAGTAGGGAGATTGGGTTGTTTCGGATTCATGATAATCAATATTCCGGGAACTTGGTTCGGGTGGTGGTCTGACGAAGCATTTGCGCTATATCTGATTGTAGATACCATATTGGTAATGCTTTATTGTGCTATTTGGATTATATGTTTTAAGAAAAACAGCGTTTTCAGAGCATTAGCACTTTCTATTATTCCTTCAATGTTGTTCTTATTTAGTGGGATTATGAGTAGGTCAGTGCTATTGATTATTGCATCAGTATTATTTGCACCAAGTCATATTGTGATTTCATATAAAAATGCAAAATGATATTTACAAATTCCAGTTTGTCAACTTGCCCTTTGAGAGAGGAGAAATCCTTTTCTCAAAGGGTTGTTCGATACTGAATGTTATGTTAAGATAGCAAGTAAAGCGAGTGGACAATTCCAATCGGTTTTGCCCATTTTCTAAAATGAATGAAAATGAAAACAGGGTCGGAAAATACCGTTATGATTAGAGAATTACAAAAAGCGGATATAAACAAAGTCGCAGATATATGGCTTGATACAAATATAAAGGCACATTCTTTTATCCCTGCTCAATATTGGAAAGACAATTTTGAATTGGTAAAAGAAATGCTATTACAGTCTGAAGTCTATATCTATGAGGACAATTGGGAAATACAAGGCTTTATAGGACTGAATGGCGAATATGTTGAGGGCATTTTTGTTTCTGACGAATATCAATCTCAAGGTATAGGTGCACGGTTATTGAATTATATAAAAAGCAATAGGGTTAAATTGTCTTTAAGTGTGTATCAGAAAAATAGTCGAGCAATATCTTTTTATCAAAGAGAAGAATTTGAAATTCGGTGCGAAGATTTAGACGAAACTACCGGAGAAAAGGAATATGTAATGATTTGGCAACCAAAAGAACAACTTGCCCTTTGAGAGAGGAGAAATCCTTTTCTATAATAAATGAAAATGCAAATCGGAATTTGAAAACCATAAAATTATGAGTGATTATTGCTCTCCATAGGTTATCAATAAAATTCTCCAAAAGCCTTGAAAATAAAGGATTTATCGCAATGTGTTCGCCTTATCCATTTATATGATTTCACACAAGTTTACTTTTTCCCCGACTGCTTATAAGGGCAAAATCAAGGGCAAGAAAATCTCATAACAAGATATAACAGAGTGTGGCAATCGGAGAACTGTGACATATGTGCGAATATATTATAACGGAGGATTTTTAATGGACAAGTACATTTATGATGAAAGCAACGAAGAATATAGATACTATGTTCTGAAAACAGGATTGAGGGCATTGTGCATTTAAGCAGAGTGTGGCTCATACCAAAAGATGCGAAGAAGCCGATAGATAGGAGAAAGAAAAACAACGGGAAGTGAAAAAGGAATTTTCGGCAGTTGCAACTGTCAGTTGACACATTGAATGGTGCTGGTTGGTGGTTAGCAACTTTATAAATCACTAAAATATGAGTATAACATCACGTTAACAGGAGGATATAATTATGATTTTTGCCGATAAACTTATTTTGTTACGAAAAAAAGCAGGCTGGTCACAAGAGGAATTAGCTGAACAAATGAATGTAACACGACAATCTGTTTCAAAATGGGAGGGAGCACAATCTGTTCCTGACCTTGATAAAATGATACGCCTTTCCGAACTATTCGGAGTAAGTACAGATTATTTACTTAAAGACGAAATTGAGCAAGCTGAGCATATCAACTCGTCCAATGATATACCGTCATTAAAGCGTGTCTCTATGGAGGAAGCAAATGCTTTTCTCTCTGTAAAATCAAGGACAGCTAAAACAATAGCGTATGCTGCTTTTTTGTGTATCTTATCTCCGATAGCTCTTTTGATGTTGGGTGCAATTAGTGAAAGTACGGCAGGCGGCTTGAACGAAGATATTGCAGGTGGAATTGGAATGATTGTTCTTATTATTTTTGTAGCAATAGCCGCCGTAATGTTTATATCAAGTGGTAGCAAAACCGCTCCCTTTGCATATTTGGAAAAAGAAAAATTTGAAACCGAGTATGGCGTGAGTGGAATGGTTAAAGAACGCAAAGCAAAATACAAAGATTTGCACACAAAGAATAATATTGTGGGAACTTGTTTGTGTATTTCTGCCTTGATTCCTCTTTTTGTCGGAGCAATAATTGACGCTGATAACGACCTATTTCTAATGGCTATGCTTTCCTTTTCGTTTCTTATTGCAGGCGTAGGTGTGATTTGTTTTATTAAGACGGGTATCATATGGGCAAGCTATGAAAAACTTTTGCAAGAGGGAGAATATTCTAAAGAGAACAAGGAAAAACCGTCTATTGCGGCTGCTGTATATACTGCATATTGGGTAATTACAACAGCAGTATATGTGGGATATAGTCTATCATCAAATAATTGGGGACAGAGTTGGGTAATTTGGGTTGTTGCGGGAGTTATGTTTTCTGCTATCGTTGCAATTACTAACGCCTTTGATAAAAAATCAAAATGAGAATGGAATGGCTGTTATGCCCTATCTGTAAAAGTAAAACACGCCTTCAATTAATGAAATTAAATAAGTATAATAAAAAGAATTTATTTACAGTTTTGTTTTTCGACTTGAATAATATATGAAATAGTGCTATAATTCTAACCATCTCATCGATGATTTTTTTACAAAATAACAAGAAAAAGGGTGGTTATGTGTCAGTAAAGGCAAAAAAGGTACTAAAAATCATTTTGATTATTCTTCTTGTGGCGGTTTTGATTGTAGGCGGATATGTCGCTTATGTTATGATTGACTACCACAGAATTGAGGACAAGCAAGCATTGCAAATTAACGACGTTACAAATGAAGCGGCTCTTGTCGATAAAGAGTATAAGGTCATTTCGTACAATATCGGTTTTGCGGCTTATACCCCCGACTTCGGCTTCTTTATGGACGGCGGTACAAAGAGCCGTGCGAACTCCGAGGAGTCTGTTAAGAGTGTAATTGACGGAATCGGCGATTTTCTTAAATCCGAAAACCCCGATATTCTTCTTATCGAGGAAGTAGACAAAAAAGCAACTCGCAGTTATCACTATGACCAGGAGGAAGCACTTCGCAATAAGCTTGACGGCTACGATTCGGCATTTACGGTAAACTTCGACAGTCCGTATCTTTTCTATCCGATTACCGAGCCTCACGGCAAATCCTATGCGGGTATGATGACAATGTCAAAGTTCAATATCGAAAGCGGTATAAGACGCAGCTTGCCGATTGAAAACGGCTTTATGAAATTCGTTGACCTTGACCGTTGCTATTCCGTTTCGAGAATTACCGTTGAAAACGGCAAAGAGCTTGTGCTCTACACGCTTCATCTCTCGGCATACACCTCCGACGGAACAATCGCAACCGATCAGCTCAAAATGCTTATAAGCGATATGCAGGCGGAATATGAAAAAGGAAATTATTGTATCGCAGGCGGCGACTTCAATAAGGACTTGCTTGGCGATTCGGGCAAGATTTTCGGAATTGACGGCGCTGATTACACATGGGCACAGCCTGTTGATTCAAAATTGTTTGACGGAACAAATCTCAAAATTGTTGCTCCTTACAATGAGGAAAATCCGATTCCTTCGTGCAGAAATGCCGACGGTCCGTATCACGACAAGCAGTTTGTACTTACTGTTGACGGCTTTATAGTTTCCGATAACGTTACCGTTACAAACAGCGATGTTTATGACCTTCAGTTTAAGTATTCTGATCATAACCCCGTGTATATGACCTTTAAGCTTAACAAATAATCAAAATAAGGCGGACAGTTCATTTGAATTGTCCGCTTGATTTTTGCTTATAATGTTACTAATTATTGACTTTAATCCGTTAAAAAGATAAAATACTGTTAGTTTATAATTGTGAGGCGGATTTTATGAATATAACGGTATATCTCGGTGCACTTGAGGGTAATGATAAAGCGTTAAAAGATGCGGTAATTGAGCTCGGTAAATGGATAGGAGAAAGCGGTAACAATTTGGTTTATGGCGGCTCTGATTCGGGTCTTATGGGAGTTATCGCAAGCAGCGTTCTTTCTTCGGGCGGTAAGGTAACGGGAGTTGAGCCGCAGTTTTTTATTGATGCAGAGCTTCAATATGACGGACTGACAGAGCTTATCGTAACGAAAGATATGTCAGAGCGAAAAAATAAAATGATTGAATTGGGCGACGCTTTTATCGCTTTCCCGGGCGGCACGGGAACGCTTGAGGAAATTGCGGAAATTATGTCAAAGGTATCGCTCGGACACCTTGACGCACCTTGTATTTTGTATAATCTCAACGGATATTATGACGGACTTAAAGCCTTACTTTCACATATGATTGATATGGGACTTTCGACAAAGGAAAGGCAAGAGGGCATTTATTTCGTTGAAAATCTTGATGAAATAAAGCAAATTTTAGCTTAATAAAGGAACAGCATTATGATTTTATATTTTTCAGGAACGGGAAACAGCCGTTATATCGCAAACAGAATATCGGAAAGAACAAATCAAGCCTTGCTTTGCCTTAATGACAGAATAAAAGCAGAGGATTTTTCTGATATAGAAACAGGGGAAAACGTTGTTTTGGTAACTCCGACCTATGCTTGGAGAATACCTACGGTTGTGAGCGATTTCCTTAAAAAAGTAAAACTTGTCGGTGCTGAAAAAATATGGTTTGTTATGACCTGCGGAGGAGAAATAGGCAATTCCGCAAAGTATAATTCGGCTTTGGCAGGGGAAAAGAATTTGCAATATATGGGTACTGCACAGATTGTTATGCCCGAAAATTATATTGCGTTGTTCGGCGTACCCGAAAAGGATGAGGCGAGGAAAATCGTTGCAAATTCGGAGAATGATATTGAAAAAATGCTTGATTGCATAGCAGACGGCAAAGAGCTTGCCACACCGAGAAACAATTTGTACGATAAGTTTATGAGCAGCGTTGTAAACCCGATTTTTTATCCCTTGTGTGTAAAGGATAAGGATTTTTTTGTAAGTGATAAATGTATCGGTTGCGGTAAATGCGTCAGTCTTTGTCCGCTTAACAACATAAAGCTTGAAAATAATAAGCCTGTATGGAATGGTAATTGCACTCACTGTATGGCTTGCATAAGCTATTGTCCGACCGAAGCTATCGAATACGGAAAAAAGAGTGCGAAAAAGCCGAGATACACATTTGAGGGTCTTTAAGGGGAAAGTATGATTACCGATGAAATAAGAGCAGAGCTTTTTAGCTGTCAGGACTTGAAATACCGTGATTTTCATTCAAAGCTAATGCCTGATTACAATAAAAATAATATAATCGGCGTGCGTTCTCCGCAGGTTAGAAGCATAGCGAGGGCTTTTTCAAAAAGAGAGGATATTGACGAGTTTTTGTTTGAACTTCCGCATAAATTCTATGAGGAAAGCAATGTTCACGGCTTTATTATTTGCGGATTTTCCGATTATGATAAAACGGTTAAATATCTTGATGATTTTTTGCCTTATGTTGATAATTGGGCGACCTGTGATTTATTAAAGCCAAAGGCATTTCCAAAAAATAAGGACAGGCTTATAAACGATATTGACCGTTGGCTTGAAAGCGATAAGACCTACACAAAACGTTTTGCAATGGGTATGCTTATGGCTCATTTTCTCGACGAAGCTTTCAAAGAGGAATATCTTGAAAAGATATACACACTCAGAAGCGAAGATTATTATTTGAATATGATGAAAGCGTGGTTTTTTGCAACTGCCCTTGCAAAGCAATGGAAAAGCTCTGTTAAAGTGATTGAAAATAACCTGCTTGACCGTTGGAGCCATAACAAGGCAATCCAAAAAGCGATTGAAAGCTACCGAATAACAGATGAACAAAAGGCATATCTTAAAACGCTGAAAATTAAATAGGTAAAAAAATAACGGCTTGAATTCTCAAGCCGTTAAATTATTGCGTTGTTTATAAAATTTTGCCGTTTTCGAGGTCAAAGCGGAAATTCTCAAACTTTTCATTGATGATATAGTCAATGTCAATTACCCGTCTGTTGTCGTACATAAATTCAGCACGGAGAATTTTAATATCATCCTTTGAGAACACCTTGAGAAGCTCGTCAAGCTGCTCCTGCCTGTAATCGCCGACATTATCAGATGTGAAAAGCACGCTTCCGAAAAGCTTATTTACGGTAGCAATGATTTTTCTCTGCTCAAACGTGCATTGCATATTGTTATCACGGAGCAGGAAAACATCAGGGTCGTTCAAGAACGCTCTGCCGTTTAACTGACGGCGGAAAATTGAGTTTCCGAGAGTGTTTTTGGTCGAAACAAATTCTCTGTGAGTAAAGGTTTGGCTGTCCCATTTAAGATCCATATCCGCACCGATTCTGCAATAGTCAACCTTGCCGAACGAGGGCATAAGCGGAACGCCGCAGCCTAAAATCTGTTTGTCGCCGACACATTCTCTCAAGAAGTCCATAGCCTCACACATAAGCTGACCTCTTGTTTTGTTGTGATTCGGAATTTGGCAAGCCGCATACAAAAAGTCGAGCTTTACAAGGTCGAAGCCCCAATCGTTGAGAACAACGTCAAAGAAGTGCTTGATATAATCACGAACCTCGGGGATTTCAATGTCAAGCGCACAGAAGCCGCCCCAGTTAGGACCGCATTTCACAAGCTTGCCCTTTTGGTCCTTTATAAACCATTCGGGATGAGTTTTGAGAATGTTCGAGGTAAACTGCGCACCGAACGGAGCAAGCCAAAGACCTGCAAGCATACCTTTTTTATGAATGGCGTCCGCTTCCGCTTTCATTCCGTGAGGGAATTTCTTGAAATCAATCGAAAGCCAATCGCCCGTCGCTGTCTGATAGCCGTCATCAATTTGGAAAATATCAACATCGGCATCAATTTTTGAAAGTGCTTCAAGGTCGTCTGTGACAATCTTTTCATTGATGTTTGAGTAGTAATTGTACCAGGTTGTGTAGCCGTTTTTAACCTTTGCGGTAGGCTTCTCGATATTCATAAGAGCAAACCATTTGTCGAAAACCTCGTCCTCTTCGCCGGTTAAGTGTACAACATCAAAGATATTGTATTCGCCGTTATAAACAACGCCCTCAAGGTCTTTGATAATGTTGATTTCTCCCTTTTCACAATCTGTTCTGATGATTGTGTAGCCGTTTCTTTCGCTCAAAGAAGCGAACAAATCGTATTCAGAGCCGTTTCTGACATAAAGATAAGAAAACGCGGTAAATACACTGGGCTTTTTAATATTCTCTGTGAAATTATAAGAGCCCGAAGCGCCTAAAAGAGTGTGACGGAACACAAGAGTTGCCGGTAAAACCGTGTACTGAGGAACTTCGTTTACGAACATCTCACGGCAGTCGGTCCAAGATTGATAGCCGTTGGGGAAAACTCTGTCGTCAACGTCAAAAACATAAGGCACCGTAACTGTGAGATTGAGAATTTCAATCGGCACCTTTGTTTTAAGGTCAAGCCTTATGCGCTGTGTTGACGCTTTATAATTGATTTTGAAATCGGGTGTTTCAAAAAGATTTGTCTTGTAAACGGTGTTGCCCGCCTTGTACTCAATATTTAATTTGAACTTTTCCATAAAAAGCCTCCTAACCTTTCTTTTATTATATCAATTTTTGAAATTAAAGCAACTGTTTTATTGACTGTGAAAAATCATTATGATAAAATTTTCAATTGAAAGGCGGAGAAAACTATGGAATGGAAAAAAGAATACGAAGAATGGCTTTCGTTCGACGGGGAAACCCGTGCGGAGCTTGAAAAAATAACCGATGAAAAAGAGCTTGAGGACAGATTTTATAAAAGTCTTGAATTCGGAACAGGTGGATTGCGTGGAATAATTGGCGCAGGCGCAAACAGAATGAACAAATACACCGTGAGTAAGGCGACAAAAGGACTTGCCGATTATCTCAACAATGAATTTCAAGGGGACAAAAGCGTTGTTATCGCTTATGACTCAAGGAATAAAG
>OIYS01001396.1_pt1 | contig 12301 bp, 17 predicted proteins | sample 1588271 | NCBI WGS metagenome assembly OIYS01 (sample SAMN03283286) | human gut metagenome | biome: human-associated habitat; material: feces | host: Homo sapiens | place: Peru | collected 2012
CTGAAGTTTGAGGAGGTGGCGACCTTCGAGCCGGAAAGGGAGGTTGTTGATGGAGAATAAGCAGCTGACCCTCGGCAGCCTCTTTGATGGCTCCGGGGGTTTTCCATTGGGTGGGCTTTTGACCGGGCAGATCACTCCGGTGTGGAGCAGCGAGATCGAGCCCTTTGCCATCCGGGTCACGACGAAGCGTCTGCCGCAGGTGAAGCACTACGGAGATGTATCCGCCATCAGCGGCGCAGACCTGCCACCTGTGGACATCATCACCTTTGGCAGTCCCTGTCAGGATATGTCCATAGCTGGTAAGCGGGACGGTCTGGATGGTTCACGGTCCAGCCTGTTTTACGAAGCAATCCGAATCGTGAAGGAAATGAGGTGTAAGACCAATGGAGAAAAACCAAGATTTATCGTGTGGGAGAATGTGCCAGGGGCCTTCTCCTCAAACAAAGGACAGGACTTCAAAGCAGTCCTCGAAGCAGTCATCGGTGTTAAAGAACCGGCCGCCTCGGTGCCTGCGCCTGAGAAGAAAGGATGGCCCGACGCTGACTACTACGTGGGAGACGGATGGAGCGTCGCGTATCGAGTTTTTGATGCACAATGGTGGGGCGTTCCCCAAAGAAGAAAACGTATCTACCTTGTCGCAGATTTTGCAGACCAGAGTGCCCCAAAGGTACTATTTGAGTCCGAAGGCATGTCTCGGTATTCTGCGGAGGGCTTCCGTGCGTGGCAAAGAGCTGCCGCCGGTGCTGAAAGCGGCACTGGAGAGGCAGGCTGCAGTGGATTCGACGGATACAACGGATGTCTGACAGGAAATATTTCTTCGACAATCGGTGAAAACTGTGGGATGTCTACAGGCAGAAATGGTGTAGTTGTCCTGAACGACCAGGGCGGCAAACAGATGGATGTTTCCGAAGAGGTGACCGGAACCCTCCGGGCAGAGGAGCATGGGCATCAGCCGTGTGTTCTGGAAGCTGCCGGTTTCTGTACCGAGCATTCCGCAAATGCCAGAAGCATCGGATACGAGGAAGAGCGGTCACCGACCCTCCGGGCAGGTGTCGTACCTGCCGCCATCGCACTGGAGAATCATCCTGCTGACAGCCGGGTGAAGATTTCCGAGGACGGCAAGGTGCAGACACTGACTAGCCGGTGTGGTACGGGCGGCGGCAATGTTCCGCTGGTCATGGATGGTGTTGAAAAGTCGGTGGAAAGCCCGGTGAAAGAAGTTGAAAACTCCCCAGCGGTCACGTTGAAGATCCGTTCCGGATGTGATGGCGGCGGAAAGGGAGCCATCTGGCAGGAAGAGAAATCAGCTACTCTCGGCTGCAATAACGACCAGACACTGTTCGTTCCGAAATGCTACGGTGTCTGTTCCAAAGCCAGCCACTCCATGATGTCCGACAATCCGCACAGCGGCTTCTATGAAGCGGAGACCTCCCGGACATTGGACCGCAGCGGTGGCGACCCGACCTGCAATCAGGGCGGTATCTGCGTGGTAGAGCCGGTTGCCTTTACCCAGAACCAGAGGGATGAAGTCCGGAATCTGGGAGAGAAGTCAGCGGCACTGGCAGCAGAGCCGGGGATGAAGCAGCAGACCTTTGTGGCACGGCCGGAAGAGGTGACGGCTTTCCATGTGAACCAGCGCAATGAGCTGATCGATCTGCATGGCAAGTCCGGTGCTTTGATGGCGACCCGGAGTGATCAGATGCAGACCTTCGTCCTGCAGGGCAACATGATCGGCCGCAAGGATGAAAATGGTCCGCAGGGGGACGGTGTCAATGAGGATGTCTGCTTTACCTTGGATGCGACAGACCGCCATGCAGTCTGCGCACCGGAGGATGTGTATGCCATGACCACCGGTTCTTATATGCAGGTGGCAAAAGAAGTCGCACCGACCCTGATGGCACGGGACTACAAAGACCCGACCACCATCGCACCGGTGCCGCAGGAAGTTAATTACACCGTCCGCCGTCTGACACCGACCGAGTGTGCCAGACTGCAGGGCTTCCCGGACTGGTGGTGCCGGGATCTTGGAACGGAAGATCCGACCGAAGAAGAGCTGGCGTTCTGGGCGGATGTGTTTGAAACGCACCGTAAGATCGTGACCCATGCCAAGAAGCCGAAAACGGAGAAGCAGATCCGGAAATGGCTGGCTGACCCGTATACGGATTCGGCAGAGTACCGTATCTGGGGCAACGGCATTTGCTTAGCCAACGCATTCTTTGTTCTGGCCGGCATCGCATGGTGCGCAGGTCTGGAAGAATAAACTGGCCCGCTATATTACTAGGTAGAAAGCGACCTGGTGATATGGTGGGCTTACATATCAACTCAAACAAGCCTATTGACTTTGATTTCAAAAGTCGTTATAATTAGCTTAGAAGTAAAGAAACCAAGAAAACATGAATACAAAGAAGATGACTTGCATAAGATAGAAGGGGGTAGTAAATATGCCTACAGCTGTAATGGAGAGAGGAAACACGAAAATGAACAGAAAAGTTCTTAGTATTTCTTCAAAGCGGCAGATAACGATTCCGCAAAAGTTCTACCAGTCACTGGGGTTTGGTGATGAAGCCGAGTGTGTGGTACGTGGTGACGAGCTTGTAATCCGTCCAATTAAAACGGTTGCTGGTGGTGAGTTTGCAGAGCAGATTTTGTCAGATTTAATTAAGGAAGGCTTCTCTGGGGAAGAATTGCTTACTGAGTTTAAAAAGCGTCAGGCTCAGATCAGACCAGCTGCAGAAGCAATGCTCGCAAAAGCAGAGGATATTGCCGCCGGAAAAGCAGAATATGCAACTTACGAAGATGTCTTTGGAACGGAGGACTGATTTATGCTGCCAGTGCGATTTGATCCTCCGGCAGCAAAGTATCTTAAAAAGCTGAAGGATAAGAAACTTAAGAAGCTGTATCAAGATGCTGTTGATAAAATCCGGGAAGACTACACGATAGGGGAGACGAAAACAGGTGATTTGACAGGTTTCTACGGTTATGACATTTATTACAATAAGACCAATTATGAACTTGCATATACGATTGAGCGTATAGATGGAGAGTTAGTGGTTGTTGTCATGGCAGGAACCAGAGAAAATTTTTATGATGAACTGAAGAGATACATAAAAAGATAATAGCAGATGGATGAGAGCATCTATTGGAGAAATCCGATAGGTGCTTTTTTCATGCCACTATTAAGGTTGTTTACACAATATCCTGCACATTGATTTGTGTAAATGGTCGAACATGAAGAATATCGGGAAATGGCCTTGCTATTCATCCGGTTTAGAGTGATATATGTGCTACCGAAAAGAACATCGGGATGCACAAAAACAAATGAACGAGAAGGAGCGATGAATTATGTTGAAATTTAAACTGAACGTAGCCGAGCGCAAGACCCTCGCAAAACGCATGGAGGAGCTGACCGGCATCCACCCTTACTATACCAAAGCACCTCTGTATTCTTACGACATCGGGAGCTACACCATCGACCGGAATGGCAACCTTCTGGTCGAGCCGGAGAATGCAGATGCCGAGCTGCTGACGACCCTGCTGAATGAGGGGCTGATCCGCGGCGGCGAGAGCATTGAGAGCACGGATGACCAGATGGAAAACACGGAGCCGACCGACCATTTGGAAGAGAATCCTGTGACCGAGGATACCGAAGCAGAGCCGGAGGTTATGGACGAGCAGGAACTCGAAGATGCAGATACCGCAGAAGATGAACCTGCAGAAGCAGAGGCCGAGGAGGCATCGGAGCCGGACAATACGGCTGAGGATGATGCCACAGAGGATGAGCCGGAAACAGAAGTGCAAGAAGGTGAGGAATCGCAGGAGACAGAAGACCAGCCGGAAGAAGTGCCGCTGGACTTGGAACTTGCATTCCCGGTCAGCCAGCACAATGGTGTGACTCTCCGCAACCTGGTCAACCTTCTTTACAGCCGCGGCAAGCTCATCGGCAAGGCGACTGGCGGACACTTCCATGTGGAAGAGGGGCTGGTCGAGAAGCTGAAGGACGATAGCTGCACCTTTGCCATCATGAACTTCATCAACGCGGTCAGCGACTATGAGACTGAACATGGTGCTGCACTGGAAGGCTTGAAGATCACCACTGAGAAGGTTACCTTCACCGGGTTCCCGACTGCACCGGACCACGAACATCTGACGGCCTTTGCACAGCTGGCGGTGCTGATGAACCAGCAGGCCATCAGCCAGAAGCGCATCCAGGCAAAGGATGTCAACGATGAGAATGAGAAATACGCACTCCGCACATGGCTCCTGCGGCTGGGCATGAACGGTCCGGATTTCAAGGAAACACGCAAGATCCTCATGGAGAACCTTTCCGGCCATGCGGCTTTCCGCACGGATGAGGAAGCACAGAAGTTCCTTGCAAGGGAAAAGGCAAAGCGGGATGCCCTGAAAGCCGCGAAACAGGCGGCACAGGAGGGTAGTGCCTCCGCTGGGGAAACGATCGCATCAGCAGATGCCGAGCCGACACAGCCCGGCTGTGGGGCAGACACGACGCAGATGCTGGAGGCGGGAGCGTAAGCTCCCAAGCCCCCAATGGGGGCCGGGAAATATGCGAGACCCTCTTCCATTGTACCGATATTAACTCTGAAAATGTACATTATCAAGCGGATAAACTGCAGAAATGTACACGATCATTCTGCCTTATATTTGTCGAATATATGTTCTTTTATGGCCTTGCTATTATGTGCACCTGACGGTAATATGCACATACCGAAAGGGAAAACAAGGAAAAACAAAGGAGAACATACCATGAACGATAAAACAAGAGAGCAGATTGAAGCCATGAAGAACCAGACCATCGGGGTCGAGATCGAGATGAACAACATCACCAGAGAAAAGGCGGCAAGAAAGGTCGCTGAGTACTTCGGAACCAGAGCATGGAACGCAGCCAGCGAGTACGGATATTACAGCTGGGCTTGCAAGGACGGACAGGGCAGGGTTTGGAAATTCCAGAGGGATGTGAGCATCTACGGACCGGACTCGGAAAAATGCGAACTGGTCACCCCGATCCTCACCTACGACGACATCGAAACCCTGCAGGAGATTATCCGACTGCTCCGAAAGGCAGGCGCAAAGAGCGGCCCAAGCCGCGGATGCGGGGTTCACATCCACATCGGCAAAGGCGACCACACCGCAAAGACCATCCGCAACCTTGTGAATATCATGGCGGCGCACGAACAGCAGATCGGCAGAGCCATCCGAATCGATGCAGGGCGCACCGGACAATATTGCCAGGTGGTCAACCACCGCTTCCTCGACCGGCTGAACCGCGAGAAGCCGACCACCATGCGCAAGCTGGAAGACATTTGGTACGAAGGCAACGGTTCCAGCTGGGAAAACCGAAATGCCCACTACAATTCAAGCCGGTACCATATGCTGAACCTCCATGCCACCTTCACAAAGGGAACCATTGAATTCCGCCTTTTCCAATTCGCAGACCCAGCGGACGGAAAGCGCAATGGACTGCATGCCGGTGAGATGAAAGCCTACATCCAGCTTTGCCTCGCAATGAGCCAGCTTGCCAAGATGGTCAGAACGGCAAGCCCGAAGCCCCAGCAGACCGACAACGAAAAGTACGCGATGCGGTGCTGGATGCTGAGGCTGGGATTCATCGGGGATGAATTTGCAACGGCAAGGGAGATCCTTCTGCGGAACATGGAGGGCAACGCATCCTGGCGGAACAAATAAGCCGGGATGCACGGGCACCTTTTGGGCGGGCAACCGCCCTTGAGGTGGTAGAAGGAGGTGCAGGTTTATGAAAAGCACGTTAAAAAATGAAAACACACCGGGTGGCAGGGCCTTTAAGGTGACCATCACCGAGACCTACCAGAGAACGGTGACCATTTATGAGTCCGAGATGAAAGAGCCTACTGTGGAGGAAGCCCAGCGTGTGGCAGAGGACTGGTGGCAGGACAGCCAGATCGAGCTTGGGACGGAGGATTTCCAGGGAGTGGAGTTCACCGGCAGGGAGGACGGTGAGGCAGATGTTTGAGCTGATCAGCCGAAGCCCATCCAGATATTATCTTGCCTACGGAAGCAACCTCGACATGGAGCGGATGGGAAAGAGATGCCCTTACGCTGTGGTGGTCGGCACGACCGAGATCATGGGCTACCGGCTTCTGTTCAAAAAGAGTAAGACCGGTTGCTATGCAACCATCGAGCAGGATGCCAATGAAAGCGTACCGGCAGTGGTCTGGAAGCTCTCGGAATATGATGAGCTCCTGCTGGACCGATACGAGGGCTGCCCAAGATACTATTACAAGAAGCAGTTCCAGCTTCCGGTCTGGAACCTGAACGGGAACCGCATGAAAAAGGCAAAGCCCTGCATCGCTTATGTGATGCACGAGGACCGGCGGCTTGGCTGCCCGGATGCCGAGTATTTTGAACTGCTGCGCGGCGGATACAGCGACTGGGAATTTCCGCTGGACACACTGAAGCGTGGACTGGCAGCCAGCATCGGAAGGGCGGAGGCCATCCGGTATCTGAAGAAGCAGCAGATGATGTAAGAGTACACGATCACAGTGAAAAAACATTGTGCAGTATATGATGCTCATCGGCCTTGATAAATCAGGGCAGAAGAGTGATATATACCATACCGCCAGACAAGAGCGGAGAAAACCGAAGGGAGAGATTCAAATGAAGAACAAGAAATATTACATCGCCTACGGCAGCAACCTGTCGGTGGAGCAGATGGCATACCGGTGTCCAGATGCAAAAATAGCAGGGCAGGCGGTGCTGGCCGGCTGGGAGCTTTTGTTCCGCGGCTGCGCCACCATCGCACCAAATCCGAAGAAGAACACGCCGGTTCTGGTGTGGGAGATCTCGGAAAGGGACGAAGGAAACCTCGACCTCTATGAGGGATACCCGAACTACTACCGCAAGGAAGACCTGAACATCGAACTGCTCCGGGAAGGGGCAGAGCCGGAGATGGTGACCGCAATGGTCTACATCATGGAGAACGACTTCGGGCACCGTGCACCGAGCCGATATTACTACAAAGTCCTGCATGACGGCTACAAGGCATTCCGATTCCCGATGCACATCCTCGAAGGTGCGTTGAAGGAATGCATGGACAAAGATGCCGCCCAGCGGATGATCGAGGAGGCGCAGGCATGAATTTCGCAGATCAGAAAACAGTCGAACGCCTCCGGGCAGAATTCCCGGTCGGATGCCGGATTGTCCTCGATGAGATGGATGACAGACAGGCACCGCCCATCGGAACGCAGGGAAGCTGCAACGGGGTCGATGATGCTGGAAACATCTTAGTGAGCTGGGATACCGGAAGCCATCTGAACGTTGCCTACGGCACGGACAGTTGCCACCGTGTGGCAACGGATGCCGAGGTCAAGGTGTCGCTCGACTGGCTTGGTAAAACGCAGCAGACCGGCCCACGTTGCCCCAGGTGCGGAGCAAAGCCCGACTGCTACGACCATCAGCAGCAGGCACTCAGCCGAAGGGCGGACATTCAGATCTGCAACCGCTGCGGAACAGAGGAAGCGTTAGAGGACATTGCATGGGGCGGACAGCAAAAGATGCATCTTGCAGACTGGGCAATCGTGAAAGGGGGCTGGGTCGAATGAAAGTTCTTCTGATCAAACCGATGGAGCATCCGCAGGTGGTGGACATTGAAAACTCCCTGAAAGAGTTCTACCGCATCCTCGACTGCGACTGCATCACAGCCACATACCCGTGGGAAGAACGCGCCGCCCTGGTCACCGATGACAACGGGCTGTTCACCGAGAAGTCATTCAGCCGATACATCCCGGAACTGGAGCAGCCCATCAAGGGAAATTTCTTCATCTGTGGACTGGGAGAGGAAGATTTCGCAGAGCTGCCCCAGGACCTCATCTGGAAATTCAGGGAATGCTTCTGGGTGCCGGAGGCATTCGTCAGCATGTTCGGGCAGATGGCAGTCATCCAGATGGATGACGGAACGAAGCCGGAATAAGATACCACAATCAGAAAAATACCCTCTCGGCCAGAAAAGACCGGGAGGGCTTGGTTTAACAGGAGGAGCCTATGGGACACAGAAAGATGCCTGCTTATGGCGAGAGGGAACACGGCGGCAGATACATTCTGGATGAATACGAATGGTCGAGAAACCACTGCAAGGCGGTGACCATCCGCAGATGGAAAAGGGACCTGAAAAAGAAAGCCAGAGCGCATAACCGCAGGGTGATGCATCAGGCAATACGGGGTGAAGCCAATTAGACGGAAAATGGGGGCCTCAAAAGAATGAGAACCCCCTTCCAGTTTACTGTATATTAACTCTGGAAAGCAACAATAGCAAGGAGAACCGCCGCCATAATGTACACAAACATCTGGCAGCGGTTTTGTGTATCATACCAAACCAAAACCGGGGATACGAGGCAGAGCCCCAGCCTCTGCCGGGGAGCCTCTGGGGGATTCCTTAGAAGAAATCCCTCATGCTCATGCCGACCTCGTTCAGTCGTTCCTCCATGCTGTGGTAGTGCCAATCCTCTTCATCTTCTTCGTCTTCTTCTTCCTCAAGCTCCTCTGGGAAAGGGTCGTGCCGCCATCCGGCTTTCTGGTATTCTTCTTCCCGGATGTCATTGCGGTCGTAAATGTCCAGCTCGTATTCTTCTTCAAGCTCTGCGATGCGGTTTTCGATTGCGGTTTCAACTTCTGTAATGGTCTTTTTCATGTTTTTTGTCCTCCGTTTTTGGTTTGGTTTTCTTTGCTTTCGTTGTGTGTATAATGCCGCAGAAACACATATATAGCAAGTCAATCAGGGGTCATATATGTACCAAACATGAGGGGCGAAGATCGTTGATAATATGACGTTTTATGGCCTTGCTATCACAGGGCAGTGACGGTAATATACAGCTACAAAAAGCAAAGGAGGACAGCAGAATGGCTGATTGGAGAACATGGAAAAAAGGGAGAAAGACAACATGGCACTGGAACGAATTCGATGGAAGCGGAAGCCGGGAAGGAATCATCACAGAGGTTCATGAAGACCACGCGATCATGGAAGCAGACGGCATGCACCTTTGGATCGACGATGACACGGCAGAGATGTTCAGCTAAGAAAACGGGGAGGGAAACCTCCCCGGATAAACACATAAATCCACCAGATCAGGGTGCAGATGATCGTGTACTTTAGCCGCTTGATAGTGTCCGGCAGTGACGGTAATATACAGCTACCAAAACGAAAGGGGCAAAGAACATGGAACGCTACACTTACGAGATCACCTTTACACGGCTGGATGGACAGCCAGATGAAATCCAGCAGCACACCAGCGAGGAGCTGGCAAGAGAATGCTTCCGGCTTTTCGATGAGCCGGACAGCGCAGAGATGTACAGCAAAATCGAACTTGGCCGCCATGACTGGGAGACAGGCATGGATGAGATTCTGGAAACGATGACATTCTGAGAGGAGGAAAATACAATGACCTATACAAAAATCAACCTTTACCTGGCGAACGGAATTCCGGAGGCACTCAGCAACCTCTGGTACGGAAGCGACAGCTCGGTGGTCGAGATCAGGGATGCCGTTGAGGATGCGAAGAACGGCAAGGACCTTCTGAACCGCATCCAGAAGATGAAGCTCCTGCGGAAATTCACCCTCGACAGGGAGAACGAAAATCGCATCCGCTTCAAGGGAACGGACTGCTGGGGCAACGTAAGCTACCTCGAAATCATCCGCTAAAGGCAAGACCGACAGGCGCAAGGGGCTGGAAATGACCAGCCTTTTGCTCGTGTCTGTCTTCCGAAAGCTGGCATGAAAAGCACATAAATATGACAATTACAGGGCTTGATAATCGTGTAGTTTAGCCGCTTGATAGTGCCCCAGAGTGACGGTAATATACAGTCACCGAAAGGGGAAAACAACAAAAACGGAGGATACGACAATGACGAAGAACGAAGAACGCATCAATAAACTTTTCAAGGAACTGGTACCGGAGACGGGCAAGGCAGACAGCCTCGCAGGGGAGCTGGTAAGGGCAATGAGCCGCATCGGATACCGCTTTTACAACGACGGTGACCAGCTGGGCATCGGCTACGGCAAGGAAACCTGCAACCCTGCAGGGCGGTTCCTTGGAGCCAAGGGCAACGACAAAATCGCAAAGCTGACTGCAGATGCCTGGGCAGTCTACAGCGAGGAAGCCTACGAAAAGGTTCTGGACATCCTTTGCGGAGCGGTTGCCGACTATGTTGAGCAGAACCCAGACCTTAGAAACCAGCCGACCGAAGACATGTGGGACTTCAAGGATGAGGAAGAAGACCAGGATGATGACTGGGATGAGGAAGAAGATGACTGGGACGAAGAGGACTACGATGAAGAGGAATATGACGAGGAAGAAGACTACTAAGCCAGAGAAACACACGGGGCTTGCCGGAAACGGCGGCCCTTTTCTTCTGCGTGTGTCCAGCAAAGCTGGACTACACTTGCCGGTGCAAGTCCGGTCACGGTAATCGCCAGTGAGCCGTGTAGCTAAACTCGGTGCGTTGTAGTAATACAGGGTGCTAAGCGAGTGGATAAAGTAACCTTGAAAAAGGGGCGAGCAATCATGCAGACCGTAACATAAAGTGAATTCTGCCGTATCGTTAAAAAGGTCTCGAAAGAGAGAAAAGGGAAGTTGAGCCTTGGTAAAATAGGCGAAAACCATGGAACGTGTGGAGAAACTGGAAAACAGCACGGAAGAATCTCTCGGTATAGAGGAAACGGTATGTATGAAAAGTGTAGTTCGGAACTGGAGAGACCCTACCCATCACCGAAAGGTAAAGAGAAAGCGTATAAGCTTGACGAAAGCGTATTTCTGATGGAAGGGAGTCGGAGGGGAACATAGTACCGATAATGACTGTGCAAGAAAACGCAGTTTATGGGAAGGTTCCCTACTTCATTCATGTTTGTAGAGAGGGTAAGAGTGAGAGAATGTCATGCAGACTAATAACTCCAAAGAAAAAGTTCGACAACTTCAAAACAAACTATATCTGACAGCCAAGAAGTGTGACAGCCGAAGATTTCATGCACTTTATGATAAGGTATATCGAGATGATGTACTTTTTGAGGCATGGAAACGGGTAAAAGCTAACAAAGGTTCCAGTGGTGTGGATGGTATCAAAATCGAGGATGTTGAAACGATGGGAATTGAAAAATACCTGTTAGAAATCAAATCAGAACTGATGAATGGAAAGTATAAACCATCTCCAGTAAAGCGAGTTATGATACCAAAACCAGACGGAAGTGAAAGACCTCTTGGAATACCAACGGTCAAGGACAGAATTGTGCAAATGGCTACAAAGATAGCAATAGAGCCAGTATTCGAAGCTGACTTTAGAGAATGTTCCTATGGATTCCGACCGAAAAGAAGTGCAAAACAAGCACTGGAGGTAGTAAGGAAAGCATGTAACAACAAAGGCTATTATGTAGTAGATGCAGATATTGAAAAGTTCTTTGACAATGTAAACCAAGGAAAGCTGATGAAACTGGTAGAACAGAGAATATCAGACCGTAGGATATTGAAGCTGATAAAACAATGGTTAGTATCAGGAGTATTATACGGAAATGTACTGACAATCTCTGAACTGGGAACAAGCCAAGGTTCAGTCATATCTCCGTTACTGGCAAACATTTACCTAAACATACTGGACAGACTGTGGGAAAAGTATGGACTTACTCACGGTATTCTTGTAAGGTACGCAGATGATACGGTAATCATTTGCAAGAATAAGAAAAGTGCAAATCACGCACTGAATTTATTGCAGTATATCATGGCAAAACTGGATTTAAAGCTACACCCAGTAAAAACAAAGATTGTCAGCATGTGGGACGGAAAAGAGGGATTTGACTTTCTCGGAATGCACCATAGAAGAATGACAACGGAAACACGCAAAGGACAACTGTACAAGGAAACGTATCAGTACCCAAGCAGAAAAGCCATGAAGAAAATGAAAGCCGAAGTCAAGAGGAATGTAAACAGACGAAGTCTGCTAGTTGCAAAGGAAGAGGATTTAATAAAGAATCTGAATCCGAAAATCACAGGATGGAAGAATTATTATTCCACCAAGAGAAACGAAAAGTGGATGAGGGCTCTAGATTGGTACATTATTTGCACTTTTACAAGATGGTATAACAAGAAACACCAGAGACGTAATCATATGTCAAAAGTGGGATTTGTAAGAAATAGCATTTACGGAAGAGGATTAAAGAAAATGGCTGGAGCATGACGTAATGCTGTAGAAAGAAGAATGTCGGAAAGCCGTGTGAGGGAGAACCTCATGCACGGTTTGATGAGGGGCGGATGAAATTTTCATCTGCCTA
>OIYS01001397.1_pt1 | contig 12301 bp, 11 predicted proteins | sample 1588271 | NCBI WGS metagenome assembly OIYS01 (sample SAMN03283286) | human gut metagenome | biome: human-associated habitat; material: feces | host: Homo sapiens | place: Peru | collected 2012
TGCATGTGTTAGGCACGCCGCCAGCGTTCATCCTGAGCCAGGATCAAACTCTCTATAAATCGTATCATAACTGCCTAAGCAGATATAATCATTTATGATAGCTTTCTAGCTCTCAAAGAAATTTTTATAGTCATTTCTGACTTAAAGAACCCTTTTCTGGTGCTTATTTAGCATAAGCTGTTGTTCTTACATTATCTAATTTTCAAGGTACAATTCTTTGCGTCCGTTTCAGCGGACAGCTTGATTAATATATCATAACCGAACCGCTTTGTCAAGGCTTTTTTCAAAACTTTTTTCGGGCTTTTCAATTAGCCTTGCCTCACCTGAAGCGCTTTGTTAGAATACCACTCAATTCGCCCTTTGTCAACAGGTTTTTTAGCTATTTTGCGAATAATTTTGAACTATTTTTGTCCGGCACTAAATATTGTGTTCAGTTGTGGTTACAATTACTATATGTCTATTTTCAATTCAAAGCAAGCCTCCGACGATGTGCCCCACCCCGAGCAAAAGCCTCGATTCAAGGGCTCGATCGGACGTGAAACCATTATAAATATTTTTGATGACTGCTCGGACTTTCAGCACCGTGAGATACGGGCGGGGCTCGTATCCGACAAAACGCTGTTCGTCTGCTGGCTCGACGGTATCACCGACGGCGGCGATACGGCAAGGGATATCCTGCGCCCGCTGACCGATCTCATCCGCTCAGGCAGCGACCCCACGCCGGAGCGGCTGATGCAGGGTGCGGTGTACAGTGCGCAGGCGCAATTGCGCACGGAGCTTGACGATGTCATCGACGACATTGTCTCCGGCTGCGTGGCGGTGGTGTTTACCAATTGCGCCGTGACCTTTGAGGTCAAGAGCAAAAATCAGCGTGGCATTACCGAGCCGAAGATCGAACAATCGCTCAAGGGCGGCAAGGACTGCTTCGTCGAGATACTGCGCACAAACACGGCGCTCGTGCGGCGGCGCATATACAATCCAGCGCTTAAGGCAAAGAGCTTGACGCTCGGCCGCAAGAGCCGGACAAAGGCGGTCATCATGTATGTTGACGGCGTGGCCGACCCTGCGATAATCGAGGAGCTGGAGCGCAGGCTCGATGCCGTGGACATTGACGGTGCGCTCTCAAGCGGCGCTATCGAGGCGTATATCACCGACCGCCCACGCTCGCTGTTTCCGCAGCTATTGCACACCGAGCGCCCGGATCGCCTTGCCCAGCAGCTTCTGTCGGGCAGGGTCGGACTCATCGTGGACGGGCTGCCGATGGCGTTCATGCTGCCGGTGACCTTCGCCGAGTTTATGCGTGTGCCGCAGGACGAGTCGCAGCACTGGCTGGTCGCAACGATGCTGAGCATCGTGCGCTGGCTTGCGGTGATGCTGACGCTGGCGCTTCCGGCGCTGTATGTGGCAGTGGCGATGTACCATCAGGAGATGATACCGACAAAATTGCTCATGAGCATCGTTGCGTCCAAGCAGGATGTTCCGTTTTCGACGGCGCTTGAGGTCATCGGCATGCTGCTTGCGTTCGAGCTCTTGCAGGAGGCGGGGCTGCGGCTGCCGAACCCGATAAGCGAAACGGTCTCGATAATCGGAGCGCTCATCGTAGGGCAGTCGGCGGTCGAGGCGAAGGTCATTTCGCCCATTGCCGTCATCGTCGTTGCGACGGCGGGCATCGCCGGCTACGCCCAGCCGAGTCAGGACATGAGTGCCGCACTTCGGGTGTGCCGCCTTGCGCTCGTAGTCGCAGCGATACTCGCAGGGCTGTTCGGCGTGGCGGCGGCGCTGTGCATTTTGATATGGTACCTGTGCACGATGGATTCCTACGGCGTGAACTACACGGCACCGCTCTCCGGCGGCAGACCGAACAATTTAAGCCGCACATTTTTGCGAAAGCCGCTGCCGGAGCGCAAATTCCGTGAGCCGGAGCTTAACACGCCCGACAAAAGGAGGCAGAGATGAAAATTTTCCGCATAGTCGCAGTTTTGGTGCTTGCGGCACTGCTCACCGGCTGCTCGGGCGGCTCGATATATTCAAACTACCGTGAGATAGAGCAGCTCATGGTCATCCAGACCATGGGCTTCGACTTCACCAAAACCGGCGTGCGTCTGTCGGCATCGTCCGGCAGCGACAGCGCAGGCGGCGGAGGCGGCAGCGAAAGCGGCGCCGAGCAGTCCGGCTCGGCAGGCGTTGCCCGCCTGGCCGCCGACGCGCAGTCGTTTTCGCTGGCAAAGGAGAAGATGCAGGACTACAGCGCACGGGAGGATCTTTTTTTTGCGCACACGGCGTACATCGCCGTCGGCGGAGCTTCGGCGAAGGAATCGTTGAAGCCGTTTCTCGATTACATCGAGCGCTCGACAGATCTCAGGCTCGATATTCCGCTTTTCGTCGTCACAAACGGCACGGCATCTGAGCTGGTGCTCGGCGCCGGCGGCGAGACCTACGACGCAACAAGCGTTCTGCGCTCGCTCGAGCGCAACATCATCCTGCGCGGCGACGGGGTCATTTTCAGCGCCGCCGAGGTGGTGTCGTCGCTGGACGAAAACGGCTGCGCACTCATCACGGCGGTAAAATCGGTCAAAGCGGACAAGGCGGTCAAGGAGGCGAAGGCAGCCGAGCTCACGGCGATACCCGACGGCTTTGCGGTCATCAAAAACGGCCGAGCCGTCGGCAGCGTGCCGGTAGACTGCGCCAAGGGCGTGAATGTCCTGCAAAACAAAGTAGGTCCCAGCTCCGTGAAGCTCAGGGTCGGCAATGATACCGCCACCGTGCAATTGGATAAATGCGCCTGCCGCATAACGCCCATGTTCGGCGGCGGAGTTTTGGCGGGGCTCGATGTGAAGATAACGCTCAGCGCCGCACTGTCCGAGACGACCGGCAGCGTGGGTGTGCAGGAGCTCAACCGTGCACTGGCGGACGAGGTCGAGCGCTGGGTCATGCAGGTGCTCGACATCTCACGCTCGCTTGAGTGCGACTTTTTGCAGCTCGGCAAGGTTCTCGAACGGAAAGAGCCGCAGCGCCTTCACGGTGCGAGCGCCGACCTGTCGGAGCGGCTGCGTGATATATATTATAATGTAGGCGTCGAGGCGGAGGTCGACCGCAGCTTCGATGTCGGCTTGGGGAGCTCGGAATGAAACCAGACTTTGACCGGCGGCAGCTCATGACGCTTATCTTCGTGTCGTCGCTTGCGCCCGCCGTCCGGCTGATACCGAAATTCAATACGCAGACCGCAGGCAGCGCAAGCTGGGTCGCGCCCATTGTCGCACTGCCGTTTCTCGTTTTGTATGTGTGGTTTTTGTCGGCGTTTTTGGCCGAACGGCGCAGCGGTGAGGGCCTCGGTGAGATGATCATGCGCACCAACGGCAGAGCCCTCGGCTCGGTGGTGCTCGGCGGCACGGCGGCGTTTCTTATTTTCTACTGCGGCTTTATCCTCCGCTCGGGGGCGGAGCGTTTCATCTGCACCATTTATCCGGCAGGCAATGCGTGGCCGTTCGTCATCGTCATGCTCGCCCTCGGCCTGATCGCCGCACTCGGCCCACGCAGGGCGCTGCTGCGCTCTGCACGCATATTCTCGCCGATACTCGTGGTCGTGCTTGTGCTGGTGCTCCTTTTTGCACTGACGAACATTGATTTTAACCTCATTTTGCCGCTGTCAAAGGGTGAGCCGGACAAGCTCGGGCTCGCCGCCATCCCGATGTTTGAGATATACGCCGGAATTTTTGTGTACTCGGCATTTTTCGAGCGGCCTCGCCAGCTTGCTCGCCGTCGTGCCAAGGCGTACTCGCTGTGGCTCGTGCCGGTGTGTCTGCTGTTTGCGCTGCTATGCGCCGCCGCCATCGGCAACTACGGCTCGGAGCTGATTTCACGCTTCAACTACCCGTTTTTTGCGATGATAAGAAATATTACGGTGTTCAAGACCATCGAGCGCATCGAAGCGCCGGTCGTCGCCCTCTGGGTGCTGCCGGATTTCATTATCTTTGCAATGATGCTCATCGTTGCATCCCACTGTCTGCGCCTTGTTTTCGGCTATGTGCCGGATACCGGTGACACCGTCATGCACGATATGTCGAACGGCCGATTTCTGATACCGACCTCGGCAGCGCTGATGCTGGTTGTCGCCGCCCTTCTCGACATGGACTCGGATAATTTAAACTTCTATTCGCATCTCGTCGTCCCCGCCGCCAACCTCGCCATCTCCTGCGTGCTGATCCCGACAAGCTATGTTATAGGAAAATTACGCAACAAGCAGTAAAGTTTCAGTACGCTTTAACAATTAAGCTTGTTGTTACTGCCATATCCCGACCGGTGAGTGCACCTTAGAGTTCAGTCTGTACATCAACCTATCGGTGCACTGCAATTTTTTCGCACTTATCTTATCGGCGCAGGGCGTTAAGCAGGCGCACTGCAAGCTATTCGCAGAGGATTAAACCTCCGCAGTCCGGCAGACCAGTGCACCGATACCCCGTACCGGGATTCCAAAGGGTGGTTAAACGCCTTTGGTCGAGTTTCTTTTGTAACTTTTCTTTGGCGAAACAAAGAAAAGTTAATATTTGTCAGTCACAGCTTTCGATATAAATTTCCTCGGCGGTGTTCAGCGCAATTTTCAGCGCCTGTGCGATCGGGGCGGCCTCGGGTATCTCGCTCAGCGGGTCGATAGCATCGTCGACCGCCTTGCAAAGCAGGGTGTACATGCTTTTGTAGTCCGGCATAATGCTCCTCCTTTTTACCCGCAAACGGGTAAAATAATTCTAATTTAAAATTCCTGCGCAGTCAACCCGTATTCGGGTAATTTCTCCCGCTGCCGTTGATATCATTAGCTTAACCCGCAAACGGGTAATGATATCAGCGAGGTACTGCAATGGACTACTCCGAGATCTATATCAGACGCATCCGCACCCTGTGCGCCGAACGGGGCATAGCGATAAACCGGCTCGCCGTGATGAGCGATGTCAAGCAGTCAACGCTCGACAATATCGTGCGTGGGCTGACCAAAAATCCACGGGTCAAGACGCTGCACAAGCTGGCGCTGGCGTTCAACATGACCCTAGCGGAGTTTCTCGATTTTGACGAGCTCAACGACTACTCGTTCGACGACGACACGGATGATTGAACGGGGAATCAGTCAGCTTTGGAACGATTTATAAACTTTTCTTTGTTTTGCCAAAGAAAAGTTACAAAAGAAACGCAACCAAAGGCGTTTAACCACCCTTTGGAATCCCGGTACGGGGAATCGGTACACCGGCCGGTTTAACTGCGGAGGTTTAATCCTCTGCGAATAGCTTGCACTGCGCTCATTTAACGGACTGCGTCAATTAGATAGGTGCGAATAGTCTGCACTGCACCGATAGGTTGATGGTCAGGCTAAACTCTAAGGTGCATACGCCGGTCGGGCTGACGCAACAACGACACACAGAAGCGTAAAAGCGTATTGAAAAATCAAAAACGATCTATCAGCTCGTAGCGTTCGATGCTGTCTCGGGAGACATGGAGGTGGCGCTTGGTGACGGCGGCGGCGAGGTCGCCGTCGCCGAGCTTGAGAATGTCGCAGATAAGACGGTGGTCGGTGTCAACGGTGTTGAAAAAGCCCTCGGGGCGGCTATACAAAAGGCAGCCTCGGAAGCGCCACACCTCGTACTTATGCTCCTCGTAAAGGCTCGATATCAGTCCGTTGCCGGATGCCTTGACCACGCCGTAATGGAACGCCATCTCCTGGTCGAGCAGCTTCGTAAAGCCGAAGTCCTTGCCGCTGACATATGCCTCCTGATACAGCGCCGTGAGGCGGTCTGAGATGCGGTAGAGCTCCTCAAGCTGCTCGGGCTTAATGTTCCGAGCCGCCTTTTTGGCGGCAAAGGGCTCGATCATCATGGTAAAATCGCAAATCTCCTTGTAATACTCGGGGTCAAAATCGGAGACATAGTAGCGGTTGTTGCTGATCTTGGCAAAGCGGCGGTCGACGAGCTTTTCAAGCGCCGTTTTGACGGGCGAGCGGCTGATGGAAAGCTCCTGCGATATGGCATTTTCGCTGATCCTTGTGCCCGGGTGCAGTCTGAAGCTTATAATATCACGCAGCAGCAGCTCGTAAACGATGTCGCTCAGCGGCAGAAATGGGTTGCTGCTGCGAATTTTGTTGAATTTTTTTATATCCATAAAACATCCTCCTGAGGGTGTAACAGATATGATATCGGTTTTTCGCAAAAAGGTCAAGGATTTGAGCGCTTATTCGGCGCTTATTTTTAAATTTCCGGTTGAGCTGATGCACCGTTCGGCTAAGCCTGTTTAACCTTCTCCAAAAATGCTTCTGCGGGCTTTGTCAGGACTGCATGGCGCTTCCAAATGAGGGCGTGGCTGCTTTCGAGGGGCGGCTCGAGCCGCCTGAAGCACAGGCCGGAGTCAAGCCGGGCAGGCAAATGGGCGTCGGTGATGAGCACATAGCCCAAGCCGCTGCGCACGAGCGCCGCCGGATCGCCGTTAAGGACATTGTAGGTCGCCGCAACATTCATGTGCTCAAGATCGGTCTGCGCCCAATGCTCTATCGTGCGCTGGAGGCCGACCCGCTTGTGCAAAATGAGCGGCACTGAGCATATATCGTCACGCTTGACGACTGGCTTCATCGCAAGCTCGCAGCTGCCGGGCATGATAAGCCCCCACCGGGCACGCTCGCCGAGCGAAACATAGTCGTACTTCACGGCGTCCACAGGCTCAAGCAGCACGGCAAAATCAAGGCTGCCGTGGTCGAGCCGCTCGACCACCTCGCAGGCATCGCCGCTGTAGAAATCGAAGCACACCTCGGGGTGCTCGGCGCGGAGCTCCGCTGCGGCGTGCAGCACTTTTTTGCCGGGCAGGCCGCCGACGGAGACCTTGCCGCCGAGCGCCGTATCGGCACTGAGCTCCTGCTCGGTCTTTTCCATGAGCGCCACTATCTCCTCGGCACGCTTACGCAGCAGCACGCCGTCATCGGTGAGCGTGAGCTTGCGCTTTCCGCGCACCAGAAGCTGCTTTCCGAGCTCCTCCTCAAGCTCCATGAGCTGCTTTGACAGCGACGGCTGGGTTATATGCAGACTTTCGGCGGCACGGGTGATGTTCTCCTCCCTTGCCACGGTCAAAAAATATCTTAAAACACGAATATCCATGTATTTATCACCTCATTCGACATTATATCAGGTTTTATCATGCGTGTAAACTATGATAAGCTATTCTTTATAAGTATTTGCTATAAGTGAGGTTTCTCATTATAATATTTGCGAAATTTTTGAAGCAGAGTTGATTTTATATATGAAAGAAGCAACACGCAGACAGCGGCTGGATATGCTCAACGGCCCTATCTGGAACAAGCTGCCGCAGTTTGCCCTGCCCGTTGCGGCAACGGCTATACTCGGGCAGCTTTTTAACGCCGCAGACATTGCCGTCGTCGGCAACTTCACGGGTGCCGAGAAAACCGTCGCCGTGGCGGCCGTCGGCGCAAACAGTGCAGTCATCGGACTGATAATCAATCTCTTCATCGGCATTGCGCTCGGCTGCAATGTCGTCATTGCGCATGCCATCGGCCGTGGCGACCGTGACGCCGTGCACCGTGCCGTGCACACCTCGGTGGTCGTCGCCGTCATCGGCGGCATCATCGTGGGGCTGTTAGGCCAGCTCATCGCCGCGCCCCTGCTGGGGATGCTGAATGTGCCGGACGAGGTGTTCCCGCTTGCGCTTTTGTACCTGCGCATTTACCTTGTCGGCCTGCCGGTCATTTTGCTTTATAACTTCGAGGCCGCTATATTCCGCAGCGTGGGCGAGACGAGGGTGCCGCTTGTTGCGCTGACGATATCCGGCATCCTGAATGTTGTGCTGAACCTGTTTTTCGTTGCGGTGCTTAATATGTCGGTCAGCGGCGTTGCGATAGCGACGGTCATCTCGAATGTCGTAAGCTCCGTTATCCTGTTCGTGAAGCTCAGGCGCACCGAGCTTGATATCCACCTCGACCTCAAAAAGCTTCGTATCGACCTGCCCATCCTGCGCCGCATTCTCGCCATCGGCCTGCCCGCAGGCGTGCAGAGCTCGCTGTTTTCGGTGTCGAACATCGTCATCCAGTCGGCGATAAACAGCCTCGGCACGGTGGTCATGGCGGCCTCGAGCGCAGCGTTCAACATCGAGATACTCACCTTCGATATCCTCGATGCATTCTCGCAGGCGTGCACGACCTTCGTCGGGCAAAACTACGGTGCGGGCAAGATAGACCGCTGCAAAAAAACGCTCAGGCTGTGCATGCTCGAGGGTCTTGCGGCGCTTGTTGCGGCGATAGCCATACTGCTGTTTTTCGGCAAGCCCCTGCTTTCGATATTCAACAATGACCCCGAGGTCGTCGAGACAGGCTACATCCGCCTGATGTATGTCATGTTCTCACATATTTTTAACCTGCTTTACAATGTCATGTCCGGCTACCTGCGAGGGTTCTCTATATCGCTTGCGCCCGCAATACTTACCATGCTCGGCGTGTGCGGCGTTCGCATTGCATGGATACACTATGTGTTTCCGCTCAGCCCGACATTCAAGACGATAATGATCGCCTACCCCGTGAGCCTCGGCATCACGGCGCTGCTCATCTTCGCCGCCCTCCTCTACTGCCGCCCCTCCAAGCGCTTTGAGGGTACGAGAACCGAGGTGTGAACGCAAAAAGCTGTCTGAAAAATTTCAGACAGCTTTTTTGCGTTTTACTCTCTTTTATATATCAATTTACCGTCGTCTATCAGTGAGTTCGTGACCAGCAAATTATATGCACCGATCCTTGAATGCCAGTGCTTGTGTTTGAAAAATGTCTCCCAATCGAGCTCCAGTATAAACTCCGGCCGGTAGCTTTGGTCGAGTTTTATTATCACCGCATATTCAAACATCGGCTTGACAGAGCTTATGTCAGCATCCCTTTCTATACCATAAAATGCGCCCGTAGTGTTTGTAGTGATACACTTAATTGTATAGCGTTCGCCGTTAACGCTAATGGCATCGATATTCTTCGTCGACGGCGGCGCAAACTGCAATTTCGGCAGGCCTTTTGTCTTTGTGTAGTAATCAACAACTATGTACTCGCCCAGATCGCCGGTAACATTCTTTGAGCGGATCAGTCCATCCTCACGCATTTGTTGCAGTAACTGGCCGTACATCTGTATAAGCTCCATGCCGGAATACTTAGAAAAATCCATTCTGCGCCCTCCTTATCAAATGTTAAACACCGACTTGAGCAGGTCTCCGCACTTGTCTTGTACATGATAAGGCCTCCCTCCGCCAAAGTCAATGTCAAGTAAATCAGCTGCTATCGTATACTGTCTCACTGGACATCTACGCCATTATTCCTTAAGTATTCAATCAGCTCATCTGTCTTCTGAATAAGATACTCCGTTGTTTCTTTTCTCTCAAAGCACTTCCTGTTGTCGATTTCTATTTCGTCGCCTTTCGATACAATAAAGTCTACAATTCCCTTAAATACTTTTTCACATTCAGGTCCATTATTTAATATGTCAAGTAGTCTTTGGCAATATATCTCCATCTTTTTCTGATTGAATTTAGGCAAGGAATCTTTCGACATGGCGATTCTGAAAAGCATCATAGCATGGTATCTGCATCTGCGATACTTTTTGTCAATCTTATTCGTTTTAAATAGATTTTCAATTCTGTAAAGTGCAAGGGCGCTTAGATAATACATTATCAGTTTATCTGAAGTTTTGAATATTTTGTTCCCTACTCTTTTTGCCACAGTGCCATATTGACCCGACACTGCACTTGGTTCGTTTAAAAACATCGCAGAGACAGTTTTTATTTGTGTAGGAATAGTAACAATGCGGTTTTTAGGAATATCGCTGTCCCTATATTGGCCGGTACGCCGTTCATATACCAGAGAATCTGGGCCTTTATAAGTTTTATAATATTCCTCCAAGTTTTTCTGAAAAGTCGAAAGTGCCTCCAACTGCTCTTTTTTTATTGCTGTCTGACTGTTCGTTGCTTTTGTTATCTCATTCTTTAAATTTTCGTTTTTTGTCGCAATAATTCTTATGGGGATAATCAAATCATCTATATTTTTTGAAAGCTCTATATTATTTATAAGTATATTGCTTGTCTGACATCCATTAACGATCTGATAATCCTCAATTGTCGCTATGTCTCCTGGCATAGATATGCTTGAGGCCACAATAGTAATCCCGTTATTAAGCATGCTGAACGCATTTACATTTCCAGACATGATCGTGTCGCATATGCTTTTGTTTACATCCGGATTCGGGCCGAGATAGTCTCTAATATTGTCCTCGAACACAGGCTTTATTGTGCCGTTTTCATCAATGATGAGCTTTTTAAATTCCTTAAACGGCAGAACGCCACTATACCCCACTTCCTCGTCGCTTATTGAGTACATGGTGATTCTCTTTTCAAACTTAAATGTAGCAGACAACTTTGCCCTAGTTTTCCTATATAATTCCTGAATTTCACCCAATCCACAAGGAACAAACTCAATGTTTGAAAACAAATTTGTTGCCTTTAACGCTTCTTTTCCGGTTGCAATAGTCGCCTCGAGGTTTTTGTCATCGACCCATGTCCCTAGAGTAACATAATAGAGAAGTAGTTCGGGATTTTTCTTCAGCTTACTGCCTTTGCTGAAAATATAATTCTTTAACTCTATGAACTTTTGCATCTCAGGATTGCTAAAAATCGACTCATCTTCACCAAAATAGATTTTGGCATAATTCAACAAATTTGAGATTTCACTATTATCAAATGATGGTGATGTTTTTGTTTGTATTAATACAAACTTGACAGAAATCGTCTGGTTGTACGAAATCAATGTGTCAATGTCATCAGTTGTAGTGACAAGTTTTTGATTGACAATTATTGCAATTCCGTCAATGCCTTGCGTGTCTTTCCCGGTTGTAACATCTTCCACATCAAAATCGCTCGTGCCGTACACATAATTGACAACGCAGTAATTGGAAAAGCACTCAAACAGCAGGTGCTCATCATCTATGTTTACACTCAAATCTTCCTTAAATGCTTCCATCATACTCTGTGTAATCCTATCCACACGGACACCCCCAATTGTATATATGTTCTTATTATAACCTATATTTTGACTGTTTTCAACAATGCTCATTAATTCGTCTCCTCAAATAATACATTGGCATTTATTATTTTAAGGAGCATCAACTAAAAATACTGTCGTTTTAATAGGGAAGCTAACTTGCATCTTTCACGCTCATTCTACAGTGGCAGGAGGATACTATCAAAATTCAAGACGGCAGGCCGGTGTAAGTCAAGGACAAATACCCCGTGAGCCTCGGCATCACGGCGCTGATGATCTTCGCCGCCCTCATGTACTACCGCCCCTCCAAGCGCTTCGCCGGCACGAGAACCGAGGTTTGAACGCAAAAAGCTGTCTGAAAAATCAGACAGCTTTTTTGTGCAAATAAAAACCGCCGGTCGGGATGACCCGACCGGCGGAAGGTTATTTAATTATGCTTCGGGAGTGACCTCGGGAGTGGGGTCAGCTACTATGGTGAAGGTGAAGGTCTTGGGGAATGCGAAGAAGTCGCCGCCGCGGACGGAAGCGGTAACGATGTACTTACCGGGAGCGGTGGGCATGGCGCTCTTTGCGTAGAGCTTGCCGACACCGGTGAACCAGTAGTGGATAGAGCCTGCGGAAGCATTGTTGAGAGCCTCGCCATCCTTGGTGAGCATGCAGAGATTGTTGCCGGCCTTGAGTGCCTCAGCCTGAGAAACGGTGATGGTGTTAGCCTTCTCGCCGCTGTTGAGGATGGGGTTCTTCTCAAGCTTTATGCCCTTCCAGTTCTTAAGAACGATGAGAGAGCCGGTGCCTTCGCTTGTTTCGTAGTTTTTGCCGACTGCAACCGCGGTTGCAATATACATGCCTGCGTGAGCCGGAGTGACGATAGCGATTATAGTGTCATCAGACAGAGAAGTGAGCTTGTCAAGTGCCGTAACGATGTTCTTGATGGCTTCGGTGTCATAACCCAACACCTTCAAGCCGTTCATTATGGTCTTGTTGGTAACAATACCGTTGATGATTTCCTTAAGCTCGCCAAAGGTGATGCCCTCCTGAAGCTTTTCCTTCAGGGTAAGGCTTTTGGTGTCCTTGATGAAATCATACCAATCTTTCTGTGCATTGCTTATTGCCTCTATCAGCTTTTCCTGATCTTCGCTAAGCTTGATGTTCACGCAGCTTTCCATATTGCTGTTGACGCCGACAAAGAGAACATAAACATCGAGCTCGGGATCGTTCGGATTGAGTGTGTAGAAGTTGTTACGGTCGATCTCTTCACCG
>OIYS01001399.1_pt1 | contig 12293 bp, 10 predicted proteins | sample 1588271 | NCBI WGS metagenome assembly OIYS01 (sample SAMN03283286) | human gut metagenome | biome: human-associated habitat; material: feces | host: Homo sapiens | place: Peru | collected 2012
TTTATCTGACTCATATATTCTATCAATATCAGCGCAATACTTTTCAACTACTCTTTTTAATCTTAGTACTTCACTTATTTCTTCGGGTTTAATTTTATCTGATAAGTTTCTTATAGTTATATCTGGTAACCATATTAAGTCTTCTTCTGGTAAAAGTAATCTTCCTTTAGCTGTATCTAAGTTTAAACATGAATTGTTAAATGGATGTCTATTGATTGTCATATCTAATGTAGTTTCAGAAATATGATTCCATCTAACTATATGCATAAGAGCATTATATTCTTTTAATGCTGCATCAGATAGTTTGAAGTCTATACGTCTTATATTAAGTCTATTTAACATTTCTAACATTCTTAATCTAAGTGATGTTAGGTCAGATGAATGAATGTCAGTTCCTTCATCATGTATTACACATCTAACTGGTGCGTTTACTTTGACATTCCAGAAATCTCTTATAAATTTTAAAAAGTTATCAGAAGATACTTCAATATATAAGTATCCTGAACTTGGTCTATTTGGTAGTGGCATATTATTTTTAACAATATATTTTGAATGTGTCACTGAATTATTAAATCTATCCATAATTAACCCCCATTAATAGTGATAGATTATACCATAAAGTAAAGAGAAAGTCAAAGATATGTAAAATAAACCATATATACATGTTATAACATTAAATTTTTTTATTTTAAAAACTTTGAAAATTTTTTCCAAGTAACTTATGTTCAATAAGACAAAGTATTATAAATAAAATAGTGTAAATGATTACAATTATATATATATTATGTATGTATTTGCTAATTACTAATAATCCCTCTGTTAGAATAAAATAATTAACAAGAAAGCCTAAACTTCCTTTCCAATATTCTCCTTTTTTACTAATGTACCAAGTACGTGTTAAATTGTACGCAAGGCATACTATAATCCCACCGGCTATATAATTTACAAATTCCGCCATTACATCACTAAACATGTTCGAAAATGGGTTTGGGAAAAATATTTGTCTTACTAAATAACCTGCTATCCTTATTAATTTATACATAAATTATCTCCTTGATTTTCTTTATATTATATAAAAAAATAAAACTATTAGCAATTCTTTCTAATAGTTTTATTTTAAATACATATATTGTTTTAATTATTTACCATTATTTTTACATTATTATGAAGAAGTGTAACATCCATTACCATTTATAATATCAATTATTTTAATTATCAGTTTTATTAAATCTAATTGTCCACCAAATAATTGTGGTATAGTTCCATAATTAATGAACGGATCATCATTTAATATTCTTTTATCTATAACACCATTTGTCATTATATAAGTTTTAATCAAATTTACAAATCTTGTTTGTTCAGCGCTTAATTCATTTTCATTGATATACTCTGAAAAAACTTTATCAATAGCTTCTTTTGATAAACCTACAGTTTTTCTTACTAATAGTACTAATGATTCATTATTATAGTTTAATTTGAATTCTTTTTCATTTGAATTTAAATCGATAAATAATATTTTTTGAAGCTCATTTATTTCTTCTAAACTTATTTTTTCATTATTTCTTATTTTATTTATTATTTTATTGTCCATGTGATTTCTTAAATAAAAATTCATTTTCTTTTTATAATCACTTAATTCGATTTGTTCAATTTTTTTATTGTCATATTCTATAATATTTATTTCATCATTAAAGTCTGTAAATACTATTTTCTTTTGAGATGGTGGTAAAAAGTTAATTAGTTTTCTAAGTGAGTCTCTTATTTTGTCTATTTCTAAAACATCAGATTTTTCTATATACGAAGAATCAATAATCTTTTTTATATCTTCAACTTTTTCTTCAATTTCTGGAATGTTTATTTTTATTAATGCTTCTCCTATATAATTTAATCTAGTAGCCTCTCTATTGTACTTTATATTTAACATTTTTGATAATTCTATTGAAAGCATTAATCTATCAAATTGTTTTGCCGCTTCATCGCTATCATAAGACATGATTAGTGTAGTTAAATTGTCCTTTATTTCTTTTACTTGCAAATCTGTTAAATTATTCCAATTAATAGGCTCCTTATATTTTTCAATGTATTTAAGTTTCTGTTTTACATCGAATTTTAATGGATTTAATTTATTTATTGTATCAGCTAAATTTTCTAGTAGTAAGTTTTTATATTTGATATATTCATCATCATTTAAATAATCCACTTTCTCTAATTCTTTTAAAATATCGACTTTCAATTCAAATATAAATTGTGAAATACTTATACCTAATGTTGTTTCTTTCCCTTTTGGATTTTGTTCAAAAAATTCAAAGTTTTTACATACATCAAATATATAGAATTCTTTTTTATCTTTTCCCCAGCCAAACAAATCCGGACATAGTCTTGTTCCCCTACCAATCATTTGTAAAAATTTTACTTTTGATTTCACTTCTTTAAAAAATACTAAATTTACAACTTCTGGAACGTCTATTCCTGTATCTAACATATCAACTGAAATCGCTATTTGAGGATATTTATTAACATTGGAAAAATCATCTATTAAACTAGAAGCATATTTAACATGATTATCTATTACACTTGCGAATTCACCATGGTATTGTGGATATAACTTATTAAATCTTTCGGCAATTACTTGAGCATGAATATGATTTTTTGCAAATATTATTGTTTTACCCAGCTTATCATTACTTTCAACTTTTAGTCCATTTTCCATTAAAGCATTTAACACTTTATCTATTGTATCTTCATTGTAAAGCCAGTTAAACATTGCAGTTGGTGCAATGCTATCAGTAACTTCTTCGTCATCTTTGAATGTTTCTTCAAATTCTTCTTTTTCTTCTTCGGACAAGTCGTTATATTTTATACCTTCTCTAATGAATTCTGTTGAACTATCAATTGTATGGTAGTCAACTAGGAACCCACTTGCTACTGCTTCATCGTATTCATATGAATAAGTCGGTACATCATCTTGAAGTTCAAATATTTTATAAGTGTTTTTATCAATATCGCTTCTTGGTGTTGCAGTAAGTCCTAGCAACATCCCATCAAAGTAATCAAATATTGCTTGATATTTTTTATATATACTTCTATGAGCCTCATCTACAATTATTAAATCGAAATGGCCTACTGTAAATAGTTTTTTGCCGTTTTTTGTTTTCAATTCATCGATTGAATTCATCATAGTTTGATATGTTGAAAATACCATTCTTGCATTTTCAGCGTTATTTTTATCATTTACTAAATTTGCAGTTGATAATGATGGCAATAGTTTATTGAATACTTTTTTTGCTTGTTTAACTAATTCTGTTCTATCTGCTAAGAACAATACATTTTTAACCCAATTGCGGTTTGTTAATACATCGACTATAGAAACAGCTGTTCTTGTCTTTCCTGTTCCTGTTGCCATTACTAATAACCCTTTTCTTTGACAATTATTTAAATCGTCACAAAATGCTCTTATTGCTTCTTGTTGATAAGTTCTATTAGTTATTTTTTCATCTATTGATATATTTTTTAAGTCTTTTTTCAATGTTCTTCTATCAACTAACAATTGTAATTCATCTTGAGTATAATACCCAGATACTTTTCGTGGTGGATAATTTAAATCATCCCACATATATGTTTCAAAACCATTACTATAATAAATGATAGGTCTTTGTCCATACTTTTCTTGAAGGCAATCTGCATATAATTTTGCTTGTTGTTGTCCAATACGTGGATCTTTAGTAGTTCTTTTTGCTTCAATTACAGCTAAAGGTTTTCCATTATTTCCCATTAAAACATAATCTGCATAACCTAAGCCTGCTTGATTAGGCATACCACTTACTTCTAGTTCCTCTTCAACATTTCTATTAAATTCCCAGCCTGCTATTTCTAAATCTAAATCTATGTATTGTTTACGCGTTTTAAATTCAGAAATATCCTTTATGTCAAAAGGAATTGTATTTTGTTTTTCTTTTCTTGTTTTTGTCTTTTCATTTCTCAAAGATTCAAATTGTTTTTGAAGTTGTTCAATTGTTTTTTCTTTTGCTTCTAATTTTTCTAGTAATTCTATCTTTTCTTTTTCTAAAGGTTTGTTATTCTCTGGACTTGGAACTATAGATTCATCAAATTTGTGTTCTACATAATTATCACAATATAGATATGTTACCCATAACATAAAATCGTGTAAATTTTTAAGTGCTAAAAGTGATTCTTCTTTATTTATTTTAACGTTACTATGAACAGCTTGATTTCCTAACTTCTGTATATAAACAATTTTTTGAAGTAGACCTGGGTCAATTATTGTTTTAAATGTTCTATCATATATTAATGTTGCTAACGTTTGTTGATATGGAACTTTTAATTCTCCATCTACACCATATACCCACTTAATTCCTAGTTCTAGTGCTTTTCTCGACATTATTGCACAAGTAGTTGATGTTACAATTAACCCTTTTTCTGCTTCAATACATGCATTTTTAATATCATTAAGTCTATTATCACTTATAAAATCAAAATTTGACACCATATTTCCAACTCCTAATTGATTTTTCAATATTATTTTATCATAAAACTACTATTTTTACTAATAATTCCAATATATTCATATTACTAAATTTCTGTTTATCGATTTGTTTGACTATGTCCGCAAATTTGTTTTGCAGCTCTATTGGTGGAACGGGAATCATTGTTTCTTTTATTTGTGATAATAATAAATTAATTCTTGCACAGCCATTTCCTTTATTATACATATCTGGGTTTATTTCATAACAATACTTCAGATACAATGGATTTAAGACATCATCTTTTGTTCTAATTAATGCAACACTCTTTTGTAATAGCGTATGATCGGTTACATTGGAATTAACAACAGCACTTTTTCCAATTGTGGCTCCAGTATTAACTATAACAAAATCATTATTTTTTAAGTCACATCTTTTATAATCTTTTTCAAAATCATTTTTTGTGATTTCTTTTGCTGTTTGATAATTTATCTTATTATTGTAAATTTCAGTTGCACCTACAAAATAAAAACCTGAATTATTATCACCATTACATCCACCATGCTTTCCATCTGTGATTTTTAAAGTTAAATTATTTAAACTATCAAACACATATTTTGATTTTTTATTAGTTCCAAACATCTCGACAAACTGAGATTTTATAAGCATATTACAATTCTCTATTTGTTTATTTCTTGTATTAATTAAAACCTCTAGTTTCTCCATTTTTTTGATAAAATTATTTTGCTCAGTATCATTCAATTCTTTTATTGGTAATTTAGAATATTCCGAAATCCAATATCTTTTGTGTAAAGTGTTATCAAATTTTATTTTTTTCATATAATAATATAAAAACTTTGCATTGGCATTATTAATCGGGTGTAATATTTTCATTGCAGATGATTTAACTTTAAATGGAAAATCCACATATTTGCAATCGGTTGTAAAATCATCAAATATTATTACTGGTAATTTTTCTTTTGGAAATACATTTTCTTTTTCGTTTGTGTAGCCAAGAATAAAACTTTTTCCTGCGGTTAATACTGGAACATCATACTCATTACTATAATTATCATTAACAATAATATATTTTGTAGGTTGTTCATATGTTAAGTAATCTTCTAATTTTTTCATAGTACTTCTCCTAAATATATTTGACATACAAACTGAGATTTGAAATTTTCTAACATATAAATCTATGATGTGATAGTTTTACATTATTTTGATTAACCATTGCATACTGTAAAGTTGTGTCAATTTTTGCATGACCAAGTAATCGCTGAACCTGTTCAATAGGCATGCCTTTATCTATTGCTTTAGTTGCCATAGTTCTTCTAAATTTATGTGGGTGTACTTTTTGCAAATCTAATTCTCTACCTATTTTTTTTAATCTTATTTCCACTCCACTTATTTCCAATCTATCGTATGGTGATAATAAACTTACGAATAAAGCAGGATTATCATCCTTTCTTAAGGATAAATATTTTTCTAAATGTAATTTTGTTCTAGCATCAAAGTAGACTTCTCTTTCTCTGCTTCCTTTTCCAAATACGATACAAGATCTTTCTTCGAAATTTATATCTTCGATGTTAAGTTTTACCAGTTCACCTACTCTAACTCCTGTTGAGGTTAAAAAATCAATTATTGCTAAATCTCTTATTTCCTCACAACTGTCTCTTAGTTTTTCAATTGTTTCATCTGTATATGTTTCTCTAACCACTTTTGATGTTTTAATTTTATGGATTCTTCTTATTGGACTTTTAATTATATAGTCCTCATCTTCAAGCCATGAAAAAAAGCTTGAGAGAATTCTTCTAACATTATCTATTGTAACTTTACTACAATTATTTTTATTTTGATACTTTGTTAAATATTCTCTTAAATCATTTGTATCGATTATTTTTACACTTTTATTTATTTCTATTAACATATTGTCTATAGTTGATTCATAATAATTTAGTGTTCTTTCTGAACAGCCTTCTACCTTTTTGGATGCTAAGAATAAATCCGTATAATTATCTAATTCCTTTCTACTTTTATCAATTTCTATAACATCATAATTATATAAATTATATTCCAAAATTTCATTCAATTTCTCTAACTGAAAGTTGTTCAAATATGAATTCATTTCAGAATTTATTGTTCTAATTAAATTATTTTTCATTTATACCAATCCCCCTTTTTAGAACGGCGTATATTATATCACAAAAAAAGAATACTTTATCCAAAGTATTCTTGCATTAACGCTTCCTGTAATTCTTCGAGTTTTTTTAAACTCTTTTCAAATTCAAATTTCTGTTTATCGATTTGTTTGACTATGTCCGCAAATTTGTTTTGCAGCTCTATTGGTGGTACAATTATTTTTACTTTCCTCGCATCATCTTTGGTTATTGTTTTGGTAACAGCACCTCTAACATATTGTGATATTTCATTAGTTCCATATTCTGACTTTAATAAGTAATATATAAATAATGGCACTATATCATCATTATATCTGAATAAAAACGCATTTCTTCCCAGAGATACAGGCATTCCTACATCAGGCATCATATAAACTTTGCCAGCACTACCAATTTTATTCATTATAATATCATCAGGATAAACTTTTGATTTTGATAGAAAATTATAAGCCTCCTTCGTAATATATTTTACATTATTCTTATAATCATCATTTTCTAAATCAGTTGTTCTTACCATATAAGCATACTTTGGCTCATTATACATTACAACTGTGGAATCTAATGTTTTATAACTACCATTTGAGCTAAAATCTGTTAATACTGTCATATAATCGCCCATAGGTGCTTTAATCCAGTTTTTATCGTTTGATTTTGGATCTCCAAACATCTCGACAAACTGAGATTTGACTATTTGTTCCATTTCTTCAATTTCTGTTTTTTTAATATTTATCAATTTTTCTAATATTGATAGAGAATGTACTATATTTTTTTGTTCATCAATATCTGGTAGATTTTTAACTTTAATTTTCTTGAGTCCTTCATTATTGATTGCTTTTTGTGTCGCTCCTGAGCAATTTCTATTCTTTTGTACATTAAATGATTTTGATTTAAATAAAAAATACAAATATTTCTGTAACACATTTTCATTTGGGGTTATACAATAAAATCCGGTTGAATATATATTTTTAGTTTTTTTATCGTCTGACATTAATACTTTTTCTGTATTAATCATTTTCGCAAATAAAACATCATCCTTTTTTATTTCAACATTTGCTCTTGATGGCTTATTGCTAAATTCTACCATTTCATACGTTACAATTGAATTATCGTTTACATCTCCAGTTGCGATATATTTCTTTTTACCGTCAAATTCTTTAACTGCACTTCCTCCTATTTTACATATATCGAGTAAATTAATCATAGTAACTCCTCTAATTCTTTAAGTTGCTTTTGAAATTCTTCTTCCATATCCCTTATTTGCTTTAGAATCACTTTTGGATTTTCGTATTCTACCTTTTCTTGAATAATTTCTTTATATTTGTTTATTGATAAATCATAATCATTAGATACTATTTCTTCTTTTGGTACAAAGAATGATTTATCTGTTCTTAGCCTGTCATTTTCTTTATCAAGATTATTAAATCTTTCTAAAATATCTGGAATATCATTTTCTGCTACTTTTATTCTTTTTGCATCTAAACTATAGCCATCTGCTGTCATATCATAGAACCAAACCTTATCTGTACCACCAGTTGTTGTTTTAGTGAATATCATTACTGCTGTTGATACACCAGCATATGGTTGGAATACTCCACTTGGCATTGAGATAATTGCTTCCAATTTATTATTTTCAACTATTTCTTTTCTAATAGATTTATGTGCATTACTGCTTCCAAACAAAACACCATCCGGAACTATACATGCACATCTGCCACCTATTTTTAAAATTCTTAAAAACAGCGTAAGAAATAATAATTCTGTTTTCTTAGTATTACATATTCTTAATAGATTTGGTGCCGTTCTTTCTGTGTCTATTGTTCCTTTAAATGGAGGATTTGCTAGTATTACTGAGTATTTATCTTCATCTGTATTATCTTCAGATACTGAATCTTGATAATTTATATTGGGATTATCTATACCATGTAGAATCATGTTCATTGCACTAATTCTAAGCATGGTTGAATCTGTATCAAATCCATAAAACATTGTATTATTAAAATGATGCTTTAAACTATCACTATTAAATAATTCTTTATTTTTTTCTCTTATATACTCTCCTGCTTCTACTAGGAAACCACCCGAACCACACGCTGGATCACATATTGTATCATTTGGTGTTGGTTTTATCATTTCCACCATCATTTTAATAATGTGCCTTGGTGTTCTAAATTGTCCTAAATCTCCTGATGTCGAAAGTTTAGATAACATGTATTCATATATATCACCCTTAGTATCTCTATCTTTCATTGGAATTGTGTCAAGCTGAGTTACTAATTTTTCAAGAACTAAAGCTGTTGGAATTACAAAAATTGCGTTTTCCATATATCTTGAAAAAGATGATTCTTTACTTACTTGCATATTTTTAATGAAAGGAAATACTTTTTCAGATACAACCTTAAACATTTCCGTAGCTGACATATTTTTAAATTTACTCCATCTACAGTCTTGATGTTCTTCATCAAATATTCTTTTGAATTTTACTCCTAAAATTTGTTCTGTTTGTTCATTATTTATTTCAACTTCATCTAATGCTTTCATAAATAATAAATATGTTATTTGTTCTATTACAGTTATCGGATTTGAAACTCCTCCAGCATATAAAGTTTCCCAAACTTTATCTATTTTGTTTTGTATTGTTTTTTCCATTTTTTGTCTCCTTCAATTAGATTATATCATAGATTTTCTTTAATCTTGTGATATCTTTTACTATCTAATAGTCATATTTTCATCTTTTGCCATATCTAGTAATGCATTCTTCCAGCAATGGTATACTTCTACTGGTTTACTGTCTACGTTTAAGTATTTGTTTAGATATGGTCCGAATTTGTCATATATTCTTCTATCAATTGAAAGACCATTACCAAATCCCATATAAATATATTTATATTTTCCTTGGTAATTTTCATTGTTACAATTTTCCCATGTCTCATTCCATTTAGGGAATACTTTTATTGTATCATTTAATGATATGAAATCTTCTGTTCTTTTTCCATACCTCCATCCCTCTACTCTATATATAGTGAATGTGTTACCTTCTTTTATAACAAATGTTGCTCCATCTTCGTCTCCCATTCTTCCTGGATTAGTTATAAACATTAAATTATCTTCATTTAATTTAAAAAATTCTTCTTTCTTTATTGGATTTATTTTCATTTTTTCTCCTTTAATATTTCTAAAGTTATATTATCTCTCTTGCCTTTATAAAATTTATCAATTACTTTTGAAAATACTTTTTCTTTTGGGAATACATATTCAAATAAAGTCATACAAGAGTTTAATTTTAAATAGTCTGGATAACCCATTATATATTTAATATCTCCATCTTGTTTTAATAACTCGTTACATATTTCTAGCATGTTATTTTTTAAATAATCATTTTCCATGTACTCTTTTGCTTCATCTATATTTTCTATTCCATAAAATTCTGATGTTGAACTTCTTCCTAATTCTTTTAATTGAGGAAATATATACCACATCCAATGACTTCTTTTATATCCATTTTTTATTTCTTGTAATGCAGTTTCATAGTATTCTTTATGCATCTCTACAAATCTATCTATATTATACATAATTACCACCCATATCTTGGTTCAATATCTGGTTCTTCTGGAACATATTTGTTAACACATACTTTTTCACCATTATCACCATAATAACATTCTTGATATGTTCTTCCACCTTCTGATGTTGAAGTACATCCAGTGCAAAACATTATTAATAAAATTAAAAATATTTTTTTCATATAAACCTCTTTATTTATTACTGCTTATTATAACATTTTTTAGTAAAAATACTTTGTTTAATTGTGATTAAATTATCTATTTATTAATAGTTTTTATAATCTTTATAGTGATATATTAATATATTACTTTCTCCTCCCCCATTTAAATCTTTAACTCCTTGTAACAATATTTTTCTTTAATTCATCATGGAAAACACACCAGTATCTAAAATTTTATTCCATTTATTTTCATTATATTTATATGGTAATAGTTTTAATAATGTAGGTAACAATGTAAAATGTTTTTTATTTTGATATGAATCATTATTAATATTATTTAATATTTTAAAATACGGTTGCAAATTGCCTAAAACTCTATTGTTTTAATTTCTATTTTTATTACCCCACATAAAATTATGCATTTTGATCATTTCTTCTTTGTCTTTTTTAAATCTTTTGCCATTGATATTTAATAATATACCCTCAACCTCTTTCATTAATGGTTCAAAAAAACTATTAAAAGTTCTTTTATTAAACCATAAAAAGAGAGCCTTTATCATATTCTTTGCTTTGTAATTTTCTTCAAGTTTAATAGTAGGATTCAATTGCTTATATGTACTGTCATATTTTTTAAATAGCCCATGATATTCATCCAATGCTTCTACAATTTTTGGATTTAATTCAATCATTTTTTTATATATACTATATGAATCATAATGCCACAAAAAAGTTTTACTTTTTGAATAATAATAAGATCTATAGAAATCAAAATACGCATCGTAAATATTATTTATTATTTTTCTTTTCGATGAGTAATACTGACAAATACTTGTTATAAATCCCACTATAATCCCACAATATAAATTAGTAGCAATATTCATATAGTCAATTAGATTCGGACACAATAAATAAATAACAGGTCCTAAAAAAATAAACAAACACAATGATACAATTATTATTAATCTCGATTCTTTCATATTTCTCCTCTTTAAATATTTGTCTTTTATTATACCATAAAAAACTAGAATTGTTTTTAAATCATAAGTTAAGATATCATAATTCATGTTTTTTAACGTTGCTACGCGTCAATATTACTTGATAGAGTTGCTAATACAATATTATTGCCATATATTTACGACATTCTAAAATCAATGATCCTACCCATTTTAATATGTATAGAAATAGGCATGAAAATATACTTCAAATAATTAAAACTCAAAATGCTAAACCCTAAAAACAAATGGAAAGAATTGTCCAGGACTAATGAAAAAATTATAGTTTATCTTGAATCTGAATACCATGATTATGATGATATATAGGATAAAAAAAAGTATACGATCCAACCTATTAGAGGGCTAGGTCATTTTTTTATAAATAATTTTCAATTTCTAGTAATTGTTCTTCCGTTAATTCATCAATATTTTTAAAATCAATAGAATTTTCGTCAACATTTTCCACTTTGTCTTTAAGCCATTCAATTGTTTCAAAGTCAAAGCCATATCTTAATAACATAATTTCTTTATCATCTGAACTCCCGTATTTTATGTATTTAGACATTTTTTTTGCACGTTCATCCCCAAATTTAATAAAGAACTCATTAAAAACAGCATAATATATATCTTTCAACTTGAAGCCTATTATTTTATCAATATAGTCATAGGTATCAAATGCAACCATATCATAACTTACTTTATATGCTTCCATTTCATAATCGAATAATGGAACAAAATTTAATGATTTATCAGGAATGTCTGAATATTTCATTACTGGTTTAACTTTTATTGCATTTACTTCATTTACGAATTTTTTCATATTGGTATCACTTGGATATAAAGTTCTATATTTATTTAATACTTTTTTAACTTTATTATTTTGTCTTATATAAGAATACCTATAACCAACAATTTGTTT
>OIYS01001400.1_pt1 | contig 12290 bp, 12 predicted proteins | sample 1588271 | NCBI WGS metagenome assembly OIYS01 (sample SAMN03283286) | human gut metagenome | biome: human-associated habitat; material: feces | host: Homo sapiens | place: Peru | collected 2012
AGTTATTGTTGATAAAAAAAATAAAAACTTAGAAGTAGGGGAAATATTAGCATACAAGTATGAGGGAAAAGTAATTGTTCATCGCATATATAAAATAATAAATACTAATGGCGAATATTTCGTTTATACCAAAGGAGATGCTAATAAAGAATATGATAAATATAAAATTACTGAAGATCTGTTTATTGGAACAGTCAAATTTAAAGTCCCATTTGTAGGGTATCCTACAGTATTATTAAATGAGAGGTGGTAGTATGAAGAATACAAATAAGGTAAGAAAAAAAACTAACAATCGATTATTATGTAGATTTTGTTTTTGTACGTTAATTTTTGGAATACTATTTTTTATGGGTATTGAGTTTATTATTGCCTCATTAGATATCAATCATACTGAAAATCTAATTTTTAAAGAACAAGGTAACATCAAGTATTCCGTATGCTTAAAGCAAAATGACTTCTTTGATAAAGAATGTTTAGAACCAAATATGTCATATGTTGCTAGTTTAATTAAAAATATACCACTTGAATTTAATTATCAGTTTAATGGTAATCTAGATAATCTAGTTAATTCAGTTGATTACGAGGTTATTGCTAAACTTATAATTAAAAATAATGAAACAGCAGCTAGATATTTTGAAAAAGAATATGTTCTAGTATCCAAAACAAGTGATACCCTTAAAGATGCAAATACATTATATAATTTAAATAAAAAAGTTGATCTTGATTATGAATACTATAATAATATTGCTACTAGTTTTAAATCACAATACGGAGTGGATTCTCAGAGTTATTTAGAAGTTTATTTAAATACTTATAATAATACCAATGAAGAATATAAAGACATTCCAACATCTGGTAAAATATTAGTCCAAATACCATTATCCCAAAAAGCTTTAGAAATAAAGTTTAATACTCAGGAAATTAATAAAGACATTGAAAAAGTAATAACTAGCAAGTATTTTAATATTACTAACTGGTTTAGACTAATCATTGGTATAATACTATTATTAATAGCATTTTTCTTCTTATATTTAATGATTGTAATAATAAAAAAGTTAAATAAAAGTGCAAGCAAATATGATAAATATATTGCAAAAATTTTAAAAGAATATGATCGATTAATAGCAGAAACTTCAACAATGCCTAGCCTTGATGATTATGAAGTTTTAATAATTAATAGTTTTAATGAGTTAGTAGACGTCAGAGATAACTTAAGATTGCCTATTATGTTTTATAGTTTCAAAGATTCTGAGAAAGCATATTTTTACATTATTCACGAAAATAATTTATATCTATATGAAATAAGCACTGCTGATATAAGTAAAGGTGATAAGAAATAATTATGAAAAGAAATAAAGTTAAAAAAAATAATAATTATCTCTGGTTTTATGGATTAATATTTATACTAATACTAAGCTTAAATATTGGCTTTTCAGCTTATCAAAACAAACTAACTATCGAAAATATAAGTGCCATCGTTAGAATAGACAAGGATATTAGAATAACTGGTATTGGTGTTAATAGTACCAACAATGCTACTAGTCTTTATGAAGAATATAGTACTTTTAACATCTCTAGTAGTGTTAAATTAGATAATGCTGATTCTTATGTAATATATGAAGTTGAAGTTTATAATTTAGGTAATGTCCCAATGGGTATAAGAGAGGCTATAATCGATAATGATAACTTAAAATACGAGTTTCTCGATTATGAATTAAAGTCTAAAATATGTGAAGAAGACCAGTGTTCTTTAGGAATTAAGAAAAAACTTAAAGTTAAAATATCATATAAAGATGGTGCTAACATTAGTGAAGAAAGTAATAACTTTATATTAAGTTTTAAATTCGGAAGAATTTTTAATATAACATATTACAATATTTCTGATAGTGATAAATTGCCTACAGAAGCAATAGAGGGAGATACATTAAACCTAATTATACCCAATAAAGAGGATTATCTTATAAAGATTTTTATGAATAATAGTTTATTGCAAAAAGATATTGATTATCAGCATGAAGATGATAATTTAGTTCTTCCTAACGTGTCAGGAGATATACAAGTCTATTATAAAATGCCAATTTGTCAAAGAGCCACTCGTCTGCATACTGAAGAATGTAAAGGTAACTATTGTGCTAGTGCTGGTTATAAAGTTGATGGGAGTTATGGTACTACAACGATTACTTATGGTTCTTTGGGAACAATGGGAAGTTTGGCATCGGGTGATGCTTTCGATTGTGATGTAAACGGAGATGGTATTTATGATTCAGAAACAGAAAGATTTTATTATGTTACTGATATGAAAGAAAATAGTAATGTAGCCATTTTAATTTACTATAATAATGTTAGCGAGGGAAAACCAAACAATGCAAAATACTATCAATATGATAGTTCAGGAGAAAATTGGCATGGACCTAGAACTGCTATAGAACAGCTTCCTACTACTAGTCAGTGGGCTAATGTAAGTTTATTCAATACTGAAAGAAAATTAGTTAATGAATATGGTACAACTAGTACAAAAGATGGACATACTTATCCAGAGGTACTTAGTTATTCTAAATATGCAGCACGCCTTTTAACGTTATCAGAAGTGAAAAAAATCGTTGATTTTTATATTCCAAGTTGGAAAAATGGTGAATTGAATAGTTTCCTTTATTTTGTCGAAAATACCAATTTTTCAAAAAAAGATAATTCTAAATTTGATGGGTACTGGTTAGAAACTCCTAGAAATAACATGTCAAATTATGGTTGGATGATTTATGCAACAGCAAGTCGTGTTCATAGTGTAGAAGTATCAAGAACTGATGTTTTAATTGGAGTTCGTCCAGTAATAGAAGTTTCTAAAAGTGACATTTCATATTAAAATCTATAATTAAAGATAATAATATACAAGATTTAATAAAAATATTTGTTTATTCGATTTGATAATATATATTTTACTTTCAAGTTTTGCAGTTTCGATTTAATGCATGTGTGTTAGATATTTGACTTTTTTAAAACAAAGTTTACAATTATCTAACACTTTTCATTTACAATAATTTAAAACTAATGAATTTTCGTTAGAAATTATATATAATAGTATAAAGGAAGTGATAATATGAAATATTTTAAGAAAATAGAAGGAGAAAGAATATATCTATCACCAATAAACAGTGAAGATGTTGAAAAATATGTTTATTGGATGAATGACAGAACTATAACTGATAATATTGCTAGAACTACCGCTATAACAACATTTGAAAGTGAAAAAGAGTGGTTAGCAAGCACCTCAAAAAGCGAAATCAAATTTGCCATAGTTAAAAAAGATACTGACGAATTAATTGGCAATTGTTCCCTAATGGATATTGATAGATTAAATAGAAAATGCACTTTAGGTATATTTATTGGTGATGAAGAAAATAGAAGTATGGGTTATGGCACTGAATCCTTAAAATTACTTTTAGGCTTTGCCTTTAATTTTCAAAATATGCACAGTGTTGATTTAAAAGTATTCTCATTTAATGAAAGAGCCATTAAGTGCTATGAAAAATCAGGCTTTAAAAGATGTGGAACAAGACATGACGCCTACTTCCTAAATGGCAAATATCACGATGAGATAGAAATGGAAATGTTGGAAAGTGATTACTATGAAAGAAATAATATATAATTATGATAATTTACGTGAAGATGAAATTACAGAATTAGTAGTAAGAATAAAAGTATTATTATTAAAAGATGATAAATTATTAATTGGTAATGAAAATAATATCTATCAGTTTATTGGAGGCCATCTCGAAGAAGGGGAAACATTTAACGAGTGCTTAAAAAGAGAAGTAAAAGAAGAAACCGGTATTGAACTAGATGATGAAGAAATAGGTAAACCATTTATGAAAGCATCTTATCTAAACAAAAATTGGCCTGAAGTAGGGAAGAATAGAAAATGTGAAATATATTATTACCCTGTTAAGACTAACAAGAGTATCAATTTAGAAAATACTAACTATACTGAAAATGAAAAGAATCAAAATTTCAAAATAGAAGAATTACCTCTTAAAGATGCTCCTAAATTAATAGAAGAAAACATCCCAAATAATGAAAAAAATAAAGTTATATCTTACGATATGATTAATGTTATTAATGAATATATTGATAGACACATTTAATGTTCATTTAATAAAAATATTATATATAAGTAATGGTGATTTATTATGCGTATTTTAATTGTTGAAGATGAATTTAATTTAGCAGATGTTATAGCATCTAGATTAAGAAAAGAAAAATATATTGTTGATATTAGTACTGATGGTGATGACGGTAGTTATAAAGCCATGACTAATATCTATGATTTAATTATCCTAGATGTCATGCTACCATATAAAGATGGTTTTACTATTCTGAAAGAACTAAAAGAAAATAATATTAAAGCGCAGGTAATTATGCTTACTGCAATGGATGGCATTGAAGATAAACTGAACGGCTTTAAAGGTGGCGCAGATGATTATCTAACCAAACCATTCCATTTAGAAGAACTAGTTGCTCGAGTAAATATTAAATTAAAGAAAGATATCAATAGTAATAATGATTATCTAGAGTATGGTGATATTAGATTAGATTTAAATAAAAAGAAAATAGTTAATATTAATAATAATGAAGAAATAGATGTTTTATGTAAAGAGTTTCTTTTGCTCGAGTGCTTACTTAGAAATAAAGATCAAGTTGTCTCTAAAGAGTTTATCTATGATTATGTATGGGGTATGGATAATGAATCAATATCAAATAATCTCGAAGCCTATGTATCTTTTATCAGAAGAAAACTTAAAGCTATTGACTCAACAGTAAATATTAAAGCTCTCCGTGGTTTAGGATACAAACTAGAGGTAAATCATGAATAATCTAGGTCAAAAAATATTTCATTTATTAATTATTATCTTAACCACATTTTTGTCTAGTATTTTTATTGCTTTTAACCTAAGCATATATAATAAAGAATATAACGATTTAAAAGAAAAGTTTATGATAATTAATTCAACCATCCAAAAGAATAGTTATAATCCCATATTTATGGAAAATGAAGTTTATGTTGTTATATTTAATAGAACAGGCAATATTGATAAAATAATTAATTATTCCTCTAATGACTTAACCGATAGTGAAATAAAAGAATTAGTAATTAATAATGTTAATAAAATAAATAGTAAAAAAATAGAATCATTATATACTAGTGATTATGTATTTATGGAAACAAAAGAAGGCAATCTAATAATGGTTAATAATACTAGTACTAAAAGTTATTTATTAAAAGAACTATTTAAATCAATTTTAGTCTTTATTATCCTAGAAACTATTCAAGTAATTATATCTCTAAATATTACTAAAAGAATAGTTAAACCCGTTAATGAATCTTTTATTAGGCAAAAACAATTTATCTATGATGCATCTCACGAACTAAAAACCCCAATTGCTATTATCAGTGCCAGTGCTGAGATGTTAGAGAAGAACCATAAAGAAAAGAAATGGTTAAATAACATTAAAACCGAAAATAATCGTATGAATAAACTAGTTATTAGCTTACTAGACTTATCTAAATCAGAAAATATTAAAGAAAATGAAGTATACACTAATGTCAACTTATCTAAAGTAATAAAAAATAAAGCCCTAACATTCGAAAGCTTAATATATGAAAACAGTCTTGAACTAGATGTTGATGTTGTTAATGATATTATGTTTAATTGTAATGAAGACCGAATAAAAGAATTATTAAGTATTCTAATAGATAATGCTATCAAACATAGTCTACCTAATTCACAAATTACTGTTAAACTATCTAAAGAAAAAAATAATATCTATCTCTCTGTCAAAAATAAAGGTAAAGAAATACCCGTTAGTGAAAGAGAAAAGATATTTGAAAGATTCTATCGCCTAGATAAATCTAGAAATAGAGATGATAACCGTTATGGCATTGGCTTATCTATTGCCAAGAATATTGTTATAAACCATAATGGGACGATTAATGTTAATTGTAAAGACGGCTACACAACATTTATAGTAAACTTTAAACAGAAATAATATTTTCTGTTTTTTTAATCTTTGTTTAATTTTTATATAATACTATTAATATGTACAAAGGAGGAAAATATATGATTAAAAGGAACTATATAAGGAGGTTTAATTATGGAACAAAAAAAGAAAGATAAAATAATAATAAGTGTAAGTGTTATTTCAATATTAGTTATATGTACATACTTATTATTCTCATTTAATGTTTTAAGTTTTAGTAATATAAATAATAATACTACTTTAAAATTAGCTAGTACTGAAACAAATAATAAAATTAAAGAAGGAATATATATAACTGATGTTTCAGAAGTAGTCGAAGAAACCATGCCCGCTATTGTTTCAATAACTTCTAAAACATTAATTCAATCAGGATACTACGGACCATTCTCTTTCGGTAGTAATCAAGCCCAATGTGTTGAAGGTGCCGGATCTGGAATTATAATTAGTAATTCTAATGATGAAATACTAATACTTACTAATAATCACGTTGTCAATGATTCTAGTGAACTAACTGTTAAGTTTATTAATGATAAAGAAGCTGATGCTAAAATAGTTGGAACATCTGAGAGAAAAGATATCGCTATAATTTCTGTTAAAGTTAGTGATTTAGATAGCGATACCTTAAGTCAAATAAAAATTGCCACTTTAGGAGACAGCAGTGAACTTAAAGTAGGTAATGGTATAATTGCTATTGGTAATGCTCTAGGTTATGGTCAATCAGTAACTACCGGTGTTGTCAGTGCACTTAATCGAGAAATAGAAACTAATGGTTATACTAATAAAATGATTCAAATAGATGCTGCTATTAATGGAGGTAATTCCGGTGGTGCCCTATTAAATAATAAAGGTGAAGTAGTTGGTATTAACTCAGCTAAATATTCATCAAATGGTAGTTCTAGTGAAGCAAGTATTGAAGGTATGGGCTTTGCTATTCCAATATCTGATGTTAAAGACTTAATTACTGACTTAATGAATGGTAAAGAAGAATCAAGTGGTATGACTCTAGGAATAGAAGGCTATATGACTAATAGTTCTAATATAAGTGGTTATAACTTACCAGTAGGATTCTATATATCTAACATAACTGAAGGTGGCTATGCTGATAAAAATAACTTAGAAATAGGTTATATTATAACTAAAATAGATAATAAAGAAGTAAGTTCTGTTAATGATATTAAAAATGTCTTATATGAAAAGAAAGTAGGGGATACTATCACTCTTAAAGTTAAATATCCAAGTGGCAGAACTTATGCTGAAAAAGATATTGAAATAAAATTTTAAAAATATTTAGTATATTTAATGTTCATTTAAGGTATAGGTATTATTATTAATAATGTAAGGTGGTGATAATATAAGATATAAAAGAAGAATATAACTATAAAAGAAAGGTGATTAATATAGAAGTTAAGATAGTTGGAAGTAATTGTAAAAATGGAAATCATTTATACAAGAATCTTACCAAAGTAATTAAAAGTTTAAAAGATAAAAAGATTAAAATAATAAAAGAAGACAGTAATTCCTCACTCCAAAAATATAATATAAAGAATAAACCTGGTCTTATAATTGAAGATAAATTAATTTGCGAAGGCAAAGTTTTAAACGAGAAAGAAATAATTAGAATTTTAAACGTAGTTTATTGTTAAAACTTGGATAGAAAAATCCAAGTTTTTTCTATGTATTAAAAAATATCTCGTGTTATAATATTAATATATGTGAGGTGAAAAGATGGATAGAGTATATATATGTATTGATTTAAAGAGTTTTTATGCCTCAGTCGAATGTGTTGAAAGAGGGCTAGATCCCCTAGATACTAATTTAGTAGTAGCTGATGAAGCAAGAACTGCTAAAACAATCTGCCTAGCTGTCTCTCCATCTCTTAAATCATATGGCTTATCCGGAAGATGTCGCTTATTTGAAGCCATCCAAAAAGTTAGAGAAGTAAATTATCAAAGAAGAAAAAATAATAAATATCGCCCCTTTACTAAGAAATCGTATCTAGATTCTGAAATAAAAAAGAATAATAACCTAGAACTAGACTTTATCAAAGCCACTCCCCGTATGCGCTTATACATGAAATATAGTACCGCTATCTATAACATATATCTAAAATATATCGCTGAAGAAGATATCTTAGTGTACTCTATTGATGAAGTGTTTTGTGATATTACTAATTATCTAAAATTCTATAAAATGACTGCTTCAGAATTAGTAATGAAGATAATTAGTGAAGTCTATAAAACAACCGGTATTACAGCCACTGCCGGTATTGGTACTAATATGTATTTAGCTAAAGTAGCGATGGATATTATGGCTAAGAAAATGAAGCCTAATGAATATGGTGTTAGAATGGCTTATCTTAATGAAGAACTATATAAAAAAGAATTATGGAGTCATCGACCACTCACGGATTTCTGGCGTGTTGGTAGGGGATATGCTAAAAAGTTAGAAGCTAATCGTATATATACAATGGGTGATATTGCCAGAACATCTCTCGTTAATGAAGACTTATTATTTAGATTATTTGGTGTTAATGCTGAATTATTAATTGACCACGCTTGGGGCTACGAGCCATGTACCATAAATGATGCTAAAAATTATAAACCTCTAAGAAATAGTATTTCATCTGGTCAAGTATTACACTGTGCTTATGACTATAATAAAGCCAAACTTGTAGTTAGAGAAATGGTTGATAGTCTTACTCTTGATTTAGTTGATAAACACCTCATATCTAATCAATTTGTCTTAACTATTGGTTATGATGCTGAAAACTTACTTAACCCCAAAATAGCTAATCTATATCATGGTGAAATAACTACTGATAATTATGGCCGAAGCATTCCAAAACATGCTCACGGTACTGCCAATATTGACCATCGTACATCGTCAACTAGTATTATCACTAATGAAGTAATGAAATTATATGACAAAATTGTTAATCGCCATTTACTCATCAAAAGAATTAATTTAACAGCCTGTGATGTTGTTAACGAAAACTGCCAAGATAAAGTCATAATCACTAAACAGCTAGATTTATTTAGTAATACTAGTGTGATAAATAAAGAAAAAGAACAAGAACTTCATAATGAAGTAGAAGAAAGAAAAATTCAAAGAACACTACTAGATATTAAAAATAAATATGGTAAAAATGCTATCTTGAAAGGCATGAATCTAGAAGAAGGTTCTACTCAAAAAGATCGTAATGAACAAGTAGGAGGTCATCGTGGATGAATAATTATGCTGATATTATTAATTTAAAACGCCCACGTTCTAATCATAATCATTTAAGTATTGAATCTCGCGCTAGTCAGTTTTCACCATTTGCCGCTCTGACCGGCTACGATAATGAAGTAAAAGAAACTGCTCGAATTACTGATAAAAGAATTGATATTGATGATGGCCTACGCGAAATGCTTAATGCTAAATTAAATTATCTAAATGACCACATCAAAGAAAACCCTAATATATCTATCACATACTTTGTCAAAGACCCTAAAAAAGAAGGTGGCAAATACTTAACTAAACAAGGAATAATCAAAAGAATCGATACTGTTAATGAAATAATAAAGTTTAATGATAATATGACTATATCAATGAATGATATTATAAATATTACCGGCGATATTTTTAACGCATTATATGATAATTAAAGAATATTTTATCAAGTAAGATATTGACAAATTAGTCATTTAAATACTATAATATAATTACTTTCTAAGTTATTAAGTGACAAATAACAACTATTTAGAAACGGTTTCGCGATATAGAAATAAAGTGCACTAGTAGGTGAAATAAGGTGGTACCGCGGCATTAGTCGTCCTTATATATCTTTTAGTGTATTTTTTTATGGAAAAGGAGTAGATAATATGGCAAACATATATAGAAATATTTATTGCGGTAATGTAAGTAAAAATGAAATAGGAAAAGAAGTTAGAATAGCCGGATGGGTAGGTTCTATTAGAAATTTAGGTAGTCTAAGTTTTATAACAGTAAGAGATGAAACAGGAATAGTTCAAGTAATTAGTGAAGATTCATCTATGCTAAATGATTTAACAAGAGAAAGTACAGTTAGTATTACTGGTACTGTTAGAGCTAGAACAGATGATATGGTTAATAAAAATATGAAGACTGGTGAAATAGAAATAGTTCTTAAAACTATTGATGTACTAGGTAAATGTGCTAGCGTTCTTCCATTCGAAATTAATCATTCTAAAGATTCAACCGAAGATACAAGACTTAAATACCGTTATCTTGATTTAAGAAATAGTGAAGTACATGAAAATATATTATTTAGAACTAAAGTAATTGATGAATTAAGAAGAATTATGAAAAGTATGGATTTCACAGAAATTCAAACACCAATCATAACAGCAACATCACCTGAAGGTGCTAGAGACTTTATCGTGCCATCACGTAAGTTTAAAGGTAAGTTTTATGCTTTACCACAGGCTCCTCAGATATTTAAACAATTACTTATGGTATCAGGTTTTGATAAATACTTCCAAATAGCACCTTGTTTTCGTGATGAAGATCCAAGAAGTGATAGATTATATGGAGAATTCTATCAATTAGATTTTGAAATGAGCTTTGCAACGGATGAAGATGTTTATAAAGTAGGAGAAAAAGTATTCTATGATATATTTACAACTTTCAGTGATAAAAAAGTAAGTCCATACCCCTTTAGAAGAATTCCTTATAAAGAAGCTATGTTAAAATATGGATCTGATAAACCAGATTTAAGAAATCCTTTAATAATTGAAGATTTAACTGATATTTTAAAAAATAGTGATTTTGCTCCTTTTAAAGATACAACAATAAGAGGAATTAAAGTAGAAAATCTTGATAAACCAAATTCTTGGTATAAACAAATGGAAGAATATGTTAAAGGAATAAATGGTGTACTTGGTTATATTAAAATTACCAATGAAGGTTTTAAATCAAGTCTTGATAAATTTTTTACCGAGGAAATTCGTGAACAATTAAAAGAAAAACTTAATCTAAAACCAGGTGATGTAATATTCATTATTGCTAATAAAGAAAACTGTGCTAAGATGATGGGACAACTTCGTATTAAATTAGGTCAAGAATTAGATTTAATTGATAAAAATGTTTATGAATTTTGTATTGTAAATGATTTTCCTTTCTACGAAATGGGAGATGATGGTAAGATAGAATTTTCTCATAATCCATTTAGTATGCCTCAAGGAGGACTTGATGCTTTAAATAATAAAAATCCATTTGATATAGTAGCTTACCAATATGACTTTGTATGCAACGGTTATGAAATGGCTTCAGGGGGAGTTCGTAATCATGATCGAGAAATTCTTAAAAAAGCTTTTGAACTTGCTGGTTATAGTGAAGATGTAGTAATTTCTAAATTTCCGAGTCTATATGAAGCTTTCAAATATGGTGCACCACCTCATGCTGGAATGGCACCTGGCTTGGATAGAATTTTAATGCTTTTAAAAGATGAAGAAAACATAAGAGAAGTAGTACCATTCCCATTAAGTGCAAACGGATCAGATCCTATGATGGGTTGTCCTAATGAAGTATTTGATAGTCAACTTCGTGAAACTCATATTAAAATAAGAGATTAAAATGGAAATAATCTACGGAACTACTAATCCTAATAAAATAAAAGAAATGAGTTTACTTCTTAAACCTTTTAATATTAATGTTTTATCTTTAAAAGATATTAATTTTACTAGTGAGATAGAAGAAAATGGTACAACTTTTTCGGAAAACTCTTTGATTAAAGCTGAAAGTATTTTATCATTTTGTAAGTTAAATAATCTTAATTATCCAATTTTAACTGATGATGCTGGAATTTCTATTAAAGCTTTAAACGGAAGACCTGGGGTTAAAACAGCAAGATATGCAGGAGATCATGCCCCTCAAGAAATTGTTTTAAAAAAAATACTCCAAGAATTATCTGGAGTAGACGATAGAGAAGCAACTTTTACTTGCTCTTTAACTTTCATATTAAATGATGAAATAATTCAAGTAGAAGGTAAAAACTTAGGTACCATTGCCTATGATTATAAAACTTTAGGTGGTTTTACTTTTTCTCCTATCTTTATTCCAGATGGGTATCAAGAACCAATGATTAATTTAAAAAATGTTGAAACGCATAGAACTAAAGCTGTTTTAAAATTAATTGAAGAACTTAAAAAAAGAAAAGTTATTTAAATATTTCTAATTACCATCTTAACTTTTCCAATTATACAATTAAAACTTGGTAAAAAATAATTACTATAATT
>OIYS01001402.1_pt1 | contig 12276 bp, 12 predicted proteins | sample 1588271 | NCBI WGS metagenome assembly OIYS01 (sample SAMN03283286) | human gut metagenome | biome: human-associated habitat; material: feces | host: Homo sapiens | place: Peru | collected 2012
TGACGGCGGTGATTCAGTCCTCCTCGGCCACCACGGTGATGGTGGTGGGCTTCGTCAACTCCGGCATTCTGACCCTGAAGCAGGCCGTGGGTGTCATCATGGGCAGCAACGTGGGCACCACGGTCACTGCCTGGATTCTGTCCCTGAGCGGTCTGGAGGGAGAGGGCCTTCTTGTGCAGCTGTTTAAGCCGGCCACCCTGGCTCCGCTGCTGGGCACCGTGGGCATTGTGCTGTACATGTTTACCAATTCCGAGAAAAAGAAGAACATCGGCGGGATTCTGCTGGGCTTCATGGCTCTGATGACCGGCATGGAGCTGATGAGCGGTTCCATGGAGTTTCTGAAGGACGAGACCTGGTTTGTCCGGATGATGGTCTCCTTCTCCAATCCGCTGGTGGGAATTCTGGTAGGCGCGGCGCTGACTGCCATCATCCAGTCCTCCTCCGCCTCCGTGGGTATTTTGCAGAGCCTGTGCACCACTGGCATTGTGACCTACGGCTGCGCCATCCCGGTCATCCTGGGTCAGAATATCGGCACCTGTGTCACGGCGATGATGGGCGCCATCGGCGCCAACAAGAATGCCCGGCGGGCGGCCATGGTGCACCTGTACTTCAATATCATCGGCAGTCTGCTTTTTGTCCTGGTATTCTACGGAATCGGCCTGTTCCATCCCTGGGATTTCCTGGGGGATATCTGCGGCGAGATGAACATCGCGGTCATCCACACCTCCTTCAACGTCTGCGTCACCGCTCTGCTGCTTCCTCTGAATGGGCTGTTGGTCAAGCTGGCAACCCTGTCCGTGCCGGATGGCAAGCAGGAGGAGAAGCCGGTGCTGCTGGACGAGCGTTTGCTGGCCACCCCGGCGGTTGCCATTCAGCGCTCCCAGGACATTGCCACCCGGATGGCGGAGGATTCCGCCCAGGCCATGCGCCTGGCCATGGGGCTGATTCGGAAGTTTGACAGAAAGAGCCTGGATCGGGTGCTGGAACTGGAAAACAATACCGACCGCTATGAGGACGCTCTGGGCACTTATCTTGTGCAGCTGTCCAGCCGAAGCCTGTCCGTTGCCGACAGCCGGATCCTCAATACCCTCCTGTACACAATTTCCGATGTGGAGCGGATCGCCGATCACGCGGTGAACGTAGGCAAGGCGGCGCTGGAAATGGAGGAGAAGAAGATCGTCTTCTCCCAGCAGGCTCAGGGGGAGCTGGAGGTGCTGGAGCGAGCCGTTTCCGACATTCTGGGGCGGACGGTGGAGGCCTACCGGAGCTTCGACCGGGAGCTGGCCCGGAAGGTGGAGCCTCAGGAGCAGGTGGTGGATGCCCTGGTGCGGGAGATCAAGTCCCGGCATATCCGCCGCCTCCGGGACGGCCGGTGCAGCGTGGAGTACGGCTTCGTGCTGGAAGACCTTCTCACCGCCTTCGAACGGTCGGCAGACCACTGCTCCAATGTGGCGGTGGAGATTTTGCAGGTGTCTGAGGGCAAGCTGGAGGCCCATGAGTATCTGAATTCCCTGAAGGCCGGCGAGCTTCAGGAGAGCGCCGCCTTCGCCGAGGAATACGCCCGGTATCAGGCCCGGTACGCCTTCCCGGAGGATCAGAAATAACGCTGACGGATTGCTCCCTTTGTGGTATCTTGCCCCATGCCGGTTGATTCCGGCATGGGGCGTTTCTTTGCCATTTCCCGTTGCAAAACGGCAAAAAATGTGCTACCATTATGGCAGGAAATTACGGGAATCAGGAGGGAAATCCATGGATCTTCGCAGCCTGAATTATTTTACCGTTGTGGCGGAGGAGCTGAATTTCACCCGGGCGGCCCAGCGGCTGAATATGAGCCAGCCGCCGCTGAGCAACCAGATCCGGAATCTGGAGGAGGAGCTGGGCACTCAGCTGTTTGTCCGGGGTGGAAGAAGTCTTCAGCTGACCGAGGCTGGGCTGCTTCTCTACCGGCGGGCGGAGCAGCTTCTGGATTTGGCGGAGCGAACCCGGGAGGAAGTGTCCTCCTTTGCCATGGGTCTCAGCGGCACATTGTGCCTGGGCAGCGTGGCGGGGCTTGCCGCCTTTCTCACCGGACGGTGGCTGGCAGGATTCCGGGAGGAATATCCCCTGGTGCGTTTTGAAATTGCCAACGGCAGCAGCGACGACATCAGCGACCAGATTCTCCGGGGCTACTATGAGCTGGGCGTGATTGCCGCACCCTATGACAGCGAGCACCTGGAAGGCATTCCCGTAGGCGATGAGCCCTGGTGCGCCATTTTCTCGGAAAATCATCCCCTGGCGGCGCAGCCAGGGGAGCCGCTGCCCCTGAAGGAGCTGGCAGGGTATCCGCTGATCGTGCCCCACCGAAGCTCCCGGATTGATGAGATCCGCAGCTGGTTCCGGCTGGTGGGGGCGGAGCCGAACATTGTGGGGGAGCATTCCAATTTTCTGGATGTGCTGGCCATGGCTCACGCCAATGTGGGGGTGTCTATCTTTCCCCAGACCACCCCGGTGCCCATGCCGGGCATGGTCTCCCGGCGGATTGTGGAGCCTTCCCGGCAGGCGCAATACCTGCTGGTGCACAAGCGGGACGCCACAATGAGTGAGCTTTCCCAGGCCTTTCTGGATTATGTTCAGGACGATCTTCAGGCTCACCCGGCGGACTTGCCGGAAGAGGAATAACAAATAACCCCGTCAGCTGCATTCGCAAGTGACGGGGTTTATGAATGGTCGTTATTTGTCATGGACTCCCTCTTCTCGTTGGAATCAGAAACGGAAGGTCGTGTAGCGGCGCGCCTGAAGGACTTCGGCGTCTTCAACGATTCTCATAAGGCTTCTCCTTTCGGTGCGGGGGCAGTCACACCTTCCTCAATGCTTAAAGGTCTCGTAGTACTCGGTGAGAAATTCAGCGATCTTCTTAGAAACTTTCATAAGGCTTCTCCTTTCTGATACAAAAACGGTATACGGCGAGTTAGTGCTTAAAGGTTTCATAGTAAGCGTCCAGAACCATCTCGATCTTCTTAACCAGCTTCATAATGCCATCTCCTTTCTGAATTTTGGCTTGTTTTTCTTTCTGGCTTAACTATAATACCAATTTTCCAAAAAGTAAAATACCAAATTCCTGAGAACTGCTATATGATTTTGATATAGAAACGCTCCCAGCCTTTGAAGCCGGGAGTGTTCAATCTTGCGTTTAATATCAGTGCATCCACAGAAAATCCATAAATTGGGGGATCTGCTTTTCCCAGTCCGTTTCGCAGTGGCCGCCGCCGGGCTGGCAGTAGACGAGCGTGGTGCCGCCCTTGCGGTCAATTTCCCGGGCAAGACCCTGGTTCCAGCGGTAGGACTGGCTGTTGTCATCCCGGTTTTCCGGGCCCTGACGGCCCCAGGCCTCCCGGGAGCCCCAGGACAGGTATACCCGGGTGTTGGAATCGATGGGAGTCATGGCGGCGTCGGTGAAGACCCCATCCGGGCAGAAGCCGATGGCACTGGAAAGACACGCGGCCTTGGAGAACCACCGGTTATAGCCCAGCACCCCCCGGATGGCCATAAGGCCGCCCATGCTGGAGCCGGCAATGCCGGTGCACTCCCGGAAAGGAATGGTGGGGAACCGGTCGTCTATGTAGGGCTTTACCCGGGTGAGAAGCCACTCCAGTGTCTCGTCGCCCTTGGCGGTGAGCTTCCCAAAGTCCGCTTCCCGGACGGGGTAGGGCAGGTATTCCTCCAGCCGCTCACTGCCCGTGTGGCTGCACTCCAAGCCCACCACGATCATGGGCTTGTCCCAGTGATCCAGAAATTCCTTGAGTCCCCAGGATTTGCCGTAGGTGGCATCGGAATCGAAGAACAGGTTGTGGCCGTCGAAAAAGTACATCACCGGGAACCGGCCGGATTTGCCATCGGGCAGGTAGATATGCAGATTCCGGTTGGATTTCCCGGGAGAGTAGTAGAATTCCTGTTTGATTACCATGGGGCTGCCTCCAGTTTCAGATTGGTGATATTATAGCACATTTTCGCCAAAAAGAAAAGGGTGTGATACAAAAAGTCCCTTCCGGTGCTTTGCCGGAAGGGACTTGCGTCACAGATCGGGACGTTTTTCGTGGAATTGGGCCAGGGGAGCTTCCCACTCGTCGTAGAAGCTGGGGTCGCCCCGATGGTCGGGGAGATTTACAATTTCCTTCAGATCCTGGATAAGGGTCTGGGTGAAAATGGCGGAGCCTGTCAGATTCAGGTGATAGTCGTCGTAATAGTGCGCCTGGAGGTTCAGCCCCATCCGCTGAACCTGCTCGTAGGTGCAGTAGTTCAGGCAGGGAACGCCCCGGGAATCCAAGTATTCCCGGGTAGTCTCCCACCGGGCCGCGTATTTGGCACCGGAGGAGATTTTGGGCGGAATTACGGCCACCATGGTGATGCCCTTCTCCCGGCAAGCCGCAATCATCAGATCGTAATAGTGGATACTGAACTGGGAGAGAAACTTGGCGGAAACCGTGTCCGTGTAATCCCAAAGCTCCGGGGTGATGGCATCCAGCTCCCCGGCAAAGGCGTGGGTGCCGAAGAGAGCACCCTTCTGATAGCGGGGATAGCTCCCGTTTACCTGGTAATCCGGGGTAAAATCGATTTTGGACAGCTCATTCCACCGGGAGTGATACCGCAGCAGCGGGAACTTCCAGTAGAGATAGGACTGGGTTTCGTCCACTTCGCAGATTTCCCGAATGAGCTGCTCCTTGAGCTCCTTGTCCGGCATACACTCGGCTACCTTCCGGTAGACCTCTTCCTCCTGGCTGGGCAGCTTGTCGTCAAACAGACAGCTGAAGTCGCAGATGACTACAGACGGAGTCTGGTATTCCAGGGCGTAGAGCAGCTGATAGTAGGCGGTCATGGCGGAACGGCTGGTTACGCCAAAGTTGAAGCCGGTGACGCCTGTGGTCTCGTAGGAAACGATGGGGGTGTATCCGGCGTATATTTCGCTGGTGCCGAAGCACAGAACGTCGATGGAATCGGGGGATGCCTGGGAGTACACAATGTTTCGGGTATACAGATCCTCGTACCCGGACCAGCGGTAGTGGAGCACACTCTGGGCAGCTCCAAAGCACAGGCAGAAGAGCGCAGCGAAGGCCACGGCCCGAATGATATACTTTTTCATGGATTTTTAACTTCCTTGCAGACAAAAACGTTTACAGATCGGGATATTTCTCCCGGAACTGAGCCAGGGGAGCCGCCCATTCGCCGTCATAGCGGGAATCGTTCCGATGGTCGGGAAGCTCCACAATTCTCTTCAGATCCTGGGCAAGGGTGCGGGTCAGAATGGCGGAGCCTGCCAGATTCAGGTGGGAATCGTCGCAGTAGTGCTCCTGAATGTCCAGGCCCATCCGCTGCACCTGCTCATAGGTGCAGTAATTTAAGTAAGGAATGCCCCGGGAGTCCAGATATTCCTTGGTGGCGTCCCAGCGGAGGGCAAAGCGGAAAGCGTGGGAAATGCTGGGCATGAAGGTGGCAACGAGCCGGATGCCCTTTTCCCGGCAAAGCTCGATGATCAGGTCATAGTAGTGGATGCTGTACTGGGACATGGGCTCCGGCTCGGCACCGGCGCAGTTCCAGAGTCCCGGGGTGATGGCGGTGAGCTCTCCCGTGCGCTCCGGGGCAGCCATGCCGGAACCCTTCCGGTAGCTGGGATAGTCGGCCTTGGTGCGAAGATCCCGGGAAAAATCCACATCTGACAGCTCATTCCACCGGGAATGATACCTTAGGAGGGGGAACTTCCAGTAAAGATAGGACTGGCTCTTGTCCACGGCGCAGATCTCCCGGATGAGCTGCTCCTTGAGCTGCTTGTCCGGCATACACTCCACCACCTTCCGGTGGACGGGCTCTGCTTCACCGGGCAGCATATCGTCAAACAGACAGCTGAAATCGCAGATGACCACTTTGGGAGTTTGGTACTCCAGGGCATAGAGAAGCTGATAGTAGGCGGTCAGGGCTGACCGATAGGCCATGGCAAAGTTGAAGCTGGTAAAGCCCGCGTCCTCATAGGCAATAATGGGGGTAAAGCCGTCGTAGAGCTCGCTGGTGCCGATGGCCAGAACGTCGATGGAATCGGGAGAAATCTGAGAGTATAGGACGTTTTTGGTGTACAGATCGTCCTCCTCGGACCAGCGGTAGTGGAGTACACTTTGGACAGCGGTGAAGCACAGGCAGAACAGCAGCACGAAGACCACTGCGCGAATCATGTATTTTTTCATGGATTCCGCTCCCTTAGAAGCCCTGGTAAATGAAGGAGGCGCTGCTGAAGCCCGGGCCGTAAATGCCGAAGATGATAATGGCAAACACCGCCAGAAGATACACGGCATACCGGCAGACAATATCCTGCTTCATCAGGGTTTCCCGGAGCCTCACCTTGTGCTCGTGGAGAATATCCACGGCGATCATCAGCAGGATGCCCAGGTACATGACCCGGATGTTCGCCGCGTCCAGGCCGAAGGCGGTAAGGCTGTCGTCAAAGAGAATGTGAATCTGCCCGGGACGAAAGCGGGCTGCTCGTCCAAACAGCGTAAAGGCCTGACGCAGGTACCCGGCCCGGATGAAGAACCGACCGAAGGTCAGGATCAGGAAGGTGCGCAGAGTCTGGAACAGCCGCCAGCTGACGGAGCTGTCGCTCAGGTGCAGCTTCGTCCGAAGAGACTTATACAGGGGCCCCAGCAGAGTGGCGGTGGAAACGAAGAAAGCCTGATAGCAGCCGTAGACCACATAGTTCCAGCCGGTGCCGTGCCAGATGCCTACCAGCACAAAGACGATGACCGAGGCCAGAGTGGCGGAGAAGACCTTCTTCAGGTAGGGGTTGGGAATCTTCCTGGAAAATTTCATCACGGATTTGTTGAGCACAATGGGGTAATACAGGTATTTCTCCATGAATTCGCCCAGGGACATGTGCCATCTCTGCCAGTATTCGGTGACGCTCCGGGACACCAGCGGGGCCCGGAAGTTTTCCGGCAGCCGGATGTCCAGCACTTCGGAAATGCCCATGATCACATCGATGCCGCCGGAAAAATCGGCGTAGATCTGGAAGCTGTAGAGCACCATGGCCCAGAACAGGGTGAAGCCCACGGCGGTCTCCTCGCCCAGAATCCCCAGCACCAGAATGCCGATCCGGTCGGCGATGACCACCTTCTTGAAGTAGCCCCAGAGGGAGCGCTGCATGCCCATGATGATCTGATCGGCATTGGGCTTGTGGGTGCGCTGGAACTGGGGAGCGGTCTTCTTGTACAGGTTCACCGGTCCTTCCAGAATGGAGGGGAAATAGGTGATAAAGACAAAATAATTGAGAAAATTCTTTTCCGCCGGGTGCTTTTTGTGATAGACATCATTGGCGTAGGCGATCATGGTCAGGGTGAAATAGGAGATACCGATGGGGCTGACCAGGGTGCTGATGGAAAGACCCCGGTGGCTGAGAAACAGCCGCACCGCCTCAAAGCTGTCCCGGAAGAATTTGAAGTAGCACAAAATGGCAAGGGACAGAATCACGTCCAGCCAGAAAATTTTTTTCGCTTTTTCCTTCTGCGCCAGGTTTTTCTCGATGAGCAGCCCCGCAAAGTAGGAAATGGCCACGCAGGCGGTGATAATGACCAGGGATTTTACCCCGGAGGCCGCCAGAATAAAGAACAGGTTCGCGCACAGCAGGACGATTTTCTGGCCGTTTTTGAATCGGCCTGCCAGATAGTAGGCAATTGCCACGACGGCGGCAAAGCCCACATAGGCGATAGATTTCAGATCCATGGATAATACTTCCTTGCTTTTGATAAGTAGTCGGTAAGAGACCCGGGGTCGCCGTGGCCTGGAAAGAGTAAAATATCCCCAGGAAGCGCTTGGTAGCTTTCCAGGGTCGCGGCCAGAGCCTTTTGATTGGCGCCGATGGATTTGAGCTCCATGCCGTTGCCCAGCAGACTGTCCCCGGAGAACAGATATTTCCCCCGGTACAGGTAGGACATGCCCCCGGGGGAATGTCCGGGGGTTTTCCAGGCCTGCCAGTCCTCCCCGGGAAGCTGCGCCTGGGGGAAATCTCCCAGGCGTACATCCGCCCGGCAGACGTAGGGCAGTGGAAGGTTCTTTTTTGCCCAGGCGTACTTTTCCGGATCGCCGATGAAGAGCAGGGGGAAATGGGCGGTGCTGTTAGGCAATTTTTCCATGCTTTCGGCGCAGACTTCCGAAGCGTAAACCCGGCAGGGAAGCTTTTCCCGGAGCCAGTTGACCCCGGAAATGTGGTCGTAGTGCTCATGGGTCAGAAAAATGTGCACCAGCCGGGCGTTTTTCAGGTAAGAAAGCAGTGCGTCATCGGCGTGGGGGTCGATGACCACCGGCTCGTCCCCGGCGGGGATGAGATACATCCGCTCGTCGATCAGCTCGCCCGGAAAGATATGGACATCCCCCGGGGAAAAGGATGGAGCCTCCATTCAGGCTTCGGACTTTTTCTGCTCAACCAGAGCGCAGATGGCGTCCAGATTGTTCAGATTTTCCGGCTCAATATCGTCGGCATCAATGTAGATGTCGAACTCATCCATCAGGGTGGTGACGATCTGAATCACATCGAAGGACTCCAGAATTTCGTCATCAATGAGGTGCGTCTCCTTCTGAAAGTCCACGTCGGGACGGATGGTTTCCAGCAGCTCCAGAATTTGTTCTTTCATGTCAATTCTCCTTAATATACTGCTGCTTCAGCAGCGTTCTGTCGATTTTTCCGTTGAGATTGATGGGCATTTCCGCCAGAACCTCATACCGGTTGGGAATCATATAGGCGGGAAGCTTGCCCTTCAGCTGCTCGGTCAGTGCCTTGGGATCCAACTCGCCTTCGTAGATGGCCACGATCTTCTGGGTTTTGTGCTCATACAGGCAGCAGCCTCTGCGCACCCCGGGGACGGCTCCCAGAGCCGTCTCGATTTCGCCCAGCTCGATCCGGTGACCCATGTGCTTGATCTGAGAGTCCTTCCGGGCCAGGAAGACGATCTCGCCGTACCGATTGTACTTGGCCAGGTCGCCGGTACGGTAAATCCGCTCGTAATAGTTGGGCTGCAAGGGGTTGCGGACGAAGGCCTCCCGGGTTTTCTCCGGGTTATTGAAATAGCCGTGAGCCAGAGAGCAGCCCCGGACGCAGATTTCGCCCACGGTCTCCGGCTCGGTGACGAGGCGGTCGCCGTCCAGCAGCAGAACCTCTGTATTATTGCAGGCGTAGCCGATGGGGATAGGCTCGGTGTCCTCAAATTCCCGCTCAATTTTATAGTAGGTGCAGTCGCCGGTGGCCTCGGTGGGGCCGTAGAGGTTGGCAAATTTCACCTGGGGCATGGCTCTGCGCCACAGATTGAACTGCTTGGTGGGCATGACCTCGCCTAAGAACATGACCTTTCTCAGGGTTTCCGGCTTTTCCTTGTCCAGAGCCCGGAAGTTGACGATCATGCACAGGGCCGAGGGCACCCAGTCGATGCAGGTGATTTTTTTGTCGATCAGGAACTGCACCAGCTTTTTGGGGAGGGAGAACAGCTTCCGGGGGACAATGTGCATGGTGGCGCCGCAGCGCAAAGTTGCGTAGATGTCCTTGACGGAAGCGTCAAAGTAGAAGGGAGTCTGGTTGGCGAAGACCTCGTTTTCGTCGAATTCGAAGGTCTCGCACCACCACTCGGTGAAATTGATGACGGAGCGATGGCTGACCAGCACGCCCTTGGGCACGCCGGTGGAGCCGGAGGTGAAGATGGCGTAAACCGGATCCGTATCGATGGAGCGACGCTGCCGGGCCTGGATTTCTTCGGTGCGAACGGCATCATTCGCCAGAAAATCCTCTATGTAGAGTACATTGCATTCCCGCCGGACTTCCTCGGGCAGCTCGTCGCACCGGCGGGTGATCAGGCATTTGGCACCCAGAGTGTCGATGATCAGCTTCACCCGCTCATAGGGCATCTGAATGTCGATGGGCACATAGAAGCCGCCGGTGTAGGCAACGCCCAGGAAGGCCTCGATGACCTCCACGCTCTTATTCATATACACCAGCACCGGGGTGCCGATGCTCACGCAGTCCAGCAGGCCGCTGGCGATTTGCAGAGCAGCCGCCTTCAGCTGAGAAAAGGTGATTTCCCTGGCTTCATCGGTGTAGGCAATTTTGCTTCCGAACTTCTTTTCCGTGATTTCCAGATAATCTGCGATATTTTTAATCATTCCGATGGGTCCTCCTTGTTTCCGGGCTGAAACTTCCGGAAAACACACTTTTCCAGAATATCCAGCCTATTATAGCACAGGGGTTGGAGGTTAGCAAGGAGTATCTTTCCAGGATAGATGCCAAAAAAGACATAAATGTAACCGAAAACCCCGTTATTTGCGGGAACGCAAACAACGGGGTTTTTCTGTTCTTTTTCCAGGCGCAACATAAAGGCTCCCCTTGCTGATCAAGGGGAGCTGTCATGGCCGTCTCACGCAAGGCCATGACTGAGGGGATCAGAATTTGCCGGTTTTGACAATCCCTCAGTCTCGCACTTGCGGGGGACGTGCGAGCCAGCTCCCTTTACACAAGGGAGCCATTTTTCAGGGAACGAAGACCCGGGTCATTTCCATAGCCCGGCCGTTCTCCAGCCGGACGGTGGTGTTCTGGGGATAGAAGCCATAGTCAATTCCGTTGTCCGGGGCGAGAAAATCGCCGGAAACATAGACCTTGGGCTCCTTGTCAGGCTGAGACATATCGGTGTAGACGAGGCTTTCGTCCACGGGCACGGTGATAGTGCCAAGCGCCCGGTAGTCTTTGGAGTCATTCTCCAGCAGCCGGTGATAGGTGGCGTCGTCGTTGGTGGTCAGACTGTAGCCGTCGCCGCTCAGACCGCCGTTGATGTCCACGGTGCCGTAAGCATCCTCACTCAGCTCCTTTACCACCACATTCTCTGCGTCGATGGTAATGGTGTCCCCCACCCGCAGGGCGGCAATGTCCGCCGCACCGTAGCGGTCATAGTCGTATACGGTGAGCTTCATCCGCAATACGCCGGTATCGTCCAGATAGACGTCCCCCTCTGCCAGGGATACGGACAGGGTGCAGCTGCCCGGGTTTTCCAGGTCAAGGGTCTCGGGCAGGGGCTGGATCCAGTTGGTCTGCGCCACGGGCTTGGTGGCGGGCTCCGGTGCGGGCAGAGTCACGGGTTCGTTCTTTATGGTGCAGCCTGCCAGCAGCAGGCACAAAATCAGGGTCAGATACCATTTTTTCATACATTTACCTCCTTAATTGGCTATATTATCATAGCATGAAATGCCCGGAATGACAAATTAAGTTTTCTTGAAGATTTTTCAGAGGCTTTACAATTCCCGACTTTTGGATTTTACAAGGGAGGCGTAGGATATGCACCGTAGGATGTAAGTCCCAAATGAAACAATAAGGAGAATAAAAGAAAATGAAACGTATTATGAGTATTGCCCTGTGCCTGGTTCTGGCTCTGAGCCTGGCCGCCTGCGGTCAGACCGCCGCACCTGCCGCCACCACCGCTCCCGTGGCTTCTGCCGCCCCCGCCGCTACGGAGGCTCCCGCGGCTGCTAAGCTCTCCGGTACCGTCGCCACCGACGGCTCCACCTCCATGGAGAAGGTCATCGGCGCTCTGGGCGAGGCCTTCATGGAGGCAAACCCCGACACCACCTTTACCTATAACCCCACCGGCTCCGGCTCCGGCATCCAGGCTGTCCAGGAGGGCCGCTGCGACATCGGCCTGTCCTCCCGTGCCCTGAAGGATGCTGAGAAGGAAGCGGGTCTGACCGAAACCGTCCTGGCCTACGACGGTATCGCTATGATTGTGAACCCTGCCAACCCTGTGGAAGACCTGTCCCTGGAGCAGATTGCCGACATCTATACCGGCAAGATCACCAACTGGTCCGAAGTCGGCGGCAATGACAGCCAGATCGTCCTCATCGGCCGGGAGGCCGGCTCCGGCACCCGGGGCGGCTTTGAGGAGATCGTGGGCGTGGTTGACGCCTGCCAGTACCGTCAGGAGCTGAGCTCCACCGGCGACGTGATCACCACCGTTGCTCAGAACCCCGACGCCATCGGCTACGCCTCTCTGGCTGCCGTCAAGGATACCGTCAAGGCTCTGAAGGTGGCCGGCGTTACCCCCACCGAGGCAACCGTCAAGGACGGCACTTACACCATCCAGCGTCCCTTCGTCCTGGCTACCAAGACCGGCGAGAAGCTGAACGATGTGGCTCAGGCCTTCTTCGACTACGCTACCTCTGCTGAGGCAGGCGAGATCATCACCGCTGCCGGTGCGGTTCCCGCCAACGGCTGATATGGATGGAAGACAC
>OIYS01001403.1_pt1 | contig 12272 bp, 11 predicted proteins | sample 1588271 | NCBI WGS metagenome assembly OIYS01 (sample SAMN03283286) | human gut metagenome | biome: human-associated habitat; material: feces | host: Homo sapiens | place: Peru | collected 2012
AAGAAATATTTGATGATTCTAAAGGTACATATGGATATCGTAGGATTGTTGAAGGTCTACTCCAAAAATATGGTGTAATTATGAATGGAAAGAAGGTTTTAAGAATAATGAAAAAATATAATTTAATAGCTGAATATATAAGGAAATCAAAGAAAAAATATAAAAATGAAAGAATAGAAAGTAATGTTAAACCAAATTTATTAAATAGAAATTTTACTACTGATGCAACAAATAAGGTATGGGACACAGATGTAACTTATCTTATATTTAAAGGCTCAAGAGCTTATCTATCAACAATAATTGATTTATACGACAGACATGTAGTTGCTTATAAAATATCAAAACATAATGATAATAAGCTTGTCATGGATACTTTAAATGAAGCTTTAGACAAAGAAAAAGATGTACATGGACTAATCATTCACAGTGATCAAGGTTTTCAATATACATCTTATGAGTACAAAGCCATTTGTGAATCAAACGGAATACAGATTTCTATGTCAAGAAAAGGAACTCCAATAGATGATTCACCAATAGAAAGTTGGCATGCTCTTCTAAAAAAGGAAACTTTGTACAATAATAATATTACATCTTTACAAGAATATATTCAACTTGTAGAAGATTGGATATTATTTTATAACACAACTAGATTAAAGTCAAAAAAGTCAGGGAAATAAATCCTGACTTCTTTTTAATTAGTGTCTCCTATTTGGGGTTCACTTCAAAAGAACGTTTCTTTTTCTTTCAAATCTTAATAGTTTGGTATATAATTATATATATAAAATGCTAAAGGAATGTGATAATATGAAATACAAAATAATGGATGGAAACGAAGCTTGCAGCATTGTTTCATATAAATTTAGTGAGATGGCAGGAATATATCCAATAACTCCAGCTTCTCCAATGGCAGAATATATTGATAAATATGCATCATTATCACAAGAAAACTTTTTTAATGATGTAGTAACAGTAGTAGAAATGCAAAGTGAAGCAGGTGCAATAGCCACAGTACACGGAGCTCTTCAAAATGGTACGCTTGCAACAACTTATACCGCAAGTCAAGGACTATTACTTATGATTCCAAATATGTATAAAATAGCCGGTGAAATGTTACCATGTGTCATAAATGTAGCGGCAAGAAGCTTAGCAACGCATTCATTATCTATTTTAGGTGATCATCAAGATATATATTCAGTACGTCAAACAGGATTTGCTATATTTGCAACATCCTCTCCTCAACAAGTAATGGATTTAACCGCAGTACCATATTTATCAGCAATAAAGGGAAGAATCCCATTTGTAAACTTCTTTGATGGGTTTAGAACAAGTCATGAGCTTGATAAAGTTGAATTAATAGATTTAGATAAATTAAAAAAACTAATTGATAAGAAAAAACTAAAAGAATTTAAATCACGAGCTTTAAGCATAAATAATGTGACAAGAGGTACAAATCAAAACGACGATATATATTTTCAAATTACAGAGTCAAGAAATAAATACTATGATGAATTACCAGACATAGTAAACAACTATATGGAAGAAATAAACAAAATAACAGGAAGAGATTACAAACCATTTAATTATTATGGAGACCCAAAAGCAACTAAAGTAATAGTGGCAATGGGTTCAGTTTGTGGAACTATTAAAGATACAGTTGATTATTTAAATAGTCAAAATGATTCGGTAGGACTTATAGAAGTACATTTATATAGACCATTTAGTGAGAAATATTTTTTAGATGTATTACCAAAAACAGTAAAGAAAATCGCAGTACTAGATAGAAGCAAAGAGCCTGGTGCTAGCTGTCCATTGTACTTAGATGTAAAAAATATAATTTCATCATATAATTCAAAAATAAGCGTTGTAGGTGGAAGATATGGTCTTTCAAGTAAAAATACAACACCATATCAAATAAAAGCGGTATATAGCTATCTATCAAAAAAAGATAACCATGAGTTTACAATAGGAATAAAAGACGATGTAACTAACTTAAGTTTAGATGAAGAATACTTTGAACTACCTTCAGATGACTATGAAATGCTTATATATGGATATGCATCAGATGGAATGGTTAGTGCATCAAAAGACATAATAAAAATAATAGGTAACAATACAAATGCATATGCACAAGGATACTTTGAATATGATTCAAAAAAGGCAGGTGGACTTACAAGATGCCACTTAAGATTTGGTAATAATCCAATAAGAGCTACTTATTATGTAGAAAGACCAATGCTAGTAGTATGTACCAAAGATGATTATTTAAAAAAGTATGATATGTTAAGTAATATAAAAGAAAACGGTATTTTTATACTTAATACATCAAGAAAAAAAGATGACTTGAACGAATTATTCAATAATAAAGAAAAAGCCATTATAAAGAATAAAAAAATTAAAATATACACAATTGATGCAAGCAAAATTGCATTTGAATGTGGAATACCTAATAAAATAAATATGATAATGACAACAATTATATTTAAAGTAAGTAATTTTATTCCATTTGACTTTGCATTTAATGAAATTAAAAAGTCATTAGAGACAATATTAACTAATAAAGGCAGTGAAGTAATAGAAAAGAATCTAACGGCAATAGATGAAAGCTTGGAAAATTTAAATAAAGTAAAAATAAATACTGACTTAGATGAAGAAGAACTAAAGATATCTAATAACATTTTTGATATAATCGATAGAAAAGAAGGGAATACTTTAACTGTTGGGGAGTTATCAAAATTCATGGATGGTACATTTCCAGGGGGATTATCTAAGTTTGAAGCCAAAAATATAGCTGAAAAGCTTCCTTGTTATAATAGTGAAAATTGTATTATGTGTAATCAATGTGCATTAGTGTGTCCACATGCTGTTATTAGACCATTCTTATTAGATGATAAAGAATATATGTTGTCAAAAGAAGAGATAAGAAAAACACTAAAGGATGCATTAATCAAAGACCAAAGTCTAAAATTCACAATAGGAATAGATTACTCTAATTGTACAGGATGTGGGTTATGTAGTAAAATATGCCCTGGTAAAAAAGGCGTTAAAGCTATAACAATGGAAGATAAGGAAAAAGTTCAAACTAAGGAAAATATATTAAGGAATAAATACCTATTTGAAAACGTCAGCGAACATCAACCGCTTCCTATTAACACAGTAAAAGGAAGTCAATTTGTTAAACCAAAATTTGAATTCTCAGGTGCCTGTGCTGGATGTGGACAAACTCCTTATTTAAAACTATTAACACAGTTATTTGGAGATGAATTAGTAATATCAAATGCTACTGGATGTTCATCAATTTATGGAGGAAGTATACCAAAAACCCCTTATAGTGTACCATGGGCTAACTCATTATTTGAAGATAATGCAGAGTTTGGATTTGGTCTAGCAGTCTCAGATAGAATTAATAAAGAAAGAATTAAAAAAATATTATATAAAAACATAAATAAAGTTGGTAAAACAGAAAAAGAAATATATGCAAGCTATTATAAGAAATTAGATTATGCATCAAGTTGTTTATTATATGAAGTAGTAAATAAAAACAAGGATAGAGAATTACTAGCAATGAAAGACTTCATAAAAACTAAATCATTCTGGATAGTAGGTGGAGATGGTTGGGCATATGATATTGGATTTGGTGGATTAGATCATGTACTAGCAAGTAAAGAAAACGTAAATATTTTAGTACTTGATACAGAGGTATACTCTAATACTGGAGGACAAATGTCAAAATCCAGTAGAATGGGTAGTGTAGCAAAATTCGCGGCTAGTGGAAAGAAAACACATAAAAAAGACCTTGCTAGAATTGCAATGTCTTATCCACATGTATATGTAGCAACTATTTCATTAGGAGCTAATATGAACCAAGCCATTAAAGCATTAGTTGAGGCTAAAAATCATAATGGACCATCTATAGTTATTGCATATGCACCTTGTATTGCACAAGGAATTACAGGTGGAGTAGTAAATAGTATTGAAGAAGAAAAAAAAGCAACTTTATCAGGGTACTACCCACTATTTAGATATAATCCAGATACAGAAGAATTTAACTTAGATTCAACCGCAGACTTTACTAAATACTTTGATTTCATATTAGGAGAAGATAGATATCGTGCTTTAAGAAAAGCAAACCCTAAAGAATATAAAAGCCTGTTGGAAGGAAACAAAGAAGAAGCAATAAATAGATATAATTATTATAAAAGTTTATCTGAAAAAGAGACTAAAGAATAGTCTCTTTTAATTATACAAAAAAGAAGCTGTTCCCCCTGAGAAACAGCTTCATAAAAAAGAATAAAAAGGGGTTGGCTAGTGTGATACTAGCGACCAATTCGCCATTTGTGAATTGGTGATTCTTATCATAATTGCATTTGCATATTTTGTCAATAAAAAACTAAAAAAATTTTAAAGTTTTTATAATTAATTAAAATTTATTAAGCGTTATTTAGTTATATTTTACTTTATTTATGATGTGTTTTTGTGGTATAATATGCAACAGGGAGTGATAGTATGAAGTTATCAGATGTAAAGGGAATTGGTCCCAAAACAGAAACCTTACTTAACAAAATAGGTATATTCAGTTTTGATGATTTGGTAACTCACTATCCATTTAGATATGAAATTTTAAAAAGAAGTAATTTAAAAGATGAAGAAACATTAGAAAAAGTAATAATTGATGGTAAAGTAGAAAGTATTCCAATACTAGTTAGATTTAAGGGTAATTTAAATAAACTAAACATAAGACTAGCTACAAAGGATGGAGTAGTTGGAGTATCTATATTTAATAGAGCATTCCTAAAACCTAACTTAAAAATAGGAACAAGTATAATAGCAATTGGTAAATATGATAAACAAAGAAATATATTAACAGCAAGTGAGATTAAGTTTGGGTCACTATCAAACAAAGAAACAATTGAGCCCGTTTATCATACTACTAGCGGTATAACAGGCAAAGTATTAGCAAGCTATATTAATAATGCGCTTTTAAAATATGGAAATCAAATAACTGATAACATACCAAAATATTTATTAGATAGATATAACTTTAATAACAAAAAAACAGATTTAAATATTGTACATAATCCACCTGACTTTGAAAAATTAAAAGAGTCAATGATAAGACTTAAATATGAAGAATTGTTTGAATTTACATTTAAGATTAATTATTTAAAAGAACAAAATAAAAAGAATGATGTTGGTATAAAAAGAGAATGTAATAAAATGGAACTGGACAAAATTATTAAAAATCTCCCATTTAAACTTACTGATGATCAGAAAAAAGCACTTGATGAAATAATAGATGATTTAAGTAGTGATCACAAAATGAATAGATTATTACAGGGTGATGTAGGTAGTGGAAAAACAATAGTTGCATTTTTAGCAATGTATTATAATTCAATTTGTGGATATCAAAGTGCATTGATGGCACCAACAGAAATATTAGCGATTCAGCATTATAATAATATAAAAGAAGTATTTAAAGATTTAAATATTGAAATAGAACTACTTACAGGTTCTATATCAAAAAAAGAAAAACAATATATATATAAGAGATTAGAAAGTGGTGAAATCTCGGTAGTAATAGGAACACATGCATTAATTCAAGAAGATGTGAAATATGGTAATTTAGGACTTGTCATCACAGATGAGCAACATAGATTCGGAGTAAACCAACGAGCAAATCTAAAAAATAAGGGAATCGCAGTAGATGTATTATATATGAGTGCAACACCAATACCAAGAACATATGCACTAACTATATATGGAGATATGGATATATCAACCATAAAACAACTTCCATCTGGAAGAAAGCCTGTTAAAACAGTAGTTAAATCAGAAAAAGAAATGAAAGATGTTTTAACTAGTATGCATGAAGAATTAAAAAATAATCATCAAATATATGTTATAGCGCCATTAATTGAACAAAGTGATAATTCAGATATGACTAATGTTTATAACTTAAGAGATAAAATGAATCTAGCATTTGGTAGTAAATATAATATAGATATAGTACATGGTAAAATGAAACCAGAAGCAAAAGAATTGATAATGGGAGAATTTAAACAAAATAAAATAAATATATTAATAAGTACAACCGTTATAGAAGTAGGTGTAGATGTTGAAAATGCTACTATGATTGTTATATTTGATGCAGAAAGATTTGGATTATCCACACTACATCAATTAAGAGGAAGAGTAGGTAGAAATAAACTTGAGTCTAAATGTATATTAATTAGTAATACAGAGAAAGAAAGATTAAAAATAATGGAAACTACTTATGATGGATTTGAAATAAGCGAACAAGATTTTAAATTAAGAGGAGCAGGAGACTTATTTGGAGTAAAACAAAGTGGTGACATGTCATTTAAAATAGCTAATTTAAAATCAGATTATAAGATTCTTGTACAGGCCAAAAAAGATTCTCTAGAATTTTTAAAGTGTAAAGATAATAATACAGATGCTTTAAAAATAAGGCTTATAGATACAATTAATCATAGTTAGAGTGTAAACCATAAAAAAAATAAATAATATAAATTGACTTTTAACAAAATCCATATTATGATTAGTACGTATGATGGTAAACGTCATACATAATTGAACGCACTTACGGTCATATAATGTGAGTGTGTATTCAACCAAAACCCCCTGAAGAGAGCGATAACTTATGTCGCTCTCATTTTTGTTAGGAAATATAAGGATTTGCGAAGGATTGACATTTGACATTTAGGCCCAATTTAGGCCCAATAACATTTAGCATTTACCGGAATTCTTTAGATTAAAAAGATTTTTAAATCATTGTTAATTTGCTATATAAATATTTATAAAGCATGATTTATGTATAAAAATTGACATGATTGAATATAATAGAAATGCAATAGTATTGACAAATTAAATAAAATTTGATACTATTGTTATACCGGAGAGCAATCTTGTCAGGTCTACACGCAAGTGTCGAACGAAAGTTTAATCGTATTTTTAAATGCGACGCCTTGTGTGGAAAACTATCCTTTATGGATAGTTTTTTAATGGCATAAAAAAAGCTTAAAAAAGCTATTACGGTAGGAATAATTTAACATTTAAGTATTCCAATTTTTTAAGCATTGTTAATTTATCTAAATCAGACACAATAATTCGTCTTGTTTCTCCAGCTATAAAATCAGAAGCTTGTATTGGGATATGTCTATGAGATAGGACATATATAAGATCAATACTTAATTTTGAAAATAATATAGGTTTATGTATCATGTTATATTCGAGGTTTGTCATTCCAATAGTTAATTCTTTTTCAATGTCATTGACAAAAGCCCGATTAGTGTTTGTTGCAGTAGCTTGTTGATCAATTCTAATAATAAGTTTGACAGGTAGATTTGGATCAATTTTACCATCTTTTATTAGCTTGTCAATAACTTTTTTTATGATGATTCTTTGAGTATAATCTCGGTATCTTCCGCGAGATTCCTTATCGGCCATTATTGATGCATTAACCCTTTTGTTGTCTATAATAACTGCAAAGCAAGTTTCCTTTTTTATTAAATTCCAAAGCCATCTTTTATGTTGAGGTTTAATATTAGTATCTTTAATTTCTGGACAAATATGTGAACATTTTGAAATATCAGAGTGACAGTACTTACATTTTATCTTGTTTAAAATACTTTTATATTTACGACCAAAATTTTCTTGATCCAATTTATTTGTAAAAACAATTCCTCCATATATGCAACATCTTTCATTTGGGTGTAAAACGCCCGAATCATCCATATTTATATATATTTCTTGATAATTAATTTTCATTGTGACACCAACTTTCTGTGATTCCCAAAGATATTATATCACAAAGCCCCGAAAATGCCTATTTAATGCGTCAAAAATCATTTTTTTCTTCATTCATTTCATCAATTAATGATGTTATGTCCGTTAAAGCATTCTTATACAGATGGGTGTAAGTATTTAAGGTTTCTTCAATTTTGGAATGGCCTAAAAACTGCGATACAGTATTAATATTAGCTCCCTTATAAATGAGTAGGGAAGCACATGAATGTCTAAAATCATGGATCCTTATTTGTTTTACACCTGCGAGCTCACAATTACGATTTTTTCTAGCGGTAATGGTACTACTAATCTGAGGGGCAACATCTCCAATAACGAAAAATGAATCCTTAAAACCAAATAGAACTTCTTTATCGCTTTCTTTTAGCCTTATTAAGTCATTTATAAGGACTTTGGTTAGTGGTAGGACTCGATTACTTTTAGCGGTTTTAGGCGGTGAAAATTGCCATTTAGAGCGACATGATTGCTGTGTTATTTGTTTATTAATAGTTAGTTTTCTGTTTTCAAAATCTATGTCTTTCCAAGTAATGCCTTTAAGTTCACCGATTCTTAATCCACAATAATATAAAAGTTGCCATGCACATCTAAATTTGATATCTTCTTCAACAGATAAAAATCTTTGAAACTCGTCATAAGTAAAGAATTGCATTTCTTTTGGCATCTCATTTGGATTATTAAAATTATGCATTTTTCTATAGACATGGGTAAAATTGAAACCATACCAATCTGTGGCAAAGTTAAGCAATGATTTTAAAAATTTATAAATATCATTTTTATATCTAAGAGATATATTAAGTTTATTTATCTCTCGTTTCCATTGTTCAAATTGCATAATATTAAAATCTTTTACTTTAACAGGAAAGAAACATTCTATAAATTTTTCCTTATTATCATAACCATACTTAGTAGTATCTTTCATTATTTCATCGTTATGCATTCTAAATTCATCATATAAGTCCTTAAACGTCATATTGTTATCTTCCACTTTATCAGTAGAAGTAACTAAAAACATTCTTTCTGCATCAGATGCTTCCTTTTTTGTTAGATATCTTTTAGATCTATATTGCTTAGTAGCACCAAATGCATCTTTATAGCTAAACTTAAAATACCAAGCTCTACCATTTTTAGTAGGCTTAGGATCTTTGTAAACTGCCATTATTTCACCAACTTTCTTGTAGAAATCCCTAATTGGTGATATAATTAAATACGAGAAATCTCCAAAATTATATTTATTATAATTATTAAAGTTTACCAGACTTTTTAATTAGGGATTTTTCACTTTGATCACTGTTCCAGCAGTGGTCTTTTTTTAATTATAATATCTTTTAACTTGAACTACAGAACCAATAATTCTAAAGTTCTCATATTCAATAGTACCTTTTAAATAAGTAGTAGGTTTAAAATCACCACCAAGATTTAAAGGCATAACCATTATTCCATCATTTATAGTAATAAGTTTTCTAATTGTTGCTATATCTTGTCCTTTTTCCATAACACAATAAAATCCATCTTTAGTCATCTTATTTTGTTCTCTAAGTATTATACAATCATTTTGATGAAACTCAGGATCCATAGTATTGTCAGGCATAATTAATCCAAAATAACTTTGTTTGTTCTTTATCCATTCTGGAGGTATTAATTCTTCACCAACTTTAAATGCATTAGTTTTATCAGATAATATATTTCCAAAATATATTTTAGAAAAAACATCAACTATAACAGTATCATCATTTAATAAATCATCTTCATCTTCAAGAATCTCTTCAATTAAATCAGATTTCTTGATACCAAAGTAATCAGCAATCATATTTATTTTTTCTACTCTTGGAAATATTCTTCCAGTACACCAATCTGTTAGAGTAGTGTAAGGAATATTTAATCCTTTAGCAAGTTCTTTTCTAGATACCTTGCGGTCTTTCATGATCGTATTAAGGTTATGTATAAATACATCTCTGCTATCCATATTGTTACCTCCTATAATATAAGTATAGCTTACTTTACGAAAACATTCAAGTAAAATTATGAAAATTTCGTAATTTCTATTTATATTTAAATTTTTTTGTAATATTATTAAAATAGGAAGGAGGTTAAAATAAGTGCAGGCTACGTTAAGAGCAATTCGTGTGCACTTAGGTATGAGCATTGATGAAGCAGCTAAGAAAATTGGAATACCAAGGAATAGATTAATAGCCATTGAAAAACATAGAACAGTTCCTTCATGGCTATTAGTTGATAGGATAATGGAAGCGTATAATATACCTTCTGTTAATAATTTGTTGGTATCTAACAAAAAAGAAGAAATCAAAATGCATTATAAGTTTTCACACGATCCAATTGTTAGATGTAGTAGTAAAGAAGTAAATGAAGTATGTAGTAAATAGAATTTTATATCATGCAGTATCGATATATTTTTTTATAATTTTATGCTACGAAAATATCGTAATTAAAGAGTCTGGTAAACTTTAATGAAATAATAAAAAGGAGATTAAAAAATGAAAAGTAAAACAATATTATCTGCAGATGAAATGCTAGAAATACTAAATAGTCAGTGGGCTACTGTACAAGATATAATGAAAATAGGTGCTGTGGGAAGAAATAAAGCAAGAGATATTAAAAATAAAATATCTGATGAAATTATATCAAGTGGATTTAAACTACCTAATAATTTAGTACCAATGGAGAAAGTAATTGATTATTTTAAGATCAATGTAGATTTTTTAGTATCAATTAATAATTCTAAACATGGGAACTTATAATAAAGAAAAATATTATTACTTTATGCTTAAATCAAACTTTTTTGATAATGATGTATTAAAATACTTACAATCTGAACCTAATGGATATGAAAAAATAATTTTATATTTCAAATTAATATTTAAGACGATAAATAAAGATGGTTACTTAATAAAAAAAGTAGGATCTAAAAAGATTCCATACACAATAAAAGAATTATCAATAGAAACTAATCATTCAGAAGAATTAATAAATGAAGCTATTGACTATTTTATGGATACAGGAATGATAGAAAAAAGAGATGATAAGTATTATATAGAAGATGCATTAATACTTACTAATCAAACAACAGTAGGAGCTATGAATATGAGAGAATATAGAATTAAGAATCCTGACAAGAGTAAGCCAAAATGTAAGAATAAATGTAAGCCAAATAGTAAGGTATATATAGATAATAAAAATAATAAACATAATTTAGAAATTATAACTAATAAAAAAGAAATAGAAATAAAGAAAAAAGAAAATCAGGACATAATAGACTATTTAAACTATAAAACTAATTCTAATTTTATATTAATAGATGAATATAAAAAATTAATAGCTAATATATTAAAAAAATATAAAATTAATGATATTAAAACAGTTATAGATAAGAAAACAAGTGAGTGGATTAATAATCCTAAAATGAAACCATACCTTACACCTGAAACATTATTTGGATCTAAATTTGAAAGATACTTACATCAGCAAGCAAAAGCTAAAACTATTCAAGATATATCTTTAGAAGATATTAAAAGAGCTAAAGAAATGAGAGATAAACAAAATGGATAAGTTAGATTTTGTAGAAGGAATCAAAATACTATCATCTTGTTATCAAAAAGCAATTAGTAATGATGATATTTCAATATGGTATGAAATGTTACAAAATATAGAACCAGAAGTATTTAAAAAAGCAATTATAGATCTATGTAAAGAAAGAGCTTATATGCCAACCATACATGATATCTTAGATAAAACTAAAACAGTTAAGAATAATTATTATTTAGCTATTTTAGAACAAATGAAAAAAGATGGATACTTTAAATTAGGAGTAGTACCATTATCACCTGAACAAGAAGATAGAAACTATGGTAAATCCATTAGATGGATAGAAAGAGGAATCATACTTGGATTTTTATTAGAAGATATGCAAAAGTATATTAATAAGTCATCTAATAAAATAAAGGGTAATGATAGAAAATATTTAGAGTAATGTATAGATCGTGTTCAGTTTGTGGTAGAATTCATCCTGAAGATAAAATGTGCAAAAGAGTATATAAGAAGAATACTAAAGAAAGCCAATTTAGAAATACTAATGCTTGGATAAAGAAAAGAAATCAAATAAAGAAAAGAGATAAGTATCTATGTCAGTTATGTTTAAAAAATAATATATATACATATGATAACTTACAAGTACATCACATTATATCAATAACAAAAGATTATAATAAAAAACTTGATAGTGATAATTTAATTACACTATGTAGAATGCATCATGAACAAGCAGAAAAAGGAATAATATCAAAAGAAGAATTATATGAGTTATTAGAGGTCCCCCGGAGGGTAGGTAATCCAAAAATATAATTTTTTCCACACCCACAGCCCACCTACATTTACACAAACTTAAATTTTCCGTGAGTTTTTTGGAAAACAAAAAGAGTATTAGAACAAAAACTAAT
>OIYS01001405.1_pt1 | contig 12260 bp, 7 predicted proteins | sample 1588271 | NCBI WGS metagenome assembly OIYS01 (sample SAMN03283286) | human gut metagenome | biome: human-associated habitat; material: feces | host: Homo sapiens | place: Peru | collected 2012
ATTAAATTACCAAAATCCCTTGGTTTACAACATAGAAGAACCGTCCCTTTGGTTTACATTCACGATTCGGCAACAATGTATAATCATTCACCCGGCATTTATCCACTGAGCCGATAATTGCACTAAGGGGATAATGAAAAACAAAGTCCTCGGCTGCGTGGGCAGTCGAGGACTTTGTTATGTGGGTGGCAGTTGGGGGGTTAAGCCAACTGGGTGAGATTTTTTACTTTTCGGGGAGCATGATTACTTCCACGTTGTTGCCTGCCTTGAGGATTACGTTCTTCACGAAAGCAGAAACCTTGGCTGGAGTGAGGCTATTAACGATGCTCTTGTAGTCGGTTTCGGTGTCGATACCGCGGCTTACATACAAGTTGATTACGTTCAACCAGTGGCTGTTTTCCTTTTCTGCTTCATTAGCATCTTTGAGCAGCACTGCCTTGATGTCGTTGAGAGTGGCTTCATCTACGCTCTTGCTGATTGCTACCACTTCCTCACGCATAATCTTGGTGGCTTCGTCAGCCATTTCTGGCTTCATTGGGCAGTGGCCAAGAAGGGTGGTGAACACGCGGTCGCCAACCATCTGTGCGCTACCAACTGCTGCTGCAGAATAGGCTGCGCCAGCCTCTTCACGAATCTTCTGGAGATAGAGTTTGCCAAGCACCTGACCGGCAGCATCTGCGAGAATGCTGTTTTCAAGGGTGTAAGGAGCGGTGGTAGAGTACCAGTACATGCGAGCCATCGCCTTAGGAGTTTCCATCTTCTTGGTGAATTTGTTCACCACTACGCCAGTTGGGCGTTCAACCACGTTCTTGTAGTTTTCTTTCTTCTTAGCGTCGCCAGGAAGTGAAGCGATGTATTGCTCAATGTAGCCACGGAGCACAGCTTCGTCGAAGTTGCCCACGAAGTAGAATGTGAAGTCGGCAGCATTGGCTGTGCGTTCCTTAGCGATAGCGAGCACGCGGTCGTAATCCACTTGCTTGAGTTCGTCAACGCCGAATGGAGCGCTGCGCCAACTCTTGTTGTTGATGGTGTATTCAATCTGTTCCTGGAACACGGCCTCAGGTTGCAAATCCTTGTTCTTGAGAGCGGTTTCCAGCATCTTCATCAAACTTGCGTAGTTCTTCTCATCCTTCTTGATAGCAGTCATCTTCAAGTAGGTGAGTTGGAAGAGGGTTTCGAGGTCCTTAACGGTTGACTTGCCTTTGAGGCGTTCGTAAGATTGAGAGAGCGTGAGGTTTACGCTTGCTTGTTTGCCAGCGAGAGCCTTGTCGAGTTCGGTGTTGTCGAATTCGCCCAAACCGCTTGAACTGATAATGAAGTCGAACATCTGAGTGTTGGCCCAGTCTTTTTGGTCGTAGAGCGATGTGCCACCCTTCGACTCTGCTTCCATCAACACTTCATCGGCCTTGTAGTCGGTCTTTTTGATTACTACGGTTGCGCCGTTGCTGAGGGTGAGGGTCTTGTAGCCAAACTTCTTGCCTTCAGTTTCCTTCACGATTTTGCCCTTCTTAGGAAGTTCCTTGATGAGAGGCTCGTTCTTCACGTTGTCAACCCATGGTTGCAGGTCTTCGGCTTGTGCAGCGTCGATAGCGGCCTTCAGCGAAGCCTCGGTAGGATAAACAGCACCTTCCTTTTCCTGGTTGAAACTCATCACCACGAGGTTGGTGTCGGATTGGCTCACCAATTCCATCATCATTTGGTTCACAGCCTCCACTGGGAGCATAGGCACGATTTGGCTCATTGCCTCATACTCGGTCTCGATAGAGGTGAGAGGTTCCTTTTCAAGATAGTTGCTTGCGCACATGCGGCCGAAGCGGTCGCTTGAAATCTTGTTGCGGTTGTTGTATTGCTTTTCAAGCGCGCTGAGGTATTCAGCCTTGGCGCGGGCATATTCAGTGGCGGTGAAGCCAAACTTCTGAGCGCGGAGGGCTTCCATAGTGGCAGCCTTCACAGCCTCGCTCATTTTGCCTTCCTTAGGAAGAATGCCGATAGTGAACGCATCTTTTGTCTTGGCAAGGAGGTAGTTGCCATCGCTTGCACTTGCCTGAATGAATGGGCATTCGGGGTCTTGCGATTTCTCGTTGAGGCGGTTGTTGAGCATATGGTTGATACACCATTTGCCGTAATCGTAAACGAGATACATCATGCTGTTCTTTTCAGATTCAGGGAATGGATCGTGCTTGTACATCACTTGCACGATGTTCATCTGCTGTTCCTTATCCTTGTCAACCACGATGATGGCTTCTGGATTGTCGGGCACTTGTTCGTCAACCACCTGAGCCGCATCGGCAGCAGGAGCAGGAATAGTGCCGAACATTTCCTGAATCTTCTTCACGGTGTAGTCCACATCAATATCGCCCACCACGATAACGGCTTGGTTGTCGGGGCGATACCATTTCTTATAGTAGTTGCGGATTTCGTCGTATTTGAAATTGTCGATCACGCTCATCAAGCCGATAGGCATACGCTTGCCATATTTAGAGCCTGGGTAGAGCTTTTCGAGGTTGCGCTCAAGCATACGTTGGCTTGCAGAAGAGCGCAAACGCCATTCTTCGTGAATCACGCCACGTTCCTTGTCGATTTCCTCGCCTTGAAGCAGCAGACCGTTTGACCAGTCCTTGATGATGAGCAAGCAAGAGTCGAGCGCGCTCTGACGAGTGGAAGGCACATCGTTGATGTTGTAAACGGTTTGGTCAACCGCGGTGTAGGCGTTGAGGTCGCGGCCAAATTCCACACCGAGGGTGCGGGTGTAGTCGATTACGCCATTGCCGGCATAGTGCTCGGTACCGTTAAACGCCATGTGCTCAAGGAAGTGAGCCAAACCACGCTGACTTTCATCTTCCTGGATAGAACCCACACGCTGAGCGATGTAGAAGTTGACATGGTGCTCAGGATAGTTGTTGTGACGCACATAATAAGTGAGTCCGTTTGCGAGCTTGCCAGTGCGGAAAGCGGTATCGGCAGGCACATTAGGCATAGCCTGTGCGAAGCCAACAGAAGCCACGAGGGCAAACGCAAACGCGAATAAGTTTCTGAGTTTCATAATTGAGTGAATTTTATGATTATGTAGTTTGTTGAAATTTTCTTCACCTCTATGTAAAAAAAATACCATTGTAACTGTTAGACGCACCAACTCCATAAAAAACTACAGAATAAAGCGAAAAACATACAAAGGTAATTATTTTTTTCAACAAACCACATTTTCCGCTCTTTTTTTAAGTCAACGAGTCAACAAGTCAACGAGGCAACGAGGCAACGAGGCAACAAGTCAACGAGACAACGAGTCAACAAGCCAACGAGTCAACGAGCCAACGAGCCAACAAGTCAACGAGGCTACGAGTCAACAAGTCAACGAGTCAACGAGGCTACGAGTTTTTTGTCGGACGAGTCAGACGAGTCGGACAGGTCGGACGGGTCGGACGGAATCGCCAAAAGGGCAAAAAAATAGCACCTATTGGATTTGGGGTCCAATAGGTGCTTGATTATTTTGTAGCGCGCTCGCAAGCAGTTCTGTTGAGAGTGGGATTTAGCGCCCACTATGGCAATCCTGTGGGATCTGTGGGATCTGTGGGAGCCACAATCCACCAAGTTGGGATTCTGTGGGATTTAACGCCCACTTAGGCAATCCTGTGGGATCTGTGGGATCTGTGTGAGCCACAGTCCACAGTCCTCAAACGCGTGCGAGGCGTGGGAGATTAGCGGAGAACTTTTGTTGCGCTTGAAGTACCGTCGGTGTAGGTGGTCACCATGATGTTTACGCCATCGAATGGTTGAGCCGATTCCACACCCATCATGTTGAAGTAACTTACGCCCTTCACTTCCTTAGCGCTGTTCACATCATTCACGCCAGTAGCAACCTTGGTAGCGTCCAAGTCGAGTGGATATACCACAAATTTGGTGCTTGGGGTTACGGTTGAGTCGTAAGCAACTTTGCGAGGAGCAGATTTTGCATCGGTTGCAGCCACTGCCACTTCTTTCACCAGTGCTCCAAATGAGTACACGTCGCCATCTGTCAATCCAGGATTATCTACAGAGTTCAATGAGTAGTCAACCTTGAAGGCTGCCTTGAATTCTTGTACGTTGACAGAACCTTGATGCTCTGGGAGGTAGAATGCGCCGTCGTTACTGTCGTAAACTGCCCAAACCACATTTGCGTATTCGTTAGCCTTTGGAGTAGCGAAGTAGTAAGTGTACGCAGAGTTCTCACCCTTCACGCTGCTTGCGCCCATGAAGTTGATAGCGCAGTAGGTGTTAGGAGTAAAGTCGTCGTTAGTAACGTTTTCAAACACCACATTGGTTGCTTCCATAGCCACATTGGTCTTTTCGGTAAGTGTACCTGTGATTGAGGTAACGGTGTTCGTCTCGTTCACTTGGTTGTAGAGTTCAACTGGCAGACTTACGAGCATCCAGTTGTTTTGCACGTATTTCTCTTGCTTGTTGCCGTTGATGTTGAAGAACTTGTCGCCAGCAGGGGTGCTGAAGTTTCTCACAGCCTCAGCAGCGTCCTTCACCACGATGTAGTTCTTGTTATTTCTTTGGAACTTTTTAGCCACCACCATTTTATCGTTCACTTGGTAAGCGGCACCCTCTGCGCCATTCACTGCCAAGTTAGCCAAAGTGGTCACTTCAGCTTTAACGATAGTAGTAAAGTCGGCATAGCCAGCACCTCCCACCTTTTGAGCGAAATAAATATCTTCATTGCTGCTATTATTTATATAAGTGCGGAATGTAGAGTTATAGACTCTCAAATAAGTATATGTAGTGGCACTTTGTTTATAAGTCCAATTGTTGTCATAGAAAAACCAGTAACTATTCTCTTTATCTGCGGCGTTCCAGCTGAGGCTTTCTTTTGCATTCTGATACGAATACAAGCACTTGGTTTTATCTGCATTAAGCATTTTAAAGCCTTCACCGCTCTTTACAAATGTCAGTTCGCAAGTGCCTTTTGGAGCAGAAGTAGCTTCATTGTTGATATCAAAATTGAATGCATCTGTCGTAGACTTACCATTTCCTTTATCTGCTGTTGAACCTGATGCTTCTATGATTTCGCCATTGAAGGCTTTGCCATCTTTGGTAATCAGTGCATATACACCTTCTTCGGTGATTTCAGAAGCGGCTTTCTTCACCCATTTTTCGCCTCCGTCCTCAGTTTTTGTTGCAAACACTGCGTAATATGTTCTGTCGGCAATTGCAGTTGCGTCGACTTTTGCATATTCAGGCTTTATATTCGCATCTACAGTAGAAGTGGTCACCCATCCAGTAAACTCCTTACCACCAATACTTGCAGGTTTAGGAGCTTCAACCTTGTCGCCTTCATTCAGGATGTTCTGGGTTTCCTCGCCGTTTACAGACCATGTGTAGGTATATGTTTTGGCATCTGCAGTAGAAGTGAAGACCACATCATCAATTGTTAATTGAGCACTTTTTGAGGTAGGTTTTTTCGAATTTTTAGAAATTGCAATTTTAATATACTGGCCTCCTTCTGGAATCATATAGGAATATTCAGTTGCGGTTTTGGTGTATTTTACTCCTTCTTGAATCGCAACCCAATTTGTTCCATTTGTGGAATAATACACATCAACCAGTATTGACGCACTCTTTGTTGTTTCGGCTTTCGCTTTAAAACTAACTTTTGATAGTCCCTCTATCGCAGTTGTTGTTTGAATATAGCCATAATTCTCTGTTGAATACAATCGCAATGCTGCAGAATTATTGCCCGAAATTTTATCAGTAGTTGACACACAACCATAATAAATTTTCCACCCTACACTACAATCGCTTTGATCAGCTGTAATAACAACAGATCCTTTATAATTGGTTCCTGCTGTTTTTTTCTCAAAACCCTCTGTTTTCGTTGCTGCCCAGGAGGTGGCGGTGGCTAATATAGCCACGATTAATAATCGTAAAAATTTTCCTCATAACGAAGATTTTTAAAAAATTAAGTTATTAAGTTTTGTTATTTATATCCGAATGATTTTGATGCTTAAACATTTAGCCAATTTCACGCACAAAGGTAGGCATTATTTCGCTAACAACTAACATATTTAGTGAAAATTTTACATAAAATTGTAAAAAATCATAAAATCCCGTGTTTGAGGGGATTTTTTTGAAGTCTACGAGTCAACAGGTCAACAGGTCAACGAGTTTTCGAGCCTACGAGCCTTCGAGTTATCGAAATTTCGAAATTTCGAGAGGCGATGGTGCCGTCTTAACTTCTTAACTTCTTAACTTCTTAACTTCTTTTGAAAAAATCTTCTTAACTTCTTCAAAAAAATCTTCTTCAAAAAAATCTTCTTCTTCCAAATTCTTTCTTTTCTCCCTTTGTGGGATTTTTATTACTTTTGTGGAACGAACGATAAACAGAATTTATGAAAACAGGTAGCGAACGACAGGCTTGGCTCGACTATGTGCGGTTTTTCAGCATATTTTTGGTGATTGTGTTTCACACGCCACCACGGCTGGAACTGTTTGACGATGCCGTGATTCTCAACCTCCGCGTGCCGGTTTTCTTCTGCATTTCGGGCTTCCTCTACAGTTTCGACCGCTGGCCCCGCTTCACCACCTATTTGCGACATCGCGCCCAGCAGATTATCGTGCCTTACTGCACCTTTTTCGTGATTTTCTATGCGCTGTGGCTGGCGGTGGGCAGAAGAATGGTGGGTGCTGAAGAAGAGGCCATCAGCGTGTGGCAGCCAGTGGTGGAATTTGTGTGCGGTAATCCGCAGACGGTGGTGGCGCCGTTCTGGTACATCGCCTGCCTGTTCACCATGCAACTGCTATACTGGTGCATCGAGCGCACCGTGCCACGCCGATATGTGTTTGCCACATGCGTGGGCATTGCCGCCGCCACCTATCTCATTCCTTACGAAATTCCAGAGGTGCTGGCAGTGGGGCAGTTTTGGAACCTCGGCAACGCCCTGCTTTTCCTGCCATTCTACGCTCTCGGCAACAGTTTCAAACCTTGGCTCACACGCCTGAAGTTCGGCACGCCACGCGCTGCGGCACTACTGGTGATGCTGGCTACGGCATCTGTCGCCATTATGGTGGAGGCAACGCCTCTGCGCTCCATCGACCCACAACTCTACAGCCTTGTGCGCATCGTGGCTGGCATGATGGTGATTCCCTGCTACTTCTGCGTGGCGAAATGGATTGCCGCACGCTATGGGCACAGGCATGTGATTGAGTTTGTGGTGGTGAGCGGCACCGTGTATCTGGGTTTGCAAAACTACTTCATCGGCATCGCCAAAATGCTGCTCAACCGCCTCGCATACGACGGCGTGCTCGACGACCACATCTGGATGAAATACGCCATCGCCATCATGGTGATGATTGCCATCTACCCCTTCGCCTGGGCAATCGACCGCTACGCCCCCTGGCTCATCGGCAAGAAGAGGAAGCAAAGTTGAGCCAACTTTGCAAAGTCAACGAGCCAACGAGTCAACAGGTCAACGAGTTTTCGATTTTTCGAATCTTCGAATTATCGAGATTTCGAGATTTCGAGTTATCGAGGAAGGCGATGGTATCGTCTTAACTTCTTTAACTTCTTAACTCCTTAACTTCTAAAAAATCTCCTTATCTTCTAACTTCTAATCTCTGATTTTGTTTGTTGGGAGTATTTTGGTAATTTTGCAATCAGAAAATCAAGATTAGGCAATGAAACAATATCTCGACTTGCTTCAGCATGTGCTCGACAATGGCACCGTGAAGCACGACCGCACCGGCACTGGCACGAAAAGCGTGTTTGGCTACCAAATTCGCTGCAACCTTGCCGACGGCTTTCCGCTGCTCACCACCAAGAAGGTGCATCTGAAGAGTATCATCTACGAACTGCTGTGGTTTCTGCGTGGCGACACCAATGTGCACTGGCTTCAGGAGCATGGCGTGAGAATTTGGAACGAGTGGGCTGACGAAAACGGCGAACTCGGTCCGGTGTACGGGCATCAATGGCGCTCTTGGCCCGACTACAACGGCGGCACCATCGACCAAATTGCTCAAGTGGTGGACCAAATCAAGCACAACCCCGATTCGCGCCGTATGCTGGTGAGCGCATGGAATGTGGCAGAGGTCAACAAGATGGCGCTTCCGCCGTGCCACACCATGTTTCAGTTTTATGTGGCGAACGGCAAGTTGAGCCTGCAACTCTATCAGCGCAGCGCCGACCTTTTTCTTGGCGTGCCGTTCAACATTGCCAGTTACGCTCTTTTGCTGATGATGGTGGCTAAGGTGTGCGGCTTGGAGCCGGGCGAGTTTATCCACACTTTCGGCGACGCGCACATCTATCTCAACCACTTCGAGCAGGTGAAACTGCAACTCACTCGCGAGCCTCGCCCACTGCCGCGCATGGTGATTAACCGCGATGTGACCGACATTTTCGACTTCAAATACGAAGATTTCACTATCGAAGGCTACGACCCTTACCCTCTGATTAAGGGCGTGGTTTCGGTATAAAACATAACAACTTATGGGCAAACAAATCTCTGCTATCGTGGCTATCGCCCGCGACGGCGCAATCGGGAAAAACGGCGATTTGCTGTGGCATCTGTCAGCCGACATGAAGCATTTCAAATCCATCACCATGGGGCATAGCATAGTGATGGGGCGCACCACGTTTGAATCGTTTCCGAAAGGCGCGCTCCCCGGCCGCCAAAACATTGTGGTCACCCGCAATACCGACTATCACCCCGAAAATGTGACCATCGCCCATAGCTTAGCCGAAGCCATCGACGCGGCGGAAATGCCCGGCGAGGTGATGATTATAGGTGGCGCACAAATCTACGCCGCCACCATCGACATGGTGAGCACCATCTACCTCACACGAGTGGATGCCGAATTTCCCGATGCCGACACCTTTTTCCCCACCATCAACCCCGACGAGTGGGAGGAATGTGGTGTGGAGCACCACGAAGCCGACGACCGCAACCCCTTGCCCTACACTTTCCTCACTTTGAAAAGAAAACGATAATCAATGCCAACTACTCCCGTACATCAAAAAGTGGATATCTTCACCCGAAGCGAGGGGGCGGCACTCAAGGGTGTGGGCATTCTGCTCATTGTCACCCACAACTTGGCGCACTGCCTCGGTGCCACCGGATACGACTGCAACGAATTTAACTTTGAACAAGAGAGCACCGACGCGCTCTTCCATTTCCTGCTTCACCCTGGGCAAAGCATTCTTATCCAGCTCAGCACCCTTTTGGGCTACTGTGGCATCTATGCGTTTCTGTTTATAAGTGCTTTCGGACTGGTGCGAAAATACGAACAAGGCCCCACAAAGATGCCTGCGCCACACATTTTCGTGTGGCAGCACTATACGAAGCTGTTCAAACTGATGTTTTTCGCCCTGATTTCGGCAATTTTGGCTGTATGGTATGTCAATAGTTCCAAACTGCCCAGAATCAGCGACTGTGTGGCACAAGCATTGATGGTGACCAACTGGCTCAAACCACCCTACAGCCACGTTTTCCCCGGTCCATACTGGTTTTTTGGACTGATGATTGAACTTTATATCATCTATCGACTTGTACTGTATGTACCACGCGATGGTGCCGCTTGGCGCAAGTGGCTGCTGCCGCTGGTGTTTGTTGTCGTAACAGTGGCACCACAAATCGTGCTCCGCAATGCCGGGCGCGAAATGATATATATGCGCTACAACTTCTTCGTGGCAGGACTCACTTTCTCTGCCGGGCTGCTGGTGGCTCGGTATGGCGGCATACCACGCATGGGCAAATGGGCATGGGGTGGCGTTTTTGCCGTGGCATCGGTGGCGTTCATACTGATGCAAGCCACGCCCGTAACGTGGATTCTCTCATCGCTGGTGGTGACTGTGGCAATGATTGCGCTGGTGAAAACCTTCAGCGCCACGGTGATGCGCCCATTCGTGTGGGTGGGAGGCATCTCCTCGTTTCTGTTTGTGATTCACCCCGTGATCCGCACCTTCGCCCTCTATTTCGGCAACGGCATCAGCAACCACCTGCTCGTCCTCCTCTACACCATCGTGGCCATCCTCGCCGCCGTGGCATACCGCCGCTTCCTCACCGCCATCCACTGGAAATAATCGGTTTTCACACAATTCAAAATTGTGGCTAATTTGCATGAGAATGACTAACCACGAATTGCACGAATCCACCGAATAAACATTTCTGTTGAATCCGTTGAATCTGTGTGAGCCTTTTCCGAGAAATTCTGCGAGATTTACCACCCACAAAGCAATCCTGTGAGATCTGCGGGATCTGTGTGAGGCTTACAGGTGAGGCTTACCGCGCATATAAATGCGTGATTTGTGGGAGGGTATCTACTTTACTTCCAAAAATTATCATTATCTTTGCAGATTGAAAACAAAATCAACACTAAATATATGAATATTCTCGAATTAAGCGAACAAGAAATTGTAAGACGCAACAGTTTGAACCGTCTGCGCGAGATGGGTATCGATGCCTATCCAGCAGAGGAATTTGTTGTCGATGCTTGGAGTGAGGAAGTCAAGGCCAACTTCAGCGACGACGAAGCCGAGCCTCGCCAAGTGCGCATGGCTGGCCGTGTGATGAGCCGCCGCATCATGGGTAAGGCTTCATTCATGGAATTGCAAGACTCTAAGGGCCGTATCCAAGTGTATGTGAACCGCGACGAACTCTGCCCCGACGAAGATAAAACCCTCTATAACGAAGTGTTTAAGAAGCTGCTCGACATCGGCGACTTCGTGGGTGTGACCGGTTTTGTGTTCCGCACACAGACTGGCGAAATCAGTATTCACGCCAAGAGCCTCAAACTCCTGAGCAAGAGTCTCAAGCCACTGCCTATCGTGAAGCAGAAAGACGGTGTGACTTACGACGCTTTCGACGACCCAGAACTCCGCTATCGCCAACGCTACGTTGACCTTATCGTGAACGACGGCGTGAAAGACACCTTCCTCAAGCGTGCCACTATCGTGAAAACGCTCCGCAGCGTGCTCGACGAGGCTGGCTACACCGAAGTGGAAACCCCTACGCTGCAAGCCATCGCCGGCGGTGCAAGCGCACGCCCATTCATCACCCACTTCAATGCGCTCAACATTCCTATGTATATGCGTATTGCCACCGAACTCTACCTCAAGCGCCTTATCGTGGGCGGTTTTGAAGGTGTGTATGAAATCGGCAAGAACTTCCGCAACGAGGGTATGGACCGCAACCACAACCCAGAGTTCACCTGCATGGAACTCTACGTTCAATACAAGGACTACAACTGGATGATGTGCTTCACCGAACAGTTGCTCGAGAAAATCTGCGTGGCAGTGAACGGCTCCACCGACGTGACCATCGACGGCAAGACCATCAGTTTCAAGGCTCCATACCGCCGTCTGCCTATCCTCGACGCTATCAAGGAAAAGACCGGCTACGACCTCAACGGCATGAGCGAAGACGAGATTCGCGAAGTGTGCAAGAAACTCGAAATGGAAATCGACGACACCATGGGTAAAGGCAAACTCATCGACGAGATTTTCGGCGAATTCTGCGAAGGCACCTTCATTCAGCCTACATTCATCACCGACTATCCTGTGGAAATGTCGCCACTCACCAAGATGCACCGCAGCAAGCCTGGCCTCACCGAGCGTTTCGAGTTGATGGTCAACGGCAAGGAACTTGCCAACGCTTACAGCGAACTTAACGACCCAATCGATCAGGAAGAACGCTTCATGGAGCAAATGCGACTTGCCGACAAGGGCGACGACGAGGCAATGATTATCGACCAAGACTTCTTGCGCGCACTCCAATACGGTATGCCTCCTACAAGTGGTATCGGCATCGGTATCGACCGTTTGGTGATGCTCATGACTGCCCACAGTTATATCCAAGACGTACTGCTCTTCCCTCAGATGCGTCCTGAAAAGGTGGCTAAGCGCGACAAGGAAGAGGCTTATGTGGCTCTTGGCGTGCCAGCAGAATGGGTTGCACCAATCCAAAAGGCAGGTTTCCTCACTGTAGAGGCACTCGGCAAACTCGACCGTCCTGGCAAACTCTTCCAAGACCTCCTCGACATCAACAAGAAATACAAACTCGGTTTGAAAGTTCCTGTAGTCGATGAAGTTAAGGCATGGGTAGAGGCAGCCGCAGCCACCCTCCCAGCCGAACCAACAGAACCAACAGAACCAGCAGAACCAGCAGCATAATCCACACACCACTCAATACATCAAGTGGGCACCGCAACCGCAGTGCCCACTTATTTTTTTGAAGAAACCAAAGGGACGGTTCTTCTATGTTGTAAACCAAGGGATTTTGGTAATTTAA
>OIYS01001407.1_pt1 | contig 12215 bp, 11 predicted proteins | sample 1588271 | NCBI WGS metagenome assembly OIYS01 (sample SAMN03283286) | human gut metagenome | biome: human-associated habitat; material: feces | host: Homo sapiens | place: Peru | collected 2012
GGGGGCAAAAGATCCGCTGCCCAGCCGCAGACGATTTATTCAGAGTTTCCCTAGTACGTGTAAAATACCCATAATCAAACAATATATCACAGTTTCCGGCGTAAATCAAGAGATTCCCCTTGGAGATTCCGGGATTCCCAAGTTCCCTGGAAGCCGGATTGCGGTGGTCCAGTCCGGGAAAAAGAAAAGCGGACAATTTGTTTGCTTGCACAAGCGGAAAAACCGTTTTTTGTAGAAAACTGCTAATTTTACTTTTCTTATCAAAAAGGATATTGACATTTTAGTGAAAAGCGGTATACTGTCCTCAAGGAACCTGTCATACAGGTAGCCAACATACAAATAGACAAATGCGGAAGCAAATTGAGGTGAACCAAGATGAAAGCACTGCGATATATGGGACCCTACTCCCTCCGACTGGCGGACGTGCCCATGCCGGAGCTTCCGGCGGACGGCTGTCTGGTGCGGATCCGGGCCTGCGGTATCTGCGGCAGCGATGTCCACGGCTACACCGGCAAAACCGGCCGCCGGATCGCTCCCATGACCATGGGCCATGAGTTCTCCGGCGAAATCGTTCAGGTGGGCCCGGAGGTGAAGCGCTTTTCCGTGGGAGACGCTGTAATTCCACAGCCCATTCAGTTCTGCGGCAAATGCCGGAACTGCCGACGGGGCCTGACCATGCTGTGTCAGGACAAGAAGTTCTTCGGGGTCATGGATGTGGACGGGGCATTCGCCGAGTATCTGAGCATCCCGGAGCGGTATCTCTACAAAAAGCCGGATGGGGTCACCTATCCGGAGGCGGCCATGGCCGAGCCCTACGCGGTGGCCTATGGCGCGGTGAAGAAGGCAGGCGACCTGCAAGACAAGCGGGTGCTGATTGTCGGTGCGGGAACCATCGGCCTGTGCGTGCTCCAGCTGGTGCTTGCGCAGAAGCCGGAGCTGGTGGTGGTATCCGACCTGTCGGATGCCCGGCTGGCTACGGCCAAGGCGCTTGGGGCGAATGAGATCCGCAATCCCGGAAAATGCGATTTCCTGGCGGAGATCGGAGAGCTCACCGGCGGGGAAATGATGGATGTTTCCTTCGAGGCGGTGGGCGTTCAGCCCACGGCGAACCAGTCGGTGGCGGCGCTGACGGAAATGGGAACCGCGGTGTGGATCGGCAACAACGCACCCACGATCACCATCAACATGCAGGAGATCGTCACAAAGGCCAAGCGGGTGCTGGGCACCTATACCTATACCCATCAGGAATTCGGCGAACTCATTGAGCTGATGGGCAGCGGAGCGCTGAACCCGGACAGACTGATATCCAAAATCGTCCCTCTGGAGCAGGCAGCGGAGTGCTTCGACGCGCTGCTGAACCATCCGGACGACTACATTAAAATTATCGTCGATCCCGGCGAAAAGGAGGGAGAAAACCAATGACCCTGACGGAACTTGCGCAAAAGGGCCAGCTCCTGCGCCGGGACTGCATCCGCTGCATCGGCGTAGGCGTGGGCGGCCATGTGGGCGGCAGCTGCTCCGCGGCGGACATCGTGGCAGCCCTGTATTTTCAGGTGATGCACGTTGATCCTAAAAACCCGGAATGGGAGGGGCGGGACTACTTCCTCCTGTCCAAGGGACATGTGGCGATTTTACAGTATTCCGCGCTGGCGGAGCTGGGATTCTTCCCGGTGGCGGATCTGGAGCACTGCAAGGAGCCTGGCTTCTATCTCCAGGGGCATCCCCATCTGGGCACCCCCGGCGTGGAGGCGGGCACCGGCTCTCTGGGCCAGGGCCTGAGCTTAGGGCTGGGCATTGCCAAGGGCCTGAGCCTGGACGGTAAACCGAACCGGGTCTACGTCCTCCTGGGCGACGGCGAGCTGGACGAGGGTCAGGTCTGGGAGGCCGCCATGGCGGCGGGAGCCTGGAAGCAGAGCAACCTCTGTGCCATTGTGGATGCCAACGGATTGCAGGCCCAGGGCCCCATTGCTCAGCGAATGGACTCCGGTTCCATTCCGGACAAATGGAGGGCCTTCGGCTGGAATGTGATCGAGGTGAACGGCCATGACTATCGGCAGCTTCTGGACGGCTTCCAGGCGGCGGCTGAGTGTAAGGACAAGCCCACGGTGATCGTGGCCCATACCATTAAGGGCAAGGGCATTTCCTTCGCGGAGAATCAGGTGGGCTTCCACAACGCGGCGCTGACCGAAGAGCAGTACCGGATGGCTCAGGAAGAATTGTCGCGGTAAGGGGAGGACAGCTATGCACAAATCAAGTCAGCGCCGGGCATACGGCGAAACCCTTCTGGCCCTGTGCCGGGAGAATCGGAACATTGTGGTGCTGGATGCCGACCTGGGCGGCTCCACCATGGGAAAGCTGGTGGAGCAGGTACTTCCGGAGCAGCACATCGAAATGGGAATTGCCGAGGCGAACATGGCCTCGGTGGCGGGGGGCCTGGCCAGAGCGGGAAAGATCCCCTTCATCAATTCCTTCGCAGTCTTTGCCGGGGGGCGGGCCTACGATCAGATTCGTCAGTCTCTGGCCATTGGAAAGCTGAATGTCAAGATCTGCGGCTCCTCCGCCGGCGTGTCGGATTTCGGCGACGGCGCGACCCATCAGTCCATTGACGACCTTGCCTATATGCGGGTGATCCCCAATATGACGGTGCTGGTACCGGCAGATGCCCGGGAGGCGGCAGCCATGACGGAATACATGGCAAAAACCCCCGGCCTGATGTACCTGCGGGTGAACAGGAACGATGTGCCGGATCTGTTTGACGAAAGCTACCGCTTCGTTCCCGGGCAGTACCCGGTGATGCGGGAGGGCTCGGACGTGTGTGTCTTCGCCTGCGGCATTACGGTGTCTCTGGCATTGGCGGCAGCGGAGACGCTGGCCGGTAAGGTCAGCGTGAGGGTGGTCAACATCAACCAGCTCAAGCCCATGGACCCGGAAACCATCGCGGCACTTTGCGCCGGGTGCGGGAGTGTGGTCACCGCGGAAGAACACAGCGTCATCGGCGGCTTAGGCGGCGCCATTGCGGAAAGCCTGAGCCGGACACGGATGCCGGTCACCATCCTGGGTGTGCAGGACCGCTTCGGCTCCTCGGCGCACAGCTACGAGGATGCCCTGGCCTATGTGGGCATTACCCAGGAGAAAATCGGGGAAGCAATTCTGGAGAGCATCCAGTAAAGGAGGAAAAATATGCGTGTTGGATTTGTAGGTCTTGGCATTATGGGCAAGCCCATGTGCAAAAATCTGCTGGCCGCCGGTTATTCGGTGACGGCCTATGACCCCTTCGCCCAGGCGGCCCTGGACGAGGTGGTGGGCTGCGGCGCTGAGCGGGGCGAAAGCAACGCGGATGTGGCGGCAAAGTCGGACGTGGTCATCACCATGGTGCCCAATTCTCCCCATGTCCGGGCGGCGGTACTGGGCCCCAAGGGTGTGCTGGAGGGGGCAAAGCCGGGGCTGGATATCATCGACATGAGCTCCATTGCCCCTCTGGAATCCAAGGCCATTGCCGCCGAGTGCGCGAAGCACGGAGTGAACATGATGGACGCTCCCGTTTCCGGCGGTGAGCCCAAGGCCATCGACGGAACCCTTTCCATTATGTGCGGCGGCCCCAAGGCATTGTTTGACAAGTATCAGCAGATGCTGGGCAAGCTGGGCAGCTCCGTTGTCCACTGCGGCGACATTAACGGCGCGGGCAACACGGTGAAGCTTGCCAATCAGGTGATCGTTGCCTGCAATATTGCCGCCTGCGCCGAGGCCTATTCCCTGGCCACCATGGCCGGCGTTGACCCGGAGAAGGTGTTCGAGGCGATCCGGGGCGGCCTGGCAGGCAGCACGGTTATGTCCGCCAAGGTGCCCATGATGATGGACGGCAATTTTAAGCCGGGCTTCCGGATTGATTTGCACATCAAAGATCTGAACAATGCCCTGGATACGGGCCACGGCGTGGGCACGCCCATGCTGCTCACAGCCCAGGTTCAGGAAATGTTGCAATGGCTGCATAATAATGGTTGCGGAAGTGATGATCATAGTGCTATAGTAAAGTATTATGAGCACATCACCGGAACGGAGGTCCGCAGGTGAGGTAACATATAAAGAACGGGGGATGGATATGGCAGTCAGACCAGTCAACAAATCCAGCATCAGCGAGCAGGTTTTCGAACAGCTCAAGCAGCAGATTCTCACCGGTGAGTGGGCAGTGGGCATGAAGATTCCGTCAGAGAACGAGCTGGCGGAGACCATGAATGTCAGCCGGGTCACCATCCGGCAGGCCTTGCAGAAGCTCACGGTCTTCGGCCTGCTGGAGACAAGAACCGGGGAGGGCTCCTTTGTACAGGGAGAGAACCTTGGCAAGCAGATGAAGGTTGCCATTACGCCCAGTGCCTACCTTCAGCCCCATACCCTGCGGGAGGTACATGATTTCCGCCGGGTGATCGAAATCCAGAGCGCGGGGCTGGCGGCAAAGTACGCTACCGACGAGCAGATCGCGAAGCTGGCGGAAATTTACCAGCAGCAGGCGGACATTGCGCACCATTCCACGGAGACTTTCGCAAAGCTGGATCTGGAATTTCATTTGCAGATTGCCAGATGCACAGGCAATACCCTGATTCTTACCGTCTACGAGGTGCTGTGGGATATTCTCAGCAGCGCCATGCAGCGGACGGTTTCCCAGATGGGCTTTCACTACGGCATTGAATATCATGCCCAGCTGCTGGAGGCCATCTCCAAACACGACATCGAGGGCGCGGAGCGGATCATGCGGGCGCACCTGATGACCAACGAACTCATGGCAAAGGAAGACTGAGAAAACTCTGAATCGCTTTTGCGCCCTCAATTTTTGCCGATTGCGTCAGAGCTTTCTCAACACCGCGCTCTGCGGCAAAAACAGTGAAACCGGCGGCAGCCGTTTCATGAAAACTAAGGAGGAAACCATATGAAAAAGTTCTTAGCACTGTTCCTGGCACTGGCTATGATGGCTATGTGCATGGCCGGCTGTGGTCAGACAGCCACCGAACCCACCACCAAGACAGACACCGCGGCACCCGAAGTGAAAGAACCGGAAAACACGGACGGCGCTCAGTCCATCTCTTTCCTGATTACCTATTCCTCCGACAAAGAGGTTATGTATCAGTGCATCAGCGATTTCACCGCCGAAACCGGCATCAACGTGGAGATCCAGTACCTGCCCCTGGCCGAGTCCAGAAACCAGATCAGCATTATGACCGCCAGCGGCTCTCTGCCTGACGTAATGGACGTGGATAACACCGATACCGCCAACTACGCCCAGATGGGCATTCTGGCAGACCTGACCGACAAGGTTACTTCCGAGATCGAAATGGATCAGTACTACGAGGGCGTGCTGAACAACAGCAAGTGGGACAGCAAATACTACGGCCTGCCCTTCACCGCCAATGACCTGGCCATGTACTGCAACATGGATCTGCTGGCCAAGGCCGGCGTGGACGCGGTGCCCACCACCTGGGACGAGATGCTGGATGCCTGCGTCAAGCTTCAGGCCATCGGCGTTACCGGCTTCGGCGTTGCCGCCAATCAGTCCACCGACACTTCCTTCCAGATGTGGCCCGTGCTGTGGAGCAACGGCGTGGATTACACGGATCTGGGCAGCCAGAATACCATCGACACCCTGAGCATCTATGAGACCATGGCCAAGAACGGCTACATGACTACCGAGGCCATCCAGTATGCCTCCGGCGACAACGCCAACCAGTTCATTGCCGGCAACATCGCCATGATCATCGACGGCCCCTGGCGTTTGAGAAGCGTGGAGAGCGGCGTGGACTTTAATTTCAAGGTCGCCTCCATCCCCGCGGGCTCCGCCGGTCAGGCTACCGTTCTGGGCGGTCATAACTTCGCCATCAACAAGGACGGCAACGTGGACGCTGCCTGGGAGTTCGTCAAGTACATGAACCGGGCGGACGTGATGCAGAAGTACTACGAAGCGGAAAACTACATTCCCGCCCGTAAGGATGTCTGCGAGGCCTCCGAATACTTCAAGGGCGAGAACCTGGCTCCCTTCGTCAATTCCATGGAGAACGCCCGCCCCATGCCCAAGGAGAACTACAATTCTCTGAGTGACATTCTGGTGGAGATGCTCCAGTCCGTGATGCTGGGTGCCAACACCCCGGCGGACGCGGCGGCTGGCGCAAAGGCCCAGTTCGATGCCTTAGGCTAATGTTACCCCCGGCGGGCTGTAAAGTCTGATAATCTTCTTTACAGCCCGCCGCACTCCTTTTCCCGCGGATTGCGGGAATTCCGGCGGATTTACCGCGAGACGATCGATGCCATTTCACTTCGGGAGGATACCGTATGAACAAAGAAAAGAATTCCCGGTTTCGTGGAACCCGCCTGCGGGAGAAAGCAGCCGGTTACGCCTTTACCATGCCGGCGGTTTTGTTTGTGGTTCTGCTGGTGATTTACCCGCTGGGCTACAATGTGCTGTTAAGCTTCAAAAATGTGACCCTTCGCAATTTCAACGGAAAGCAGGACTTCATCGGCCTGCAAAATTATATCCAGCTCTTCGGGGACAAGGTTTTCCGCCGGGCGGTGGTCAATACCCTGGTGTTTACCGTGGCCTCCATCGTGTTCCAGATGATCATCGGCTTTTTCCTGGCCCTGCTGTTTTCCAAGAGCTTCCCGCTGTGCAATCTGGCAAGAGGCCTGCTCATGGTCTGCTGGCTGATTCCCGTGATGAGCTTTGCCACGCTGTTCAAGTGGATCTTCGCCGGAAACGAGTCCGGCATTCTGAACTATTTTATGCTGCGCATCGGCCTGATCCAGAAGCCGATCTCCTGGCTGACCAACGGCACCACCGCCATGGTCGCCCTGATCCTCGCCAATATCTGGCGGGGCGTGCCCTTCAATATGATGCTGATCTCCTCGGGTATGACCACCATTCCCGGCGATATCTATGACGCCTGCAAGGTGGACGGGGTCAGCAAATGGAACGAAATTCTGCATGTAACGATCCCGCTGTTAAAGCCCACCCTGGTGAGCACGGTGACTCTGGGATTTGTCTATACCTTCAAGGCCTTTGACCTGATTTACGTCATGACCAACGGCGGCCCCCTGAATATGACCCAGGTGCTGGCTACCCTGTCGTACAAGTATACCTTCAATGATTTCAATTTCAGCATCGGAGCGGCAGCGGCGGATGTGATGCTGCTGATTCTGATGGTCGTGGGTTTCTTCAATCTGAAGGCCATGGAAGTGGATGAGGTGTCGGAATGAAAAAGAAAAAGTGGAGCAAAGAGAAGCGGAAGAAGCTTCTGTATACGGTGATCACCCTGATCGTGCTGGTGATTTTCCTGTTTCCGATTTACTGGATGGTCATTACGTCGCTGAAATCCTCGGCGGAGATTTTCGCCAGGGAGCCCACCTTCTTCCCCAGGAAAATCGATTTTGGCGGCTACATTGCCCAGCTCAAGCGGGGCAACACCGTCCCCTTTGAAACGAACCTGAAAAACAGCCTGCTCATCGCCGTGCTGACGACCGTTATTTCTACCGGTCTTGCCACCCTGTCTGCCTATGGTCTGGCCCGGTTCCGGCTGAAATTCAATCGGGCCACACTTTTGGTGGTGCTCATCACCCAGATGATCCCCGCGGTGCTGTTCCTGTCCCCCTTGTTTATTATTTTGCAAAAGATCGGACTGCTGAACACCTTGCTCGCTCCGGTGCTGTATGTGTGTATTTTCAGTATTCCCTTCTGCATCGTCACCCTGCGGCCCTTCTTCCTGAGTATCCCCCGGGAGCTGGAGGACGCGGCGGCGGTGGACGGCTGCGGAAAGTTCGGCACCTTCTTCCGGATCATGGTGCCCATTTCCTATCCCGGCATTATCACCTCCGCCGCTTTCACCTTCATCTGGGGCTGGGGCGATCTGATGGGCGCGCTGACCTTCCTGCAGGACGATAAGCTGTACCCGCTGACCGTGAACATGTACAAGTCCATTACGGAGTACGGTGTGGACTGGAGCGGCCTGATGGCCTTCTCCGTGATCCTGACCATCCCGGTGGTTCTGATTTTTGTACTGTTCCAGAAATACCTGGTCAGCGGACTGACCTCCGGCGCGGTGAAAGGATAAACCATGGATAAACTGCATGAAATTTCCTGGAAGGATGTGACCATTACCGGCGGCTTCTGGAAAAAACGCCAGGAGATCAACGAAACCGTCACCCTTCCGGCAGAGTATCGCCAGTGCAAGGAAACGGGCCGGATCGACTCCGTGAAGTGCCTGTATGATCCTTCCGTCGTTACCAGCGGCAAGGCCTCTATCGTCACCATCGACGGAATTTTCTTCCTGGACGATCAGCACGAGGGGCCGCCCAGGCCCCACCACTACTGGGATTCCGACCTTGCCAAGTGGATGGAGGCGGCTTCCTACAGCCTCCTGCACCGGCCGGATCCGAAGATCGAGAAGATTATTGACGACATTGTGGCGGATTACCAGAAGATTCAGATGCCCGATGGCTACCTGAACACCTACTTTACCGTGGTGGAACCTGGCAGACGCTGGACGAACGTGTACCAGATGCACGAGCTGTACTGCGCGGGTCATCTGATAGAAGCGGCGGTTGCCTACTATGAGGCCACCGGGAAAACCGCTTTTCTGAAAATGATGGAGCGAAATGCCGACCATATTGCCTCTACCTTCGGCCCGAACCCGGGTCAGATCCACGGCTATCCCGGCCATCAGGAGATCGAGCTGGCACTGGTGAAGCTGTACCGGGTGACCGGGGAGAAGAGGTATCTGAATCTTGCCGGGTATTTCCTGGACGAGCGGGGAAAGCAGCCCTATTTCTTCGAGGAAGAGGCCAAGCGGTTTGGCCGGGATGTAGAGGACGGCGGCCCCAAGGGAATCCTTGGAAAAAGCTTCGTGGCGGCAGGACCCTATGCGCTGTTCCAGTCCCACCTGCCCGTCCGGGAGCAGAAAACCGCCGAGGGCCATGCGGTGCGGCTGGCCTATATGGGTGCCGGCGCGGCGGACGTGGCGGCGGAAACCGGAGACCGTTCCCTCTTTGACGCTGCCCAGACCCTTTGGGACAACGTGACCCGGCGGCGAATGAGCATCACCGGCGGTATTGGTGCTCAGGAGGGCTGCGAGCGGTTCAATTTTGACTATCAGCTGCCCAATGAGCAGGCCTATAATGAGACCTGCGCGGCTATCGGCCTGTTTTTCTGGTCCTGGCGGATGCTTCAATGTCGGATGGACGGAAAATACGGGGATATCATGGACAGAACCCTGTATAACGGTATTCTCAGCGGCGTTTCCCTGGCGGGCGACCGGTTCTTCTACGCCAATCACCTGGCCGTGCACCCGGAGATGTTCCGGGACCGGCTGTTTACCAATCCCCGGATGTTCCCCCAGCGTCAGAGCTGGTTTCCGGTGTCCTGCTGCCCCATGAACCTGACCCGGCTGATCGAGTCCCTGGGCGGGTATCTTTACGGCGAGGACGAGAACGCGGTGTATCTGCACAGCTTTGCTTCCGGGCAGGTGAAGGTGAAATCCCTGGATGTCCAGCTGGACGTTCAAACGGATTATCCCTGGAACGGTCTTGTGAAAATCGGCCTGGACATGCCCCGGGAGCAGACCTTTACCGTTGCCATCCGGGTTCCCGGCTGGTGCGACAGTTTCCGCCTGACCTGCAAGGGAATGGATTTGAAGAAGCAGGCCCAGGTGCAGGACGGCTACTGCTGCATCCGCAGGCTCTGGCAGCCGGGAGATGTTCTGGAGTACACCATGGTCCTGAAGCCCCAGCTGGTGCGGGCCCATCCCTTTGTGCGGATGGACGCCAATAAGGTAGCCCTGCAATGCGGCCCTGTGGTCTACTGCCTGGAGCAGACGGACAACGAAAAAGACGTGTTTACCGTCGGCGTGGACGACCTGTCCCAGGCGAAGGTTACCTTTGAGCCGGAGCTGCTGGGCGGCGTGAATACCATTACCCTGCCGGGAAGAGCCCTGTCCACGGACGGCTGGGACGGGGAGCTGTACCGGACTGCGCCGGAGCGTTATGAGAATACCCTTATCAAGGCGGTGCCCTATTTTGTCTGGGGCAACCGGGAAGTGGACAAAATGACCGTCTGGATGCACAATTTCTAACCCTAATCCACCCTTTCTTTATTTCCTCTCTCACATAGGGCAGGCTCCGGTCGAAAATCGGCCGGAGCCTGCCCCGCTTTTTGCGGAAATTCCGAAAAAGCTTGACGTTTCGGGGAATTGGAAATACAATTAGGGAAAAGAAAGGGAATCGGGGCAGACCATCGGCGTTGGAAATTGGAATGCGTATGGCGATGCTGCCTGGAAGCAGTACCCGCAGAAGGGATAAGGGGGAAGAACTATGCATCTGAACGTCATCCATCATGTAGCGATTATTGTATCCGATTATCAAAAAGCCAAGGAATTCTATGTGGACAGGCTGGGCTTTCCGGTGATTCGGGAGAACTACCGGCCGGAGCGGGGGGACTGGAAGCTGGATCTGCGGCTGAATGAGACTACGGAACTGGAAATTTTTGCCGAGCCGAACCCTCCCAAGCGGGTGAGCCGGCCGGAGGCCTGCGGCCTGCGGCACCTGGCCTTCCGGGTGGACAGCGTGGCGGAAACGGTAAAGGAATTGGAAAACCAGGGCATCCCCTGCGAGCCTGTCCGGGTGGATGCCTTCACCGGCAAGGCAATGACCTTCTTCCACGACCCGGACGGACTGCCCTTGGAGCTGCACGAGTAAAAGGTCAAAGAAGGGAGGAAACTGCCATGCCCTTTTCCATCGTCCACAGCGACATTACCCAAATGCGGGTGGATGCCATCGTAAATCCCACGGACAGCCGGTTTTCCGGCTCCGGCGGGGTAGACCTGGCTGTTCATCAGGCCGCCGGGCCTGACCTGGCTCAGGAATGCCGACGGCTGCCGGGCCTTCACCCGAGCCAGGTGGCGGTGACCAAGGCCTACGGCCTGCCCTGCAAATTTGTCATCCACACCGTGGGGCCTGTCTGGAAGGGCGGTTGGGTCAACGAGCCGGCCCTTCTGCGAGGCTGCTATCTCAACGCCCTGCTCCGGGCGGCGGAGCTGGGGGCGGAAAGCGTTGCCTTTCCTTTGATTTCCGCCGGAACCTTCGGCTTTCCCAAAGATCGGGTGCTTTCCGTTGCCGCGGAGGCTATCCGGGATTTCCTGAGCTTGCGGGATGAGGACATGCAGGTGTTCCTGTGCGTCTATGACCGGAACGCCTACCGGGTCAGCCGCCGGGGAGAGCTGGAACGGTTCCTGGATGCTGCCCGGGTGAAGCCTCTGGGCAAGACAATGTCCATGCCGGAGGGCCGGAGCCGACGGTTCGCCATGCCCCAGGCGGTGGAATCGGCTGCCTGCGAAGAAGCGATGCCCTGCGAGGCACCGGCTCCCCAAAGTCTGGAGGACTGGCTGAAGCATCAGGACGACACCTTCGCCGTGACCCTGCTGAAGCTCATCGACAAAAAGCACATCACCGAGGTTCAGTGCTACAAGCGGGCCAACGTCAGCAAAAAGACCTTCTGGAAAATCAACAATGACCCCAAATACAAGCCCAGTAAGCCCACGGTGCTGGCCTTTGCCATCGCCCTGGAACTGAGCCTGCCGGAAACGGAAGACCTTCTGCGCACCGTGGGCTTTTCCCTGTCCCACAGCAGCACCTTCGATATGATTATCGAATTCTACATCCGAAAGGGAATTTACGACATCTACGAGATCAACGCCGCCCTCTATCAGTTTGACCAGGTCTGCCTTGGTTGTTAAAGTCTCCCGCCGAGAGACCACAGCCTGGGAAAAACAAAGTATAATGAGGCCACAAAGGTTACAAAACCTGTGGCCTCATTTCAAATTTACGGAGGAATTTTCTATGAAAAAGAATTTGACGGAAATCGTATTTATCCTCGACCGCAGCGGTTCCATGGCAGGGCTGGAAGCGGACACCATCGGCGGCTTCAACGCCATGATCGAAAAGCAGAAAGGGGAGCCGGGTCAGGCGCTCATTTCCACGGTGCTCTTCGACAACGAAATTCAGGTGATTCACGACCGGGTGCCCCTGGAGAAAATTCCGCCGCTGACGGAAAAGGAATACTTTGTCCGGGGCTGCACCGCGCTGCTGGACGCGGTGGGCGGGGCAATCCATCACATCGGCAACGTCCACAAGTACGCCCGGGAGGAAGACCGGCCGGAGAAGACCCTCTTCGTCATCACCACCGACGG
>OIYS01001410.1_pt1 | contig 12190 bp, 11 predicted proteins | sample 1588271 | NCBI WGS metagenome assembly OIYS01 (sample SAMN03283286) | human gut metagenome | biome: human-associated habitat; material: feces | host: Homo sapiens | place: Peru | collected 2012
CAGGTGCTGCTCAGATGGACGGCGCTATCCTTGTTATCGCAGCAACAGACGGTCCTATGGCTCAGACCAAGGAGCACCTTCTTCTTGCTCGTCAGGTTGGCGTTCCGGCAATCGTTGTATTCATGAACAAGTGCGACCAGGTTGACGATCCCGAGCTTCTTGAGCTTGTTGAGATGGAAATCCGTGAAACACTTGCTGAGTATGATTTCGATGAGAACTGCCCGATCATCAAGGGTTCAGCTCTTAAGGCTCTTGAGGCTACAGACCCCAATGCTCCTGAAGTTCAGTGCATCTGGGAGCTTATGGATGCAGTTGATAACTACATCCCCACACCCGACCGTAAGGCTGACCAGCCGTTCCTTATGCCTGTCGAGGACGTTATGACAATCACAGGCCGTGGTACAGTTGCTACAGGTAGAGTTGAGCGTGGACAGCTTAAGACAGGCGAAGAGGTTGAAATCGTTGGTCTTAAGGATGAGAAGACAAAGTCTGTTGTTACAGGTATCGAGATGTTCAGAAAGACTCTTGATTACGCTGAGGCAGGCGACAACATCGGTGCTCTTCTTCGTGGTGTTGACAGAAAGGGTATTGAGCGTGGACAGGTTCTTTCTAAGCCCGGCACAATTCACCCCCACACAAAGTTCAAGGGACAGGTTTACGTTCTTAATAAGGACGAGGGCGGCCGTCACACACCGTTCTTCAACAACTATCGTCCTCAGTTCTATTTCAGAACAACTGACGTTACAGGTATCATCACTCTTCCCGCAGGTACAGAAATGTGCATGCCCGGTGATAACGTAGAGATGGACGTTGAGCTCATCACTCCTATCGCTATCGAGGAAGGCCTTCGTTTCGCTATCCGTGAGGGTGGTAGAACAGTAGGTTCAGGTGTTGTTACAGCTATTAACGAATAATTTGATTATTCAATAATAACATCTAATTTAAGCTCCCTTATCGGCAACGGTAAGGGAGCTTTTGTGTGTCTTAAAGGCTTGTAACTGTGTTTACCTGCCAACCGCCTTGAAAACTCTATTTGACGGCATTGCGGCTGTTTTAAGGCTTTTGCAGAACATAAAAAATCCCTCTGCAATATTACAGAGGGATTTAAGCATATTATGTTGTTTTACGCTTTCTTCAAAGCTTTCTTTTCGTCCTTTGAATAGAGTGCCTTGAGGATAATAGGCGTTATAATCGACGATACCATAATAAGCACGATAACGGGCGTAAAGTATTCGTTTGAAATTATGCCGCAGGAAAGTCCCTTTTGAGCGACAATCAATGCAACTTCGCCTCTTGTCATCATACCGACGCCGATTTTCAACGAGTCGCCGAAGTTGAATTTGCAAGCCTTGCCCATAAGCGAGCAGCCGATAACCTTGCAGATAAGACCGACGATAACAAAGCAAATAGCAAACAGCAGCATTTCTCCCGTTATGCCGTCAATCGAGGTTTTAAGACCGATGCTTGCGAAGAAAACGGGACCGAAGAGCATATATGAGCTGATGTCCATTTTCTCTGCAATGTAGTTCGAGTCGTGAATACTGCAAAGGATAATGCCTGCAACGTATGCGCCTGTAATGTCGGCAATTCCGAAATATTTTTCCGCAACATAAGCCATACCCAAGCAAAGCGCAAGTCCCATAATCGGAATACGTCTTGTGTGAGGCCACAGCTTGTCCGAAAATCTGAAAATCTTGTAGATGATATAGCCGAGCACGAATGCGAACAGGAAGAACAAAACAGTTTTTACAATAACCGTAACAGGCTTTGCCTCTCCTCCGTTCATACCTATTACAAATGTGAGCACGATAATACCGATAACATCATCGATAATCGCAGCACTCATAATTGTTGTGCCGACCTCTGTTGAGAGCTTGCCCAACTCCTTGAGCGTTTGAACGGTAATGCTGACGGAGGTAGCCGTCAAAATTACACCGATAAACACAGCTTTGTAAAAATCGGGAGAGCCCCACGGCGCAGTGCCGTAGAATGCGAAATAGAGCAGCGTACCGCCGACAAGGGGAACGAATACTCCGGAACAAGCGATTAAGAACGCCTTAAAGCCTGTCCTTGCAAGGTCCTTGAGGTTAGTACCGAGTCCTGCCGAGAACATAAGAAGCACAACGCCGATTTCAGCAAGCTGGGCTATGAAATCCGTCTGGTCAACGAGGTGCAAAACGCTCGGACCTATGATAAGACCTGCGATTATCTCGCCGACAACCTGCGGTGCTTTGAGCTTTCGTGCGATTATGCCGAAAATCTTTGCGGCAATTATAATTATGCATAAGCTTTTGAATACCGAATAAGCTTCCATAAAACACATATCCTTTCTTTATTTTTCCGTAGCCCATTATACTCTAAGCATAAGCTAAAAGCAAATAAAAAAGCTATTTTTGTAACATTACATAAAATCGGCGCTATGTTAAGGCTGAATATTGAAAAATTGTAAAAAAAGAGTATAATTATAACAATAGGAAATCCGTTTATGGAGAGATAAAATGAAAAAGTATTTTAATCTTTATAAAAAGCAGTTCATTTTAGGCCCTGCATTTAAGCTTGCGGAGGCTATACTTGAGCTTTTTGTTCCGATTACCGTTGCAAGTATGATTGACAAGGGAATTGCGGTAGGGGATACGGCATACATTTTCAAAATGGGCATTGTGCTTTTTCTGCTGGCACTTTTCGGCGTTCTGTTTGCCATTGTCTGCCAGTATTCGGCGGCGGTTGCGCAGCAGGGTGTCGGAACGCATTTGAGAAATGATATATTCGACAAGATAAACCTTATGTCGAGAGAGGACATTGACACATTTACAAGCGCATCGCTCACAACGAGGATAACCAACGATATTACTCAAATTCAGTCGGCGGTTGCAATGCTTATCCGCCTTGTTTTCCGTTCGCCGTTTTTGATTGTCGGCTCGCTCATCGCCGCTGTTGGACTTGATGCGAAAATGTCAATAATTTTCTTCGTGTCGGCGTTGCTTGTAAGCGTAATTTTATATTACATTTTAAGCCGTTCGCTGCCGCTTTACTCTCAAATTCAGAGAAAACTCGACAGAGCCGCTTCAATTGTAAAGGACAGCCTTTCGGGTGTGCGTGTAATCCGTGCGTTTTCGAGAACGGAATATGAAAAGGACAAATTCGAAAAGGCGAACGAGGAATTGACCGAGCGAAGCGTTAAAGTCGGCAGGCTTTCGGCACTCCTCAATCCGTTGACCTTTGCGGTTATGAACACGGCTATTGTTTTAATCCTTTATTTCGGCGGAATTAAGGTAAACACAGGCAAGCTCACACAGGGCGAGGTGCTTGCCTTTACAAACTATATGACACAGATTTTGCTTTCGATTATCGTTTTTTCGAATGTAATTGTAATTTTCACAAAGGCAGGCGCAAGCTATCAGCGTATCAAAGAAGTGCTTGACTTTGAGCCGAGTATGACCGACGACAATGCACGCTTTACAGAGGCTTACGAGACAAAGCCTGCGGTTGAATTCAAGAGCGTTTGCTATTCATACGGCGAAGCTGATGAAAATGTGCTTACCGACGTTGATTTTTCAATAAACAAGGGCGAAACTGTCGGAATAATCGGCGGCACGGGCAGCGGTAAAACAACGCTTGTAAGCCTTATTATGCGTTTTTATGATGTTGACAGCGGCGAAATTGACGTTTTCGGTCATGATGTCCGTGATTATAAATTTTCGGCATTGAGGAGCATTGCACATATCGTTCCGCAGGAAAACAGGCTCTTTTCGGGCTCGGTGCGTAAAAACTTGCTTTACGGCGCCCAAAACGCAACCGAAGAAGATATAGAAAGAGCACTTAGAATTTCACAGTCCGAGGAATTTGTCAAAAAGCTTCCCAACGGACTTGATACCGAGATAAATGAAAACAGTAAAAACCTTTCGGGCGGTCAAAGGCAGAGGCTTTGCATTGCAAGGGCGTTGCTCGGAAATCCTAAAATTGTTATTTTCGACGACTCCTCCTCGGCACTTGATTTTGCGACCGACTCAAAACTTCGTAAAGCCATTCACGACGAGCTTTCGGACACTACCGTTATCATAGTTTCTCAAAGGGTAAACACCGTCAAGAGTTGCGACCGAATAATCGTGATGAATGAGGGCGGAATTTCCGCTATCGGAACGCACTCGGAGCTTTACAAGACGAACGAGGTATATAATGAAATTTGCCTTTCTCAGCTTTCGGAAAGAGAGGTGAATGCACAGTGAAAACGGTAAAAAGACTTTTCAAATACGTTAAACCCTTTACCGCAAATATCGTTTTTGCAGTCATCTCCGCAATCGGCGGAATTTTGCTTTCGCTGTTTGTTCCGATTATGATAGGCGAGGGAATTGACTGTATAATCGGTAAGGATAACGTTGATTTTTCGGCACTTTCAAAGGTTTGTATTGAGCTGTTTGTAATCGTTATCGCCTCGGCAATTTTGCAGTGGATAATGACCTATAATTCGAACAAGCTCTCATACAAAACCGTTAAGCTCTTACGCCGTGAGACAATCGCAAAGCTCAACAGGGTAGAGCTCAAATACATTGACTCCGTGCCGCACGGCGACCTTATAAACTCTGTAATAACCGACGTCGATATAGTTTCGACGGGACTTTTGCAGGGCTTTACGCAGGTGCTTTCGGGCATTGTAACGATAGTCGCAACGCTTGTGTTTATGTTTATGATAAACCCGTATATAACGCTCGTTGTTATGATACTCACACCCGTTTCATTCTTTATGGCTTCGTTTATCGCAAAGAGGGCACACTCAAAATACACCGAGCAGGCAAGGCTCAGGGGTAAGCTTACGGGCTATGCTTCGGAAATGATTGACTCGGCGCAGGTTGTAAAGGCATTTAATATGCAGCAGACCGCGACAGAGGCTTTCAGAGATATGAACAACAAGTGGGAAAAGGTCGGAGTTATCGCACATTTCTATTCGGCTCTTACCAATCCGCTTACAAGATTTGTAAATGCGCTTGTATATGCTGCGGTTGCCGTTATCGGCGGAATTTATGTATGCGGCGACACTCACGCAATTACTGTCGGTGCGTTGGCATCATTCCTTGCTTACTGCTCGCAGTACACAAAGCCGTTTAATGAGATTTCGGCTGTTATCGCAGAGTTCCAAAACGCCGTGAGCTCGGCTGAACGCATTTTCTCCGTGCTTGACGCACCTGAGCAGGTAAGCGACGAGGGCAACCGTGTTCTCGAAAGCGTCAAGGGCGATGTAGAGCTTCAAAATGTCGAGTTCTCATATACGGACTCCAAAAAGTTCATCGAAAACCTCAACCTTTCGGCAAAAAGCGGACAGACGGTTGCACTTGTAGGTCCAACGGGATGCGGAAAGACTACACTTATCAACCTTTTGATGCGCTTCTATGAGATAAGCTCGGGCAAGATTACGGTTGACGGAAACGATATAACCGAGGTTACCCGTGAGAGCTTGCGCAGTCAGTTCGGAATGGTGCTTCAGGACACTTGGCTGTTCTCGGGCACGATTTACGAAAATATAGCTTACGGAAAGCCGAACGCCACCGAACAAGAGGTTATCGAAGCGGCTAAGAAGGCTCACGCACACAGCTTTATCAAGCGCTTGCCCGACGGCTACAATACGATTATAACAGGTAACGGCGACAATCTTTCGCAGGGTCAAAGACAGTTGATTTCCATTGCGAGAGTAATGCTCTCCGATCCGCCGATGCTCATACTTGACGAGGCAACTTCGAGCATTGATACGAGAACGGAATTGAGGATACAAAAGGCATTTTTGGAGCTTATGGACGGCAGAACGGCGTTCATTGTCGCACACAGGCTTTCGACAATAAAGAATGCAGACAAAATACTTGTTATGAAGGACGGCGCTATCATCGAAAGCGGTACGCACGGGGAATTGCTCGAAAAGGGCGGTTTTTATTCCGAACTTTATAACAGTCAGTTTGCGGTTTATTAAGGAGAATATATGACTTTTTACGAAAATACAGATTCACCCGAGAGAGTGCTGCTCATTTCGGTTGACACGGGAGATTTTAATGCCGAGGAGTCAATCGAGGAGCTTGCCTTGCTTGTCGAAACGGCAGGTGGCGAGGCGGTTGTAACCTCAACGCAGAAGCTGCCGTCCGTAAACCCTGCGACCTATGTCGGAAGCGGCAGAATACAGGAAATTGCGGAAATTTGCCGTACAAATGAAATCGACCTTATTGTTGCCGACGACGAATTGTCGCCTGCGCAGCTTAAAAATATCGAGGATTTGACGGACACAAGGGTCATTGACCGCACAATGCTCATTCTTGATATTTTCGCACTCAGAGCGAGAAGCAGCGAGGGTAAATTGCAGGTCGAATTGGCACAGCTTAAATATTCCTTACCCTTTTTGACGGGTAAAGGTAAAAGCCTTTCCAGGCTCGGCGGCGGTATCGGCACAAGAGGTCCCGGCGAGAGCAAGCTTGAGAGCGATAAAAGGCATATGCGCCGCAAAATCTATGCTCTTGAGGAAGAATTAAAGCAGATTGAAAAACGCCGTAACACAATGCGAAGCCGTAGAAAAAAAGACGGCATTATTTCCGTCGCGATTGTCGGCTATACAAATGCGGGCAAGTCAACTCTTATGAATAGGCTCACCGACGCAGGCGTACTTGCGGAGGATAAACTGTTTGCAACGCTTGACCCGACGGCGAGAAAGCTCACGCTTCCAAACGGTCAGGACGTAATGCTCATTGACACGGTAGGTCTTGTCAGAAGGCTTCCGCATAAGTTAGTCGAAGCGTTCAAGTCAACGCTTGAGGAGGCTAAAAATGCCGATTTGATTCTCAATGTGTGCGACGCCTCAAGTGATGAGTGTTCGGAGCATTTGGAGGTTACCGCAAACCTTTTGCGAGAGCTTGAATGTGAGCAAACACCCGTTATTTCCGTTATGAACAAGTGCGATCTTGTACCCGATATTTACGATTTGCCGACTCTCGGCAGGGCGGTTATGATAAGCGCATTAAACGGAGAGGGAATTGATGAACTGCTTTCGGCTATCGAGGATGCATTGCCCAAAAACAGGGCAAGAAAAAAGCTGTTAATTCCGTTCGACAAGGGCTCGATAATTGCCGAAATAAGAAAAGACGGCGTTATTCATTCGGAGGATTACACCGAAAACGGAACGCTTATAGACGCAACAGTAAACATTCAGTATCTTGAAAAGATAAAGCAGTATATTCAGTAATTAAATAAGCATAAAAAAAGAACACTCGAAAGAGTGTTCTTTTAATATACCCCGCCCGACCGCAGTCGGTGAATAATAACCTGCAATAAAAGCAGGTGGGCACTAAGTCTCGACCTTTGTATGCTCCCAGCGTCCGTAAAAACGGGAGGTCTGCTCCCGGCGTTGACATTTTAAGTTCCCTATAAGAAAGTGTTGGGTTAATATCAACCGAGCTGTTTGTCGCATCGGGCAGGAATAATATTTTATACCGTTATTGCTTTTTTATTCTTCTTCGTCGTCAAAATCGTAAAGTTCTGCAATTCTCTGCTCAAAAAGATTTCCAATTTCATCGAATTCAGCGTCATCCTCGATAGGCTCAAGGTAAGTTTCGCCGTCATCCTCTTCGACAACCTTCAAAATAATAAGCTCTCCGTCGTCCTCAATAATTTCCTCCGCATCATCAAAAACGGGAGTAAGAGCAACATAGCGACCTTTATCGGTCTCAATTCTGTCAAGCTCTTCGAAAACATGCTCAACGCCGTCCTCGTCAACAACGGAAACAATATCGTTACCGTATTCTTCGTTCATCGGAAACACCTCCTAACGTCTATCTATATTTTACAATGTAAACCGATTTCAGTCAACAGATAAATTGTAAATATTCTTTGACAGATTAAAAATTCGGCAGATAAAGGGACAGCCCATATCCGCCGAAGAAGTCTCTTTTATTGATTGTTCTTTTTAGAGCCGATTTTTCTTTCCTCGCCCTTTTTAATACGCTCAATGTTTGAACGGTGCATAAAGATTACAAGAATTGCAATAATTGCCGTGCAGACAGTCGGTATTTTCCAGTCGCCACGCAAAAGCGTAGGATTGAGAAACGGAAGAAATTTATAAATTACAAATGTTACGACGGGAACGCACACAGCCGAGATAATCGACGAGAGCGAAACCATTTTTGAAGCGGACAGCGTAACGAAAAACGGAACAGCCAAAATCGGAACGGAGATAGGGGACATAACCGTTGTAACGCCGAACATAGAAGCAACGCCCTTGCCACCCTTGAAGCCGAAGAAAACGGGGAAGATATGACCGAGAACCGCCGCCGTGCCTGCAATATAAGCGCAGCCGACCGAATTATCCTTGCCCGAAATTAAGAACAGGGCAATCAACGCCGCTATCATAGGCTTTATGAAATCGCCGAGAAAAACAAAAGCCGCCGCCTTTTTGCCGAACGTCCTTGCGGTATTCGTCATACCTGCGTTATTCGAGCCGTAATCCCTTATATCCTTTTTGAATTTTGTTTTTGAAACGATGACGGCAAAGCTCAACGAACCGAGCAGATAGCCGACAACCGCACTGATGAAATATCTGAGCATTATATAAACTCCGTAAATATCGCTTGTATGTGCTTTTTTAGTTATTATAGCCGTGTAGTATGCGTTTGTCAAATGTACTTTGTGTAAATCTACGAATATGAAAAAATTGTGAATTTTTTTGTCGAAAACGGTTTACAAGTGCCGTGCATTGTGCTATTATAATCGCAATAAAATGTTTACCTTTAATTCGGTACGGGATGCCGACAAGGAGAACGCAAAACGCAATATCAAATTTTGTGCCTTGTCGAGCTTTGACAAGGCTTTTTTCTTTTGTGAAAACGGAGTAAGAAAATGGAAAACAAGATTATTATTGACAGACAGGCGATGCTCAGGGCTTTGGCTCGTATCTCGCACGAAATTATCGAGCAGAACACTCATGTTGACACCGTTTGCTTAATCGGTATCAAAAAGCGTGGAGTTCCGCTTGCAAAAATGCTCAAGGCTAATATTGAAAAGTTCTCCGACCTCAAGGTTGAGCTCGGCGAGCTTGATATTACATTATATAGGGACGATTTAACGCCGAAATATCAGACGCCGCATCTCAATTCGTCGGTTATTGACTTTGACGTCAATGATAAATCCGTGATTTTGGTGGACGACGTTTTATACACGGGCAGAACGGCGAGAGCCGCAATGGAGGCTATAATCGGACTCGGCAGACCTGCCGTAATTCAGCTTGCGGTAATGGTTGACAGAGGGCACAGGGAGCTGCCGATATGCGCAAACTATGTCGGTAAGAATATCCCGACCTCAAAGGATGAATTTATCAACGTAAAGGTTGATGAAACGGACGGTACTACGGAGGTTGTGCTGTCAAAAAAAGGCAATAAGGCGTAAGCCGTAAAATATTAGGAGGAAAAAGAAATGAATCTCGTTTACAACATCAAAGACAAGCCGAAATTCGGACAGCTTATCGTGTTCGCTTTTCAGCAGTTGCTTGCAATCCTTGCGGCAACAATCGCAGTTCCCACCATCGTAGGTAACGGAATGAGCCAGTCCGCAGCACTTTTCGGCGCAGGCGTAGGCACAATCGTTTATCTTCTTTTCACAAAGTTTAACAGCCCCGTATTCCTCGGCTCATCATTCGCTTTCATCGGCTCAATGCTCGCAGCTTTTGCAGGTGCTGTTTCGGTCGAGGCAGGATATGCAGGCATCATCTTCGGCGCACTTTTCGCAGGACTTGTATATGTAATCATCGCAATCGTAGTTAAGTTTGCAGGCGTAAATTGGATCAACAAGCTTATGCCGGCAGTTGTTATCGGACCGACAGTTTCGATTATCGGTCTTTCACTTGCAGGCAACGCAATAAGCGACATTATGAAGGGCAAGGTTGTTGACCTTGCAGGCGAAAGCGTGGCAAGTCCTTATGTAGCGCTTATTTGCGGACTTGTAACACTCTTTACTGTTATCATCTGTTCTGTTTACGGCAAGAAAATGGCAAAGCTTATCCCGTTCATTATCGGTATCCTTGCAGGCTATGTTGTGGCTGCAATCTTTACCGTTATCGGTATTAAGACAGGCAATGACGCTCTGAGAATAATCGACTTCTCGGTATTCTCGGGTATGAAGCTTTTTGCAGTTCCCGATTTCTCATTCCTCACAGCCGCAAAGGGCTTGAGCGCAGTTGACGGAAAGTATATCCTTACAGTTGCGGTTGCATACGTTCCGGTTGCATTCGTTGTATTCGCAGAGCATATCGCTGACCACAAGAACCTTTCATCAGTTATCGGAAAGGACCTTCTTGAAGACCCCGGTCTCCACAGAACTCTCCTCGGCGACGGCGTAGGCTCGATAGCAGGCGCTATCTTCGGCGGCTGCCCGAACACAACCTACGGCGAGTCGGTAGGCTGCGTTGCTATCACAGGTAATGCTTCGGTAGTTACAATCCTTGGAACGGCAATTATGTCAATCGTAATTTCATTCTTCGGACCGTTCGTAACCTTCCTTTCAACAATTCCCAACTGCGTAATGGGCGGCGTTTGCATCACTCTTTACGGCTTTATCGCAGTAAGCGGTCTTAAAATGATTCAGGACGTTGACCTCGGCGATAACAGAAACCTCTTTGTTGTCGCAATCATTCTTATCTGCGGTATCGGCGGACTCACACTTTCATTCGGTAAGGTTACTCTTACAGAGGTTGCCTGTGCGCTTATCCTCGGTATCATAGCAAACCTTGTTCTCGGCGGAAAAGACAAAAACAAGGCTGAGGAAACAACCGAAAAGGAAGCAAAATAAGCTTTCAAAAAGGCATAAAATTAACGCTCTTACTATAGCTTAGTAAGAGCGTTTTTTTAGGTTTATTTAATTAAAGAACATACACACCCGAGCTTAAAATGACAAATTCCTTTAGTGCCGAGCGAATGTATTTGTAAACAGGCTCGTCAAACCGCTTGTAATCGCTGACAAGATAATTGGAAAGGCTTACCTTGCGTATCTTATTTGACCCTGCGTTGCAGACGAACATCTCTTTCCTGTAAATGCTCAGGGAAACAGGCTCGCTGAAGGTCGTGGAATTCTCAGACCCTATTCTCATACTGAATTTCTTGTGCGGAATTGAGTAATTGATTATCGAGTTTTGAAGCGGAACGGTAGTCCAAAAATAAACGCCGTCGGCAACGGCACCGTTTATAGGACAATCCTTGTAAATCAAATCTCCCGTCCATACGGGCTTGCCGCTTGCGTCAAAAATTCCCGTTTCACCGCTTGAATACACGACCGCAACGCTGCCGTTTTTGAAAACAGTGGCCTCGCAGGATATATAGTCGCCGATTTCCTCGCAAATTTTTGCATAGTTTTCGCCGAATTTATTAAGTTGATAAAAGTCCTTTGTAACGGGAGAAAGCTTGCCCGTTATAACGCTGTATTGAAGAAAGCTGACCTTGTAGCTTGTTCCGTTGAACACTTCTTTTTGTGAGAGGATAATTCCGTCGGGACAAGGTATAATGTCAAATACTTCAAAGGGAAATATTTTTTTCATTTATCTGCACCGTATCTATATTAAAAAGTTATAATCGTATTATATTATTTTACTTTATTTTGCATAATAGGTCAACCGTAAATCGACAAAATCCGCAAAATTTAATAATCTCTGTTTCCGCCTGTCATATTTTACTCCGTCGTGAGCATAAAATTCACTAAAGGAGTGACAAATATGAATACGGCAATATACTGCTTATTTGCGGTTGCGGGACTTGCAATAATAGTTTCGATGATAAGGACAAAACGCTTTTTTTCTGTGCTTTTTCTGACGGCGGCGCAGGGGATAATAACGCTGTTTGCGGCAAAATACGTCGGCGGCTTTTTCGGCATAGGACCTAATATCAACGCACACACGCTGACGCTTTCGGCAATCGGCGGAATACCCGGTGTGATATTTTTGTTTATTGCCGCAACAATTTTCAAATGAGTGTTGCAAAATTTGAAATATTACTGTATAATATCGGTACTGCAACAGGGACGTTTAGCTCAGTTGGTAGAGCATTCGCTTGACGTGCGAAGGGTCAGCGGTTCGAGTCCGTTAACGTCCACCACGTCGTCACGGACTTTGTATCGTTCGTGACGGCTTTTTTTATTGAAAAATCCATCCCTCACTCACGCCGTCGTTCCTCCTTTCCGAAAC
>OIYS01001411.1_pt1 | contig 12188 bp, 10 predicted proteins | sample 1588271 | NCBI WGS metagenome assembly OIYS01 (sample SAMN03283286) | human gut metagenome | biome: human-associated habitat; material: feces | host: Homo sapiens | place: Peru | collected 2012
TATATTTAAGTAAATTAATGATAAACCGGTATTAAAATATGTTCTGAATATTTTGGTGTTTTTTCAATTTCTTTTGCACTTTTGTTAGGAATCCCGATTGATTTGGCAGCCTTATTTCTGACGATCATACAGACGTTACTTGACTTAAAAGGAGAATTGCCAATGATAAATAATGATTTCACGGCGGTAAGCGGCACGCACGGAGCGTCCAAGTGTAATTCATAGGAAACCCGAAACAGCAAAAAAATGCAATTAACAAGTGCCTGAAGAGGTTCAAATCCTCCGCGCTCCGCCAAATAAAAAACAGATGTCGGACACAAAAAATCCGACATCTGTTTGCTTTTATAAAAATTCAAATCATTTTACCGTCTTGTTATCGCTGTTAATATAACGTCGTTTTCAAGTCTTAAATATGTACATGAAAATCTCAAAAACAAAACTATGATTTATTAATTTCATCATTTGAGCAATTTTCCATAATAGTCCACATTAATCACAGCTCCGTTTGGATAACATTTCTTACAGGATTTAATATATTCGGTAAATCATAGTGAGCATATATTTCTTTGTTTTTCTTTTCGGTCGGCTCTGCACCGACAGTTGCTTTTGTATATCCCATATTTCGCAAATCATCAAGCATAAAATGAAATAATTCTGAAAAATATCCTTTTCCTTGAAACTTGTCAATCATTCGAAATACAGACAAGTAAACCGTATGCCCGTCAAGCAAACCGGTACTGTTCTGCACAACATTAGGATGTACCATCGCAGTTGCTTCGCAAATAATGTCCCCGTCAAGAATCCCGTAATAAGGGATTATGTAACCCTGCTTATACCATTCAATATTCGATTGCTTCCAAACTATCCGATTTTCCTTTACTTTTTTGTGTCGGGCAATCTCATACTCCCATTTCTCGTTCATTTCTTGAAGAGAAGCTACCTTATATACAAAAATCATTTATTTTCATTCCGTCGCCGAAAGGCTAAACTTAACGCATTTTGTTTATAAAATGTACCGTGCAGTCTTCGCATTATTTTAATAATCTATATTATCAGAATGCCTTTCAGCAGTGATGAGTGCTTAGCACAAGTTATCAGGATTATTCAGATCATCATAGAATCACGGTGTATCACAATTCCTGTTGTCAGTTAGTTGTCACACAAAAGCTTTAATTTCCTGTTACGCTGTTTTTGTAATCTTCGCCCCAGTTCCACATAGCGTCAAGTATCGGTTTGAGGCTTTGACCTAATTCCGTCAAAGAATACTCCACTCTCGGCGGGACCTCGGCATATACCTCTCTGTGCACAAGTCCGTTTTCTTCCATATCACGAAGTTGTGCGGTCAATACCTTTTGCGATACCGTACCGATGGATTTTTTAAGCTCACCGAAGCGCTTTGTTCCGGGCATTAAATCCCTTAATATCAGAACCTTCCATTTGTCGCCAATCAGTGTCAAGGTGGTTTCCACAGGGCAAGCCGGAAGCTCTTTTGTTTTCTCGTTCATATGCTGCCTCCGCTATAGTATCTATTTGTTGCTTACAGTTTAATTATACCATACTGCTCTGTTTGCCGTCAAGTACAACATAAAACAAAAAAATCTTAAAAAATTCTTTCAGCGTTTAAAACTCCGAAAATCCTTGTATTTACGCATTAGTTTCCGTTTGGTAACCGCCCAATAGTATCTTTTAGGTAACTACGGCACAATATTGTGCTTACTTTACAAGCGATACCGAGGTAAATATAATAGAGTCAAGAGCTACGGAGAACGGCCGATTCGCAACTCAAAGCACAGACAAGGAGAAATCCAAAATGAACATTTTCAAGAAAATCTTTGGCAACAACCAAAACGACAAGAAAGAGGTAATCACAATGACAAATACAGAAAAAGCACTTGCACTTATTAACACTTTTGCCACAGGCGATACGGAAAAGGCTTCCGAGCTTCTTGCAGAAAATTACATTCAGCACAATCTCGCATACGGCACAGGCAGGGATGCATTTGTAGGCTCTGTTTCCTACCTTGCTTCAGCTCCCGTAAAAACAACTGTAAACAACATTCGTGCTTTCGAGGACGGCGACAAGGTGTTCTTGCAGACAGTTTATAACTTTGCAGGTGCGGGCGAGCAGGTTGCCTTTGACATTTTCCGCTTTGACAAAAACGGCAAGATTGCAGAACACTGGGACAATCTTGCAATCAAGGCAGAGCCGAACCCGTCAGGTCACACGCAAACAGACGGCACTATGGAAATCAATGACCTTGATAAGACAGAAGCAAACCGTGAGCTTATAAAGAATTTTCTTTATGATGTAATGCAGGGCAATCGTCCTGAGAAAACACCCGATTACTTTGACGGCAATACTTACATTCAGCACAACACAGGTATTGCAGACGGACTTTCGGGACTTGGCGCAGCGCTTGAAGCTCTCGGCAAGCAGGGCATCCAAATGATTTATACAACTGTTCATCAGGTGCTTGCACAGGGCAATTATGTGCTTGCAGTCAGCGAGGGAACTTTCGGCGGAGCACCTACATCTTATTATGATTTGTGGAGAGTTGAAAACGGCAAAATTGCAGAACATTGGGATGTAATGGAAACTATTGCCGATAAATCAACTTGGCAGAATCAGAACGGCAAGTTCTAATGAGAGTGAGAGCCACGCAAGCCCTTTATTGCGCGGCTTTCTGCCTTTGTACGGAGGGAACAATGAATTATCTTAAATATCTTACAGAAGAAATACATTCAACCGTTATGGCAACCGTGGACGAGAACGGCTTGCCTGTAACGTGTGCCATAGACATTATGGACTATGACGAAAACGGGCTGTACTTTCTTACCGCAAGCGGTAAGACTTTTTATGCTCGATTAAAGCGTAGCGGATATGTTTCTTTAACGGGGATGAAAGGCACCGACACGCTTTCCTGCATTGCAATTTCTGTCAGAGGAAAGGTTCAGGAAGTCGGAAGTGATTATCTGAACAGGTTGCTTGAGAAAAACAGCTATATGTACGAAATCTATCCCACAAAAGAGTCCCGCACAGCTCTTACCGTGTTCAGAATTTATGACGGATGCGGAGAATGGTTTGACCTTTCAAAAAAGCCTATTGAGAGAGCTTCTTTTTCATTTGGAAACGGTATAAAAACGGTTGACGGCTATTATATAACAGATACGTGTATCGGTTGTAAGAAATGTACGGAAGTCTGTCCGCAGGGATGTATTGATTTTACAAGCGGATACGCAGGAATTATTCAAAGCAGTTGCCTGCATTGTGGAAATTGCTTTAATATTTGTCCCCAAAAAGCCGTTGTCAAGAGAGGATGAATTTATGACGCAAGATAAGAAAAGACAATACTTAATAACAGAGTTATTGAAAGAGCGACCCGAATACGCAGATATATCCATTCCGAAAGACGAAACCGAACAGAAGAAATTACTTCGTGCGTTATTCAATGTTCGTTTGCCGTTGCCGATAAGTGATGATTTTCTAAGGGTGCAGGATGAATATTTGCAAGAGGAAATCGCTAAAAAAGGAATAACAAGTATAGACGATTTAGAGCCGATTAAGCCTGACATTTATTTATGGCAGGGCGATATTACAACGCTGAAATGTGATGCAATCGTCAATGCGGCTAACAGCCAAATGCTCGGTTGCTTTTGCCCGAATCACGGTTGCATAGACAATTCCATTCACACTTTTTCAGGCGTCCGGCTTCGTTTGAAATGCGCCGAAATGATGAAAATGCAAGGAAAAAACGAAGCGACGGGAAAGGCGAAAATCACACCTGCGTATAATCTTCCCTGCAAATATATTTTGCACACGGTAGGTCCGATCGTTACAGGCAAATTGACAGACAGGGACTGCGAATTACTGCGTTCTTGCTATCGTTCTTGTTTGGGACTTGCGGATGAATACAAGTTAAACAGCGTTGCGTTTTGCTGCATATCCACAGGCGAATTTCATTTTCCGAACGATAAGGCCGCAAAAATCGCAATCGAAACAGTCAGCGAATATAAAAAGCTGACAAACAGTAAAATCAAGGTGATATTTAATGTTTTCAAGAATTCAGACTACGAAATCTACCGAGAACGTCTCGGAAAATATAGAAAAATTAAAAGAAAAAATCCATACGGCTGACGCTGTTGTAATCGGTGCAGGTGCAGGACTTTCCACTGCCGCAGGCTTTACCTACAGCGGAGAGAGGTTTGAAAAATACTTTTCCGATTTTCAGAAAAAATACGGATTTGAGGATATGTATTCGGGTGGGTTTTATCCTTATCAAACCCCTGAGGAGCATTGGGCATATTGGAGCCGATACATCTACATCAACCGCTATATGGATGCCCCCGAACCGGTCTATGAGAACCTCCTGAAACTCGCGGCGGATAAGGACTATTTTGTGATTACAACAAATGTTGACCACTGCTTTCAGAAGGCAGGCTTTGATAAAAAGAGACTTTTCTACACGCAGGGCGATTACGGTCTGTTTCAGTGCAGTGAGCCGTGCTGTCGGGAAACTTTTGATAATGAGGCTATTGTTCTGGAAATGCTCAAACAGCAAAAGGATATGAAAATTCCGACAGAACTTTTGCCGGTCTGTCCTCATTGCGGAAAACCTCTTACAATGAACTTGCGAAGTGATGACAAATTTGTTGAGGACGAGGGCTGGCATCGTGCGGCAGAACAGTATCAAAACTTTCTCCGCACCCATGCAAACGAAAAAATTCTCTTTCTTGAATTAGGTGTCGGCTATAACACGCCGGTTATTATCAAATATCCGTTCTGGCAGATGACAGCAAAAAATCCCGATGCCACATATGCTTGTATCAACAAAGGACAGGCGATTTGTCCGGCTGAAATACGGCATAAATCCATCTGTATAAATGACGACATATCAGATGTTATCAATAAATGTATGTAAAAAGGCTTCTGCCCTGTTTGGGGCAAAAGCCTTAAAAATTATGCGATTTTTAGGTTTAGTCGCAAATCAAGGGGGACTATTTCATCTGCCCGAAAACACGTTTTTGAAAAAAAGTGCTGCAAAAGTGTTGCAGAAACGGTTACCGGAAAAAGCACCAAATCCCGAAACCCGCTTGAAAGGCAGGCTCACATAAAGACGCTTTCAAAAAAGCGACCGATTGAGAGCAGCGCAACGCCACAGAGATTTATAACTCTGTGGCGTTGCGCTTTTTTATAGTTAACAAGAAAATGATTAGAAAACATTTTGAATATTGATTAAAGTTGCAGGCGTAATCATTACTGCAAAGTGATTTTATTCTACGTTCCTCAGCCGCATATTGATAACAACTTCTCTGGCATTCTCTCGGGTACAGCGTTTCAGAGTACCATCCATCTCCAAAGCGGATAGATTACTACAAACAGCGCCGAGTATTCAATGTTACTCTTCCGTCACCGGCGGGATAAAGTTTTCTATCGCACTGCGTAGCTTTGGATGGCGAATGACGAAATGGATCGCCGGGGCTTTGCCCTTGGATACCATGGCCCACTGCCCTTCGTGAATCAAGATCCGCAAATTGCGGAAAGCATGTGCCAAGGCTTGTTTGAATGAGTAGCTCGGATTTTGCTCGGCAAAAGCTCTGATCTCATCGAGATGCGCCGCATACTCCTCTTCGCTGTACGGAATATCCGTTTCGCAGAATACGCCAGAAAGCTCCAATGTGGGCGGATCGTTTGCAAAGTCCTGTGCTAAGAAAATCGGAACCTCATCTTCAACAGCTTCATTTTCAAGGATCGTCAGCACCCGTTCCCTTTGTGCAGCGGCATACCGTTTGATTTTCTCTTTTTGCTCGGCATCAATTCCGTTTCTTGTAAGGATACGGTCTAACAACCCGTCACTTAGGGTATACAGCGGCAGAGTGGAGAGAATGCTGCGGCGGCTGCCCGCTCGGTTTACATCGGAAAGAAGAAATGTATTCAGTTCGTTTTCCCGCTCACTGCGGTAGATGTCCATCAGCGGATAAGCGTTGCTCAGCATTTCGTCTGCCCGTTTCTGATAATATTCCACCTCTCGCTTGGACTTGGTTAAATAATATTTTCCGTCTGCATGGTATCCGGCAATGGCTTCGCCCGAAAGTGCAGCCGCACCGGAAACCTTGAGAAAATGCAAAAAGATATTGTTCTGTGCATTCTTGAAATAGTAAGGCGAGATCTGCCCGGTCATATACATCGGGATCCAGCTTTCAAGCCCCAGCATCATCTCGTCAAAGGGACGGTCAATGTTATGTATTTGATTGAGATGCAGTCCCTTTTTGAGCATCATCGCCATGCCGAACATCCACTTTTTCGGAAACTCCGGATCCTTTGCCATTTCGGAAAGCGGCATATCACTGTACATGGTCACCGGCGCCATAGATTTGGAAAGTACGGTCGCTTTTAAGAAATCCAGCTCGCTCTCCATCATTTCTTTAATGCCGAAATATGTCTTGGAGGACGGAATTTGAAACGGTACAGACGGGACTTTCAGTTCGTCAAATTTTATGACCTTGATATATTCGTTCAGATCAAACTCATCCAGCTTACTCAGAAATTTGGAAACACTGTCACTCCCGGTTTCCTGCACCGGCTGCTCTAAAAGCCAGCTCTTGATTTTTGCATATCGCACCGAAAGATCGTAAATCTGATCGACATCACAGTCGATCAGCTCCGCAACGGCGGCGATTTCGGAAGCCGCCCGCATTTCCCTTGCCACAAAGGAAGCGACCGCCGCAGCAAACCGCTCGGCGTCTCCCGGCCTTCTCGATCCGTTACGAATGCGGAAAATGGCAGAAGTATCGTAATTGGTGTATTGACTCAGGCGTGCGAGATTGATGTTCAATGCTGCGATCATCGTATTGAAATTCTGCCGCAGAACCTCTTTGTCGGTGGAAACAAAATCATCGCAAGCCAAAAAAGATGCTTTTACGGACTCTGCCGTAATATCCGGCAGCTTCTTTTGGGCGGCGATCTCCGCAATGGCGCTGCAAAGATTCTCAAACGGCTTTGTGCCAAGCTCGGGCACACGCTCACCGCTTTTATATCGGCTGAATGAGGCGCCTGAAATGCCGGACAAATTGCCGAGCTCCCTTGCCGAGCAGGAAAGCTGCTCCATATACGCATTCAATTTTTCGCTGAATTTCATAATCTCTACTCCGTTACCGTTCATTTGATACCATTATACAGCATTTCTACGCAAAAGAAAAGTGAGCAGCAAGGCTATTTTCCAAAAGTGTCCATTGACACTTCGGAAAACATACTGAATTTCACAAATTGTATATGGTATAATTACCGTGTTTAAGTATATACGCTATTGGCTTTTATGGCTACGCCGAGAGAGGGAACGCTTATGCAACACAAAAAACATAAAAAAATATGGATCAGACTGACGATGGCTGCTTGTGCGGCGGTCATGGTCATGTCTCTTCTGCCGATGACTGCTTCGGCAAGGGAAACCGGGCGTACAGTGGATGAAGATTACTATTCCCTAACTGACAGCAGCTCTGTTAAAATGCCGGGTCTTACTTACTATTGCTCAGGTCACGGCGACAAAATGGTTGAATATTATGTCGAAGAGGAAAACGAGAGTCAGCCTGAAATCCCTGGGCTTATCAAGCGTGTCGGCAATAAAATACGGTATGTGGGCGCCTATTATTGCAAAACCTGCTATGCCAACTGGGTGAAAGGTGCAGAAATTGAACCGGGCGCAGATGTAGAAATCCTCGGCAAAGACCATAATTCGGACAATAGTCTTGAAAGCTATTTTGCGTTTGTCAGTAGTTCTTCGGCAGCTGCATTGGGCGGCGGTGGCTATTGGTTTGTACCCAAGGATGACTTTGAACATTATCCGTTTCAGAACGATGGTCAAAGTAATGATTGGAAAGTCGTAGCACCCTCATCGGACATAATAAATGACCCCACAAGAGGCCCATTGCTATCTAACAAAGCTTTGCCGGAACCGTATGCAGAGCAGCCGGCAAGTGATGATCCCTACGGCAACTGGGATCTTTCGGGAGCCTGGACTTTCTATCAATTCAACTATACCGGAATGCGGAAGGTAATCAACAAGCCATCGACCGCTGATGATCCGGCTTGGGAAACGGTAAGGGATATGACACGCCTTTATTATGCCGAGCGTCAAATGGCCGGTATGATCTTGTCCTGCCGGATAGATTATTCGAGCCAATGGTATAGCTATGATTATTCCAAGTTGGCGGATTGGCGCATTACCGACCTAATGGTAGAGTGTGCTACCGGTGAGCTGTGCGGATTTGCCACCTATGTTGGAAGTCAGGCCGAGGTTGCGGTTCCCGAGAAGATCAACATACCGGTGTACGGCGATGTTAAGGTCGTGGGACTGGATATTGAAAACCATGGACTGACCAAGATCTATATCAATGACAATGTGACCAGTATTCGGCGGTTAAGCTCGGTCAATCTTGAAGAGATTTCCGGCTGCAAAAGCCTTGAATACATAGAAAAATATGCTTTCCAGAACGATGTATCCTTAAAAAGCTTACCCGAAATGCCCAAGCTTGACTGGATCGCCATGGAAGCCTTTGAGGGATGCATTTCGCTGCGGGATATCCGCCTGCCGGACAATATGACTTTTATTGATTTTTCGGCGTTCGGCTGGTACGACACGGTGCTCGGCAACTATGACATCGGTATGGATATGGAAAGCTGGAACGCATTTCAGTACCTGAGTGACCTTTCGGATGACGACAAAATTCCCGGCATTACGCTTTATGCAAAAAAAGGCAGTACGACATATAAACTGCTTGACACCCTGATAAACAAAAACGACGCATTGACACCCGAGCTTGACGATAACGGCAAACCATCCTTCCGCTCTTACGGCGATAAAATAGGAAATGTAAAGAATTACACCTCTCACTGGACATTAAAGAGCAGCGGCGACTATAAGGGCGGATTTGCCTCGACGGATAAGGATGTGGACGATTCCACCGGCGGCAGACTCGGCGAATACGGCGATGGTGAACCGTCGTGGAGCCCGAAGAAGGTTCTTGAGCAGGGTGCGCTTACCGCAAGTCTTCTGATGTTCTTTGGTATCACAATCGGCGTTGCGCATTACACCGGCAAAATACCCGATAAGAAAAAGCCCGTTCCGGAAATTCCGAAAACCTATTGGGGAATGACCGCCGAGCAGTGGTCTAAGATGGGCAATGACAGTATCGACCTGCTTTCCAACTCATTTGAGAAAATGGGAGGCGTCGGCAAGGTGATGAAGGGCGTAGTCGCCGCAGGCAAGGCATTCCAGAAGTATCTGGATGTATATAACGAGACCGGGAATGCCGATGAAGCGTGGAACAAAGCCTTTGTAAGCTCGCTGTCTGTGGGAACGGCGTTCGGCATGGCGACCGACAGTGTTCCCGCCGTCGGAATATGGGATGCCGTTTCCGGTCTGGCAATGGGCACCTCTACGGCGGCGGACGCAGTCAGCATGGGCGGCAATGCCGAGCATCTGGCGGATTTCTTCATGGATTATATGTACTCCCGCAATAAAGAGCTGCACCTGGATACAAGCTTTGATCCAAGCGTTGTATATACCCGTGAGGAGCTGACGCAGCGGATCGCCGATGGCGCCTACGGCGAGAATATAAAGAACTTTTCCGATGCCGTGGATCTGGTCAGCAGCTGGCAAAGCATCAAGGATACGACGGTCGGCGTCTTCGGCAAAGACGGTCTCGGATGGGGCATTTTCGGCAATATGGGTGATACGGCAAATGAGATGATCAAGGGCAGCCGCGTGGCTGAGCAATATGTCGAATGGTTCAATTCGGCAGTGAAAGACTTCTACACGACCGGAACGAAGGGAGGAATGTAAGATGCAGGTAAGAAAACTGTCCTATTTGGCGATAGACCGTCTCGGCGAACTGCTCGGACTGACGGCGGACGCTCTTTCTCCGATTTATGATCTTCGATCTGCTATTTTGCAATTGAAGGAAGCCATGCCTCCCGAACTGAAAGAGGGATTGGATGCGCAGTTGCTTGCGGAGGGATCGCTTACAGAGCAAGCGGAAGGCCTGCAGCCGACCGATTCGATGAAGCTCCTTCTTACGGCGCTATATTGCCCGAAGAAATGCTATCGGGTACAAATGCAGGAAAAGGACGGCACGGGCGACACCTATCTTCTGCTTGTGGACGGTGCATGGCTCCGTATAGACGCTTGTCGAGGTCTATTGACGATTTCCGGACCGTTTGATCTTACGGCAGCGGAACTCTATTTGCGGGCGTGCATTGAAACGGCTCTGCGGGAATCGGATATTCAGCTCAAAATCGAGCGAAGAGAAGAAGGCTGTGTTCACGGGGCTGTGATCGAAATGGACAGTAACGGATATTCCTTTGCCGGCACGGTTTTTACGCCTACCGACAGCTTCCCGCAGATGTTCATTCATGTGTTTGCGGCTACCGATGAAAACCGACAGTGGATCGCCGATATGCTCACAGGAAAGCGCGAATTTGTCCTCCCCGAAAGTGAACAGGAAGAGGAAACGCCTGCCGAAAAGCGTTCTTACAAGAAAGCGATAAAGGGTTTCCTGATCGCGCTTGCCGTGAATGTGTGCGCCGCAGTGATTATTGCCGTGCTGAAAGCGGTACTGTGAGGTGAGGCGTATGAAACTGAAAAACATAATATCCAATGCATTTGACGCAATCATACAATCCTACGAGGGCAAGAAGTTCTGGCCGAGCCTGATACTGCGGCTTGTAATGGCTCTTGCCTCGGCGGTCATTACAGCGGTGTTTGCAAACACGCTGTTTTCAAAAAACAATATTGTCAATCAGATTTTTGCCGCCCTGTTCTTCTATTTTCTGATGGTGTCGGTCAGCAAGCTGATTACCGAAATAAAGCGCGGCGGCTTTGGAAAGCGGCTGAAAGCAACCGTTTGCAATATGGTGCGCTTAAAACTGCCGGCACTGTGGTTCTTTATTGCCGCGGTTGTTATAGCATTGTTTCTGCCGTATGCCTTTGTGCTGTCTTTGGCGCTGCTGCTGTTCTGCTCGGCGGTATCGGAGAATAACTCCCTGCTGCTCGGCATTAAGAACGCCGTAACAAAGGGCAAAAATCCCGAACGCAGCGGCAAAGGTCTTGCCGCCTTTACAAGCGGACTGATTGCCTGTGGGCTGATCATCTGTATACTTACGAACCTCGGTGTTCCTACCCTTTACGGCGTGATTGACGGCAGCAACCCGAAGCCCGGTACGACGCAGACCGAACCGGCGGGAAAAGACGACGGTTCAAGCACGGACATCCCATCTGATACGGATCAAACATCCGGCATCCCAATAAGGCCAAGCGGCGATGATACAAAGGAAAAAGACGATGCAGACATCACGGAAGCGGCAAAGCAGCTTACGGATAAGCTGATCGAGTATGCCGGCAAGGACAAAAAAGAGTTCAAAAAGCTGTTCCGCAACACGGACGACTCGGTTATCGATCAGTATTACAACACCTCCTACGATAAATTCCGTGAGTACGGCAAGAGTCTGATCGCCGTTGCGGCGAAGGATAAGGATTCCGTATGGTTCACGGCACTGTATTATCAGATACCCGAAAACTATCCGGCGGAAAAGGAAAAGTCGGTCTATCTGTCAACGATCATGACGCGTGCAGATGACGGCTGGAAATTGGAATGGAACGACGATGTCCGCTCCAAGCTGCAGACAAAATATGATGAAGCCGGTTTTACCTTCGATGGTCTTTCCGCTAAGGAAGACGGCCGTGCGTGGGCGAAATTCTTTATTCCGTTTGATTTGAACAACACGGAGATATTCTATGAGGACGCCGTAATGTGCAAGGTTACGGAAATGTATATAGATACAAACGATAACCTGCAGCTTACGGTATATGCGTCGAACGGTACGGATAAGGCTGTAAAGCTGACCGGAGTGGATATTACGGTAGCAGACGGCGATCAAAAGCTGTTTGAAAAGCATTTTGATATCAATTTCGATATAGCGGTTGAAAAGGATGGTAAGACCCTGTATACCCTGACGCTGTATTCGCCGCAGGATATCAACTTTACGACATGGAACAGACCGAAGATTACCGACTTTAGTTTCAGCTACGAAAACCAATGAATGTTAATGCAGTGATAAAGGAGAAAAACATGATGAACACAAAAAGAATTACGGCGCTTGCGCTGGCTTTAATCATGACCCTGCTCCTTGCCGC
>OIYS01001414.1_pt1 | contig 12170 bp, 14 predicted proteins | sample 1588271 | NCBI WGS metagenome assembly OIYS01 (sample SAMN03283286) | human gut metagenome | biome: human-associated habitat; material: feces | host: Homo sapiens | place: Peru | collected 2012
CGAATGCGGCATGTCCGCCGTATGAACCGGATTTTGTAAAGCTTGCGGAGAGTTACGGTACATATGGAATGCGCGTTACAAAGCAGGAGGAGATCGCACCTGCGCTCGCAGAGGCCAAAAAGCACACGGATGCGCCGACGATCATTGAATTTATGATCGCTTCGGATGAGATCGTGCTGCCGATGGTAAAAAGCGGAAACCCGATGAGTGAAATGATCTTGAAATAGGAGGGAACGGAAATGAAAAACAGATGGATCGCATTATATGTGGAAAATGAAGTCGGTGTACTGGCAAAGGTTTCCGGTCTCTTTTCGGGAAAATCCTACAATCTTCAGAGTCTCACGGTAGGCACAACGGAGGATGAGACGATCTCACGCATGACGATCTGTGTGACCAGTGATGATATTACGTTTGAAAAAACTCCGCTTGAAAATCTTGCAAAAGACAAGCAACTAAATGCATATAAACACTATGGATTTTGGCGCCCAATGGATAATCTTAAAGACAAAAAAGAATTAACAAACGCGTGGGTTAACGGTGTAGCGCAATGGGCAATTTGGCAAAAATAAAGGAGGAAATTTAGTGAATAACATTTTAAACGAAGACTTAACATATATATATAGTAGCATCCACAATATATCAGAAAAATTTTCCGGCTCAAATATATTTATAACCGGTTGTTGCGGCTTTTTGGGATATTATTTTTTAAATTTCTTCAACAAATATAAACATGAACTCAATATAAATAAGATAATTGCAATTGATAATTTTCAAGTTGGAAAACCTGATTGGCTGGGAAAGTTGGCTGAACAAAATATTGAATTAATTGAATTTGATATTATCAAAGGAGATATAAATTCCATTGTAACAGACAAAAAAAATTCTTTTGTTATACACATGGCATCTATTGCTTCTCCGGTATTTTACAGAAAATATCCTATTCAAACCATCGAAGCTAACATATGGGGCTTAAAAAAGTTATTGGATTTATATAAAGATGAAAATTTAAAAGGTTTTCTATTTTTCTCCAGTTCAGAAATTTATGGGGATCCTTTGCCTAATTTTATCCCGACAGAAGAATCTTATCGAGGAAATGTTAATACAATCGGACCAAGAGCTTGCTATGATGAATCTAAACGATTTGGAGAAACAATTTGTTACGAATATGCTAAAGTTTACAATTTACCAATAACAATTGTCAGACCTTTCAACAATTATGGTCCCGGTATGAAATTGAATGACAAGCGTGTACCTGCTGATTTTGCAAGTGCTGTTATTAAAAATGAAGACATTGTTATTCTTTCTGATGGAACTCCAACAAGAACATATTGTTATGTGGCTGATGCTATTTCCGGTTACTTAAAAGCTTTATTGTATGGAAAGTTTGATGTATTCAATATTGGCATAGAAAAACCTGAAATTTCAGTTTTAGAACTAGCTAAAATTTATCAGGAATGCGGGAAAAAATTATTTAATTATTCTGGAAAGATATCATATCAAAAATCTCAAGAAAATAATTACCTAACAGATAATCCTAACAGACGTTGTCCGGTTATAAAAAAAGCTCAAAAGCTCTTAGCTTATGCACCTAAAACAAGTGTTGAAGTTGGAGTTGAAAGGTTTTTAAGATATATACAACAAGAGGAGAATAAATAATGATTTTGGTTATAGGATTAGGTTTTGTTGGGCTTACTACGGCTTTAGGTCTAAGTGAAAAAGGAAATACTGTTTATGCATATGATATAGATATTGACAAAATGAATTTAATCCAAAATAAAAAAATTCCTTTTTACGAGGCTGGTTTACAAGAAATTTTAAATAAAAACCTAAATAAAAACTTCTTTTTAACTAAAGATATAAAAGAAGTTATTGATAAGGTTGATGTGATAATACTATGCGTTGGAACTCCTTCAGGTAGTAATGGGGAAGCAGATTTAAGCTATATCAAGTCGGCAATAGACGATATTACCCAAAGCATGGGAAATTCTCCTAAAATTGTAGTTATTAAATCAACAATTCCTCCATCAACAACCGAACAAGACATTATTCCATATATTCAACAACAAGGAAAAATTATTGGAAAAGATATCTTTATAGCAAATAATCCAGAATTTTTAAGAGAAGGACATGCTTGGGATGATTTTATTAATCCGGATAGAATTGTAATCGGTGCTGAAGATACATATACAAAAAACTCAATGAAAGAAATATATAAAAATTTTGGAGTTCCAATACATTTTGTATCTCTAAATACTGGAGAATTTATTAAATATTTGTCAAATTCATTTTTGGCAACACTTATCAGTTATTCAAATGAAATGTCGATGATTGCTGCAAAAATTGGAAATATAGATATAAAAAAAGCTTTTGAAATTTTTCATCAAGATAAACGTTGGTATGGTGAACCTGCAAATATGCAAACATATGCTTTCCCGGGGTGTGGTTTTGGCGGATATTGCTTACCGAAAGACACTCTGGCTCTTGCTCAAAAGGCAAAGAAATTTGATATTGAACCCCAAATTTTAGACAGTGTTCTTTCCGTAAACAAGAATATTAAGGAATATTGGATTGAAAAAATAACAAATAAACTTTCATTAAATACAAAAATTACAATCCTAGGTCTTGCATTTAAATCCGGTTCTGATGATGTAAGGCAAACTCCGGCAGCATACATTATTGAAGGCATCTTAAAAAAAGGGTATAAAAATTTAACGGCATATGATGAAATTGGGATTTCTAACTTTAAAAAAATGTATAATTTTCAAATTAATTATACAGACAATTTAGAACAAGCTGTTGAAGATTCAGATGTTATAGTTATTACTTCAAATTCTCAAGAATTTGTTAAAATTAATACTGAAGATAAAACAGTTTTTGATTTAAGATACATATTATAGGAGTTTTATAATGCAGATAATTGATAAAATATTAAGAAATTTAGTAAAAGCAACGGCATACATTTACTGGTATAATAAAAACCTAAACAAAAAATCTCTAAAATATATTCCTGCTTCAGGAAAGCTTATTGGAAAAGAAGAATTATCCAACATGATTGATGCTTCACTTGATATGTGGCTAACAACAGGTCGGTTTAATTCTGAATTTGAAGAAGCATTCGCAAGATATTTTAAAGTTCCATATTGTCATACCGTAAACTCCGGCTCAAGCGCTAATTTAATCGCGTTATCAGCACTTACATCTCACAAACTTGGAGATCGCCAAGTCACAGAAGGAAGTGAAGTAATTACTGTAGCAGCAGGATTTCCAACAACCATTAATCCAATTGTTATGTTGGGCTTAGTTCCTGTTTTTGTTGATTGCAAAGTTGAAACTTGTAATATAGATGTAAGTAAAATTGAAGAAGCAATCACCCCTAAAACAAAAGTTATTATGTTGGCTCATACAATGGGAAATGTTTATAACTTGGATGAAATTACTAAATTGTGTAAAAAATATAATTTATGGTTGATAGAGGATAATTGTGATGCTTTTGGTTCTCAGTATGACGGGAAATATACAGGAACAATTGGGGATATCGGAACCTTTAGTTTTTATCCAGCTCATTTTATTACAATGGGAGAAGGTGGTGCAATTATCACCAAAAACGTGCTATTAAATAAAATAATTAAATCATATCGTGATTGGGGAAGAGATTGTTGGTGCGAACCAGGACATGACAACACCTGCAATTGCAGATTTGAACAACAATTTGGGAAATTACCTATTGGATATGACCATAAATACGTATATTCACATTTAGGATATAATATGAAGATAACTGATTGGCAAGCTGCAATAGGTTGTGCACAATTAAAAAAAGTTGATTTGTTTATTAAAAAAAGAAGAGAAAATTTTGAATTGTTGTTTAGTAAATTAAAAAATTTGGAGGATTATTTTATCCTTCCCAAAATTGAAGAAAAATGTAATCCCTCATGGTTTGGATTTTTAATAACCCTGAAACCTGAATGTAAATTCACAAAACAAGAATTGGTTGAATACCTTGAGAACAATGGTATCGGCACAAGACAACTATTCGCAGGTAATATATTAAGACAGCCAAGTTTTGTTGAAAATAATATTAAGTTAAGGATAGGAAACAGTGATTTGTTGTGTTCTTCTTCGCTTACAGAAGAAGAGTACAACAAATTGCCAAATACAGATTATATTATGAATAATACTTTTTGGGTTGGAGTTCATCCCGCTTTAGGCAACGAGGAAATTAATAAGATTTCAGACACAATAAAACAATTCGTTGACGAAAGACGTTAAAATGTTCCAAATCGATTTATTATTTATAAAATTTGTACTTGTTGGAATAATAAACACGATGTTTGGGTATGGTTTGTTTGCGTTTTTGCTGTATTGTAACATCCATTACGCATTGGCTTCGGTATTGGCAACTATAATAAGTGTATTGTTTAATTTCAAAACCACCGGAACATTAGTCTTTAAAAATCACGATAACAGGCTGATTTTTAAATTTGTTTCAGTATACTGTTTTACAACAATTTTGTCTATAATAGGGCTAAAAATTGCCAAGATTTTCGGGGAAAACTTGTATTTTGCAGGGTTAATATTAACAGGTATTATGGCTATAATTACGTTTATACTTCAAAAAAAATATGTATTTAGAAAAGAGGATTTATGAAAAAGATAAGCATTGTTTCAAGTTGTTATAATGAAGAAGATAATCTTGACGAGTTATATGAACGTGTAACGGCTCAAATGGACAAATACAAGGATAAATATGAATTTGAACATATTTTATTGGATAACGGTTCAACTGACGGTACAGCAAACAAGCTTAGAGAACTTGCTCAAAAAGATAAACGAATAAAAGTAATCATAAATTCAAGAAATTTTGGTCAACTTCGAGCTCCATTTTATGGAATTTTACAAGGATACGGTGATGCGGTTATATCGATTGTATCGGATTTGCAAGATCCACCGGAACTAATTTCAGATTTAATTGAAAAATGGGAAGAAGGCAATGAAATAGTTCTTCTTCAAAAACAACAAAGTGAAGAATTCGGATTAATGTTTTTGCTAAGAAAAATATATTATATGACGCTTGCAAAAATTGCGGATAACGGAGTCGTTTTAGCTCAAAATTGTATTGGTTCAGGCTTATACGACCAAAAAGCTGTAGCAGAAATGAGAAAATTTGATGACCCGTATCCATTTATTAGAGGATTAATATGTGAATTAGGTTTCAACAGAGCATATGTTCAATTTAAACAACCTGTGAGAACACGTGGAATATCTTGTAACAACCTTTACACATTGTATGATCTTGGAATGACGGGAGTTATAAAATATTCTAAACTTCCTCTTCGTATAATGGCTTTTGTTGGATTTTTAATGTCTATTTTGACTTTTGGGCTATCAATTTTCTACCTTGTATGGAAACTTGTCAATTGGAGTAACTTCTCTTTTGGCTTAGCCCCAATTATCATAAGTATTCTATTTCTAGGTTCAGTTCAACTTTTCTGCCTTGGAATTCTTGGCGAATATATCGGTGCAATCTACACAAGAGTCGACAAAAAACCTCTCGTTATCGAAAAAGAAAGAATAAATTTTTAATATAAAAAACTATTTTCTTACTTTTCCAACAAGTTCTAAGAACATATTTCCTTGTTTCCAACCATAGAAGTTGTCGAAACTGAGTTTTGGAGCGGCTTTAGTAACTCCTTGTCTTGTTTTGACTATAGTTCTTGTCATCTCATGAATTGGAGTAAAAGCCCCTAAAATGAGTGTCAGAATTAGAATTATACTTGTCTTCTTGTTGTTAAAAATAGTTTTGTCGTCTAATACTTGAACAACACACAAATAAACAACTGTCAGTGCAGGAATAGTCGCTCTCATACAAAAATCTGCAGAATGCCCGATAATTATAAGAGGACAAATAATTAACATAAGACACGCGATTTTTAAAACTGCTCTATTTTTAACATATCTCCATATGCAAAGTACAAAAATCCCCCATTCAAGGAAATGGAACATCCATATGTGCGGTAAAGGAATTATCCAACCTGAACTACCTCCTGAAACATTATTCGATAAATATAAATAGCTGACAGTAGCAATCAAGCCTCCACCAAGAATATTTTCAAAAGTTAAACAACTTTTAATTGCAGAAAGAACATTTCTGGGCAAGAAAATATTTTCGCCATCCGGCAAACCGTTTTTTAATCCCCAATATACCACAAACGGAAGCATTCCTATTGCAGGCAAAGTTGAATGCAACAGCATACAGGAATATAAGAAAATAATATTTTTATTATTTTTCTGATGGTAAAGCAACATTAAAATAATCCAAGCAGGAATAGCTTGATTAAACACCCAATACAATTGAGTTGTCATACTGGAAAACTGAAATCCAGGATACCACCACTCCATATGAGTTGTAGGATTTAAGAAAGAAGCATAAAGCCCACGAGTCAAATATGCTCCTATAACATCCAACCCACTGAAAAATATAAATATCAGAACCGGAACAATATTTTTATGTTTTAAAGTAGCTAAAACATAGTAGAAAAATAAAAATATACCAATTGTTGCCCATAAAATCTGGAAATAATATCCAAGCTGCACACTGTTAAAGATTTTTCCGATAAGTGCTGCCGGCATCCAAAAACCAATATAATAAGTTAGAATTGCCAAACCATTTTCACTATTTACCGGCCATGGCTGAGTTACTAAGAGTTCAAAAATAGGATTTCGGCAATTGTGATCAGAATTTTGAAACACAAGTGCACCAATACCTGATGAATATACCCATACCAGAGTAATTACAAATATGGAAACGAGCAGGAATATATCTTTTTTAGATGAAGTGAGCCATAACTTTGGAGCATTTTTATACAAAAAATAACCGCTAGCTAAAATAACAACTGTCCCCAAAATTGAAGTCCAGACATTGCACCAACCAATAACAAATATCAGTATAGGTAAAACTACATATAAATACCCTAATAGTAATAATATATTCGACTTCTTTTCCATATTCCTCGTCCCCTCTAGTTAACAATATGTGCCTGACGGGAGTCAAACCCGTGACCTTCGGCTTCGGAGACCGACACTCTATTCAACTGAGCTACAGGCACAAATCATATGCCTATTGTAACATAACCCAGTTTTTTTTCAATCGAAGGGATAAACTTGAATGTATTTTGCGTATTATTTTTGAAGGACTGTCAAAACAACTTCAGCAAGAACTTTTCGTCCACGCTTTGGCTTAAAATAAATTTCCTTCTTCGTTGGTTCTGGAGCAAACTCAGACTTTTGGTAATTTATCAAATACTTCATAAATTCAGGACTAAACATAATTCTCCTTTAGAAATTTACACATACACCATAAAAAACTACACATATATAATAAACCACACTTTTTATAAATATTGTCATTTCTTTACAAAAATTTTACATTATTTAATCTTGCAAAATTAAGTGATATAATAAAATTAATGTATCTGCAAAGGGAATTTTTTATGCGTGAAACATCGATTATTGATATAATATCACCGATAATGGTTGGACCTTCAAGTTCACATACTGCTGGAGCTGTTAGGTTGGGATTACTTGCTAAAAATATTTACCACAAAACACCAACCAAAGTCACATTCAGACTCTATAATTCTTATGCAAAAACCGGCAAAGGGCATGGTACAGATAAAGGGCTATTAGCAGGATTTTTAGGTTTGACAGTTGACGATTACAGGATAAAAAATATCTTTAATCTGGATATTTCAAAGAAATTTGAATATAAATTTGAGTACCTCGAAGATTTTAACAGACATCCAAATGCCGTAGATTTTATCATTGAAGGGGATACCAATATGACAATTTCGGGGGATTCAATTGGAGCCGGCGAAGTCATAATTAACAGCATTGACAATTTCAGTGTAAGACTTGATGGAAAATACAATACTCTTTTGCTTGTTTACAAAGATATTCCAAGAATGATAACCAAAGTCACCTCACTTATCCCTGTCAATATTGCATCTCTGAATTGCGATAGAGCCGCAAGAGGAGAAGACGCCTCTATGTGTATAGCTCTTGATGGAACACTTGATGGAGATATTATAAAAAGTATAAAAGAAATTCCAAATATTTACGTAATCAGATATATTGAAAAACTTGAAAGTTAAACTATGGACAAAAAGAATAAAATTCCAACATTTTTAGATTTATACAATACTTGTAAAAAGCAAAACAAACCTATATATGAAATTTCTCAAATAAGAGAATCCGATATAAAGGACATATCAATTTCTGATGTAAGAGCACAGGTTAAAGCAAGCTTAATTGCAATGAAAGATGCTATCAGGCATGGTTTGAATACATCTGAATTATCAATAAGCGGAATTTGTGGGAATGATTGTGAAAAATTACAAAAAAGTTTTTCCGCAAAACATGCTCTTTTCGGTTCGTTGTATGAAAAAATTCTTGAGTATGCCCTTGCAACATCAGAAGAAAATCTAAGGATGGGAAAAATCGTAGCGTGCCCGACTGCAGGTTCTTGTGCCATTGTTCCTTCTGTTTTAGTTGCAGTAAGTGAACATTTGGACTCTACAGAAGAAGAGCAAATAAATGCCCTAATTACTGCTGGAGAAATCGGAAGAATTATATCAAATAAAGTTCAATTAGCCGGTGCTGTCGGTGGCTGTCAGGCTGAATGCGGAGTAGCTTCCGCAATGAGTGCTGCAGCATTAACTCAACTTCGCGGAGGAACACTTGAACAAATTCTAAACGCAGTAGCACTTGCAATGAAAAATATTCTCGGTCTAACCTGTGACCCTGTTTGCGGATTAGTTGAGATTCCTTGCGTAAAAAGAAATCCATTCTTGGCTATCCATGCCGTAACGGCTTCTGAAATGGCTCTTGCGGGCGTTGAATCTAAAATACCGTTGGATGAAGTTATAGATGCAATGGAACAAACAGGGAAACTTATGTCACCAATGCTAAAAGAAAGTTCTCAGGCTGGACTTGCAAAAACGCAAACGGCGATTGAATTAGAGAAAAAATTATATCAATAAAACTAAAAGTCGCTTATTAAATAAGCGACTTTTTAAAATAGGCATCTCTTCTTATAATGAACTCTTTTGAACAACTTTATCAATTAAGCCGTAATCCATAGCCTCTTGAGCAGATAAGTAGTGGTCACGTTCGCAATCTTCTTTAACTTTGTCGTAAGGTTGACCTGAATTTTCAGCCATTATTGAGATTAACATTTGTTTCATTCTCAAAATTTCTTTAGCCTCAATCTCGATATCAGTCGCCTGACCTTGGGCACCACCTAAAGGTTGGTGAATCATAATTCTCGCTCCCGGTAAAGCCATTCTCTTACCTTTTGTACCTGCGGATAACAAGAATGCCCCCATTGAAGCAGCTTCACCAAGACAAATTGTGCAAACATCTGATTTAATAAGATTCATTGTATCATAAATAGCCATTCCGGCAGTAATTACCCCACCCGGACTGTTTATATATAACATAATATCCTTTTCACTGTTTTCACTGTCTAGTAATAACAATTGAGCAACAATTGAATTTGCAACTTCATCATCAATTTCCGTACCTAAGAATATAATTCTCTCTCTTAAAAGTCTTGAAAAGATATCAAAAGAGCGCTCGCCTCTTGATGAATTTTCAACAACAGTCGGTACATAACCCATAATTTTTAAATATGTTTCTTGATCCATTTTTCTCTCCTAATTATGGAAAAACTATAACATAAACATTCTTAAAAAACTACAACTAAAGGTGTAAATTTCTAAGACAATTTAGGCTTTCTACCACAAGATTTGTCTTCATCGCAAAAACCTAAATGTTCACATTTAGGTACAAGGTAAGGTTTTAACCAAGGTTCAACTTTTACAAGTTCATTACACATACCTTTTACTAAGGTTCTTATCTCATATTGTGCTCTTGAGCAAAGTCTTAAATTGGCAAGGTGAATCATTTCACGTAAATTTAAACTTGCAACCATTGAACTTGCCGCTGCATTAGGCAAAACAGCTCTTGCGTCTTCTGCGGGGATACCGGATTCAACAAATTCTTGGTACTTAGCAGATATTTCACCCATAAAATCGACAAACTTTTGTTTTAATTTTTCATCTTTCATAATTGTCGGAGGAATAATATAATCAAATTGTCTCTTTTCCTTCACATATCTTTGAGATTTTTGAGAAAAAGACATATGTCTGTGCCTTACAAGTTGGTGAGTGCATGCCCTTGAAACATTTGAAATAGCAAAACTCACCTGAATATGTTCTATAGTAGAATAGTGACCAGATGAAATAACCCTTTCAATTAATTTAAGCATTTTTTCTTCATCATCAGTGCTATTGTAAATATTTATCGGATAATCCGCGCTGTAACAAGTCCTGCAAGCAGTATAAACTGTTTTAAGCATGTTTTCCGGTCTTGAAATTAAATTAACAACCGGTTTATTATTCTCTTCCATTTGTTCCCCCTATTTTTTAAGTATGATTATATTATAACCAAACTCAAATTTCCAAATATTAACAAAATGTAAGATTAATTTTTAATTTAAAAGTACACATCCTTGCTAATTTAGAAAATATCTGATATACTTAAGCTTAAAAGAGGTATTTATGACAACACAAGATATGGATTCAAAAACATTTGCTTGCGTAGTTGCAAGATTTTTAGATGACAAGTTAGGAAAAGACATCGCAATTTTAAATATTGGACATGTTTCATCTTTAGCCGATTATTTTGTAATCGTTACCGGTGATTCTACACCCCAAGTAAAAGCGTTAATGGAAACAGTTAAGGAACAAGCGAAAAAACAACTTGGCAGAGTTCCGCTACGTATGGAAAATGATGCGAAGAACAGATGGAACCTTCTTGACTATGGTGATGTGGTTGTTCACATTCTTCATAAAGAAGAAAGAGAAACCTACGCAATCGAAAAATTCTGGAATAATGCATTCAGTATATCGGAAGATGAATGGAAAGAATTGTCTAAAGATTATACAACATATGAAAAATAATTGTTAAAAGAGAGAGTTATGGTTATGGAAAAAGTAGAATTAGAAAAACAGATTAACGAAACAATCATGGAAATGACAAAAAATCCTAAAGATTTGTCTAACTACCATAAATTGTCACGTTTATATTTGGAAGAACAAGATTATGACAAGGTTATGTCTGTTCTTGAAAGTATACTGGCAATTGATCCGAAAGATGTTCAAGCGCTTGTTGGAATGGGGTCAATGTGGTTTTACGAAAAAGATTACAGAAAATCTTTATCATACTACAACAGAGCACTTGATATTAACCCTAAAAATTATTTAATCTATTACAACATCGGAAATGTTTTTGCAGAATGGAAAAATTTTTCAAAAGCTTTATTTTACTACAACAGAGCGGTTGACCTTAACTCAATGAATCCTGAAATCTATAATGCGATAGCACTTTTATATCAGGATAATGAAGATTATATTGAATCAAAAGCTTATTATGAAAAAGCGCTTTCAATTGATCCTGAAAATATAACAGCACTTGTCGATATGGGAAATGTTTGTTTCAAATTATACGATTATGAAACAGCGCTAGAACTTTACAAAAAGGTTTACGCTCTGAATATCGACAACAAAATTGTTGCAATATGTATCGGTAATACTTATGCACTAATGAAAAATAAAGACAAGGCTTATTCTTACTTTGAAAAAGCTTTAAAAATGGATGGGGACAATTACAGAACATACATTTGTTATGCAATTGCGTTATCTGAATTTGGCGAAAACGATATGGCGATAGGTATGTATAACCAAGCTATAAAACTTGAGCCTAAAAAAATCAACGCATACCAATTACTTGCTAATTTATACACAAATATGGGTAAATTGGATGAAGCTATTAACTTGTACAAAAAAGCGCTTCAATTTATGCCAAATGATGCACAAACTTATTTATTGCTAGGCAACGGACACTATTTGCAAGGAGATATCGAAAAAGCAATTGCAGCATACAGAGCAGCAATAAAATTGGAGCCGGAAAACGATGAACATAAATTGGTTTGCCAACTTGTTCTTGATGAATATATAGATAAAAAACGTAATGGAGAAAAAGTTTAACCATGAAGGATATTCATGAAAAACCATATTTAATCGAGCGATTAGTTGCATGTTTAACATATC
>OIYS01001415.1_pt1 | contig 12167 bp, 10 predicted proteins | sample 1588271 | NCBI WGS metagenome assembly OIYS01 (sample SAMN03283286) | human gut metagenome | biome: human-associated habitat; material: feces | host: Homo sapiens | place: Peru | collected 2012
GCGAAAGCTGTGCTAATTTTTTTAAAAAATGTGGAATCGAAAAGGAGGTTGCCAAGTTTCGAGCTGGACTGGAGCCAGCCGAAACGCAGGCAAAAATAGTCCAGTGGACTATTTTTCCGACGCGGCTTGACGCATTCCACTTCGAGCCACCAAAAAGCACAGCGAAAGCTGTGCTAATTTTTTTAAAAAATGTGGAATCGAAAAGGAGGTTGCCAACTTCAAAAAAATGATGTATAATTATTAAAGTTTTTTAAAAGGAGTCTTATAATGGATAAAGAAAATAAAAAAATATTAAAAATGGTAAAAAAGATATTTGAAGAAAAAGGTTACAATACAGAAGGACTAGAGGACACTTCAGAAGAACCTAAAAAAAGAAAAAAAATACACGAAATAGAAAAAATTATAGATTTAAAAGATATGATAAATAAATCGGCTGAAAAATTTGGAGATAAACCAGCATTTAAATATAAAACAGACATACCTGGAGAATTCAATGTTATTACTTTTGCACAATTTTATGAAGAAATAAATGCATTAGGAACACAACTTATAAAGATGGGATTAAAAGGGAAAAAAATTGCAGTGATTTCTGAAAATAGATATGAATGGTGCCTAGCATACTTGGCAGTTGCTTGTGGAGTAGGAGTAATTGTACCATTGGATAAAGCTCTTCCAGCAAATGAATTAGAATCTTTAATAATTAGATCAGGAGTGGAAGCAATTTTCTATTCTAAAAAATATGATGAAATTATGAAAGATATAAAACAAAGAAAAACAACAGATTTAAGATACTATATTTCTATGGATTTAAAAGAAAGAGAAGATGGAGTCCTTTCACAAAAAGAATTTGTAGAAAAAGGAAAGGCGCTAATTAAAGAAGGAGATAAACGATTTTTAGAAGCAAAAATTAACAATGAAGAAATGGGAATAATGCTGTTTACATCTGGAACGACTGCAATGTCTAAAGCAGTAATGCTATCACACAAAAATATATGCTCAAATTTAATGGATATAGCGTCAGTACTGAAGCTAGATACAAACGATACTTTACTATCTCTTCTTCCATTACACCACACATTTGAATGTACAGTAGGATTTTTATATCCAATGTATGTGGGGTCATCAGTTGCATACTGTGAAGGCATAAGATATATTGCTAAAAATATAAAAGAATATCAAATAACAGCAATGATTTCAGTTCCAGCTCTATACGAAAATATGTATAGAAGATTAATAAAAACAATAAAGAAAAAAGGAAAGCTACAAGAAGTAGAAAAAATTATTAAGCTCACAAGTATGTTATCTAAAGTAGGTCTGGACTTTAGAAAAAAAATGTTTAAAGAAATACACGATGAATTTGGTGGAAAACTAAGATTAATGGTAAATGGTGCTGCAGCATTAGACTACGAAACAGAAAAAGGATTTGGAGACTTAGGATTTAAAATAGTCCAAGGATATGGACTTACAGAAACATCTCCTGTAATTTCAGCTGGAACAGATTTTGAACAAAAAATAGGTTCTGTTGGAAAAGTATTTCCAAGTGTAAAAGTAAAAATAGTAAATAAAGACGAAAATGGAATAGGTGAAGTATATGTAAAAGGCCCAAATGTAATGCTTGGATATTACCAAAATGAAGAAGCAACCAAAGAGGTATTTGATAAAGAATGGTTAAAAACAGGAGATCTAGGCTACATAGATAAAAAAGGTTTCTTATTCCTTTGCGGCAGAAAGAAAAGTGTAATAGTTTTGAAGAATGGAAAAAATGTATTTCCAGAAGAAATTGAAAATGTAATAAACAGAACAGAGGGAATTAAAGAATCGTTTGTTTATGGAAGACCAGAACCAGATGATGAATTGGATTTAAGGCTATGTGCAAAAATTGTTTATGACAAAGCAATAATGCAAGAAGCCTACGGAATAAGCACAGAAGAAGAAATATCAAATAAAATATGGGAATTAATAAAAGAACTAAACAAAACAATGCCACCATATAAATACATAAAAGAAATAACAGTAACAGAAGAAGAACTTATAAAAACAACAACGCAAAAAATAAAAAGACATGAGGAAATGGCAAAAATATTAAACTAAAATATAAAAACAATTGACAACTGTAATATTTTTGTAATAAAATTGTAAAGTAAAAGTAAAACAAATCCTATTGTAGTTTTTGCTAAAAAAATGTATAATTATAATAATTGATGACGAATAAATAGGAACAAAGGAGGGAGTTTACAGTGCTATTTTTTCATAGACCAGGCATAGTAAACGTTAAGATGATAATTACGGAAGAAAAGATTTTATCAAATATTGACAAAGTTCAAAAAATGATAAATCCAAATAATAAAAAACAAATAATCCAATTAGAAGAGGATGCATTTTTTAAGGATTTAATAGATTCAATAAAAACATACTTGATTGAATATCCTAAAAAAAAGAATTTTCCAGCAGATGTATATAAAGCTGCTTACGGATTAGTGGAATACACAACAAATCAATTTGAAGAAAACACAAAACAAATTGAAAAGTTAATAAGACAAAGAGAACAAAATATATGTACATCAAACGATTTAAAAGATGTTTTAGAAACAGTAGAAAGCAAAGAAAAAGATTGGAAAAATAGAGTAAAAGAAATTTCGGATAGAATCCCTGAGGATGCAGTTGAAGCTCTAATGATAATAGGAAAGGCTAAAAAGAAAGAAACAGAAAATTATGAATCAGCACTTAAATTAGTTAAAGCTAAAATTTCTAACTTGGAATCAAACTTACATATTGAAATAGATATGGAAAGAATAGAAGATAGATCAAAAGCATTAAGCTATATTGGAATAGAGATTGCAGAAGCATTAAAAGGAATACCAGCTCCTATAGTTGAAGAAAAAGAATTTAAAGCTAACGTTGCTTCTATTGAACAAGCTGAAGAAGACGAATACGTAGAACAAACAAGATTTGAAGTAAAACCATCACTATGGCAAAGAATTAAAAATAGCAAATTGGTTAGAACAATACAATATATTTGCAAAATAAGAGTAGTGCTTTCATTACCAGAAGCATTACCAGAAGGAAATAAAAACAATTAGTAAAAAATAATAGTAAGCGGGTTTATAAGCCCGCTTAAATAATATAGGAGGAACATATGCAAATAATAAATCCACTTGTAGAAGTAGAAAAAGTAGATGGAATACAAATAATGAAAAGAATTGAAAGAGCGTGCAGAACGTGTTACCGCTCTGAAGGAAAAATAACAGAAGATTCATATAAGACTTTACTAAAAAATTGTATTACAAGAGGGCACGAATCTGTTTTAGAACACGAAAAGATTACAATAAGAATGATATGTGATGTTGGAGTGTATAAAGACTTAACAAGACACAGAATAGCATCATTTTCAATAGAAAGCACAAGGTATTGCAATTATGGAAAAGATAAATTTAATAATGAAATAAAATTTATAAAACCTTGTAATATAGAAGAAAACACAGATATGTACAAATTGTGGAAAACTGCTTGTGAAAACATAGAAAAAATGTATATAGAAATGTCTAAATTAGGAGGAACACCAGATCAAATGAGAATGATATTACCACATAGTACAGCAGCAGAAGTAACAATGACAGCTAATATTAGAGAATGGAAACATATATTAGATTTAAGAGCATCAAGCCACGCACATCCAGCAATAAGACAATTATTAATTCCTTTATTATTACATTTCAAAAAAATAATGCCAGAAATATTTGAAGATGTAAAATATGATTTAGAATTTCCAAAAGAAAAATATGCAGAACTAAAGGAAATGGAATAGGCCTAAATAATAAAAAGTACACTAGAAAAATTTTTGAAGAAAAATGATATTTTTTTGCATATATCACTTGACATATGCAAAAAAATATCTTATAATAAATCTCGCGTTAAGAAATGCTCCCTTAGCTCAGTTGGTCAGAGCAACCGGCTCATAACCGGTGGGTCCAAGGTTCGAATCCTTGAGGGAGCACCAAATGAATAATGAATATTCATTATTCATTAATTTTATATTAGGGTAGGTGGCCGAGTGGCTAAAGGCGGCAGACTGTAGGCTTTGATGTAAATCAGAAAATCAGAAATTGCAGCCTATGCAAGTGATTGCATAGTGAAAACTAGGCTAATTCGGGGAAGTCTTAACAGGTTAAGCTGATGATAATCCCGAGCTAAAGAATAAAATTCTTGAGTGTAGAGACTTTATACCTGGCATCTTAAAAAAAGATGAAGAGAAAGTCCAGACTACAAACATTTTAAATTTAAATGGTAACGAAAGTTATAGTAGTAAGAAATCTGTTCTCATACGAGTACGATGGTTCGAATCCATCCCTGCCCACCAAGAAAGCATAGCGAAAGCTATGCTTTTTCGTATATTAACGGATGGATTCGAAAAAGAAGATTAATTATAATATTAAAAAATAATAGATAAAAAGCACTTGACAAAAGCAAACAAATGTTTTATAATGCTTATAGTTTTATATAGGGAAGTGAGATTATGGAAAATGAAATAAATAGTTTGACAGCTCAAGAGAACATATCGAACGAAGAAATAAAAAATTTGATATATACTATAAGAGGGAAACAAGTAATGCTAGATAGTGATGTAGCATTGCTATATCACTATGAAACTAAAAAAATAAATCAAGCTGTAAAGAGAAATATAGATAGGTTTCCAGAAAAGTTTTGTTTTCAATTAGCAGAAGAAGAGTTTTCTAGTTTAAGGTCACAAATTGTGACCTTAAACAAAACTACTATACAAGAAAATCTTGAGAAGTCTTCTCTAAGGCCGAAAATTGCGACCTTAAATGAAAATACTGGTAGAGGTAAACATCGTAAATATTTGCCATATGTTTTTACTGAACAAGGTATAGCAATGTTATCTGGTTTGCTTAAAAATGATATAGCAATTCAAGTAAGCATAAATATAATGGATGCTTTTGTAGAGATGAGAAAATTTTTATCTGCCAATGGACAACTATTTGAAAGATTAACAAATGTAGAATATAAATTATTAGAACACGATAAAAAATTTGATAAAGTATTTAACCAACTACAAAATGAAGAAAATATAAAGCAAAAAATATTTTTTGAAGGACAAATATATGATGCTTACAGCTTAATAATAGATATTATTAAGAAAGCAAATAAGAAGATTTTAATAATAGATAATTATATAGATGATAGTGTTTTAAAAATGCTTGCAAAGAAGAATAAGAATGTTGAAGTTGCAATATTAACATCTGAAAAAAGCAATATACAAAAAATTGATATTCAAAAATTTAATAAAGAGTATCCCATTTTAAAAGTTGCTAAAACAAATAAATTCCACGATAGATTTATAATAATAGATAATAAAAAAATGTATCACCTAGGTGCTTCAATAAAAGATTTAGGCAAAAAGTGCTTTGGAATCAACAAAATAGAAGATGTAGAAATTATAAATAAGATTATAAATTTATAAAATAAGTTACAATATATTAGAAAAGATTCACACTATTATTGAAGTGTGAATCTTTTTCCTATTATTTTTTTAGCTCTTTCTACATCTTCTGGAGTTGCAAGTCTTACATCCTTTAATGGATAGTCGAAACCTAATTCTTCCCATTTTGTTTTTCCCATATCGTGATATGGGAGGATTTCAAGTTTTTTTACAGTTTTTAATGAACTTAAAAATTCACCCAAATGTAGTAAATCTTCTTCATCATCTGTAAATCCAGGAACAAGTACTTGTCTTATCCAAATAGGGATATTGTTATCGCTTAAATATTTTGCAAAATTTAGTTCTAATTTGTTTGAAACACCTACTAAATTTTTACACTTTTCGGGATCAATATGTTTAATATCTAATAATACTAAGTCTGTTAAACTAAGAAGTTCTTTTACATCATCAGTAATAGCAAACATACCGAGAAGTGTCTATGGCAGTGGTATAATTTAATTTTTTTAATTCCCTGAAAAGAGCAATTAAAAATTTAACTTGTAATAGTGGTTCTCCGCCAGAAACAGTAACACCGCCATTTGAAAATTTAATATAGCTTTCATATTTATTTATTTGTTCAATTAATTCAGAAACTGTAACTAAATGGTTATGTGCTGTACTCCAAGTATCACGATTTTGGCAATACTTACATTGCAAATGACAACCTTGCATAAATATTACAAAACGAATACCTGGACCATCCACAGCACCAAAAGTTTCAACAGAATGAATATTACCTTTTAATTCTTCCATATTACCTCATCTAAATTCTCTCGTGAATAGTTCTATTAATTACATCTAATTGTTGTTCTCTAGTTAATTTTACGAAATTTACAGCATAGCCAGAAACCCTTATAGTAAGTTGAGGATATTTTTCTGGATGATCCATAGCATCTAATAAAAGAGCTCTATCAAAAACATTAACATTAATGTGATGACTATCTTGAACAAAATATCCGTCTAAAAGAGCAATTAAATTGTTAATTCTAGCTTCTTCATCTTTTCCTAGCGTAGAAGGTGTTATTGAGAAGGTATAAGAAATACCGTCTTCTGAATGTGAGTAAGGAAGCTTTGCGATAGTATTAAGAACAGCTAAAGCACCATTAGAATCTCTACCGTGTAATGGATTAGCACCAGGTCCAAATGGGGCTCCTGCAAGTCTTCCATCTGGTGTAGTACCAGTATATTTTCCATAAACAACATTTGAAGTTATAGTTAAAATTGAAAGAGTAGGAGTAGAGTGTCTGTAAGTTCGTTGTTTCTTTAATTTATCCATAAATAGTTTAACAATGGCAACTGCAATTTCATCAACTTGGTTATCGTCATTACCGTATTTTGGGAAATCTCCTTCTATTTTGTAATCAACAGCTAAACCATTTTCATCTCTAATAACTTTAACTTTTGCATATTTAATTGCAGAAAGTGAATCTACCACAACAGAAAGACCAGCAATACCACACGCCATTGTTCTATAAACATCAGAATCGTGAAGTGCCATTTCAAGTGATTCATAAGCATACTTATCGTGCATATAATGAATTATATTTAATGCATTTACATATGTTTGAGCAGTCCAATCTAAAATAGCATTAAATTTTTGCATAACTTCATCATAATTTAAATATTCAGAAGTTATTGGCTCGAAACGAGGAGTAACTTGTTTTCCTGTTAATTCATCTCTACCACCATTTATAGCATAAAGTAGAGCTTTAGCTAAATTACATCTTGCACCAAAGAATTGCATTTGTTTACCAGTTCTCATTGCAGAAACGCAGCAAGCAATAGAGTAATCGTCTCCCCAATAATTTCTCATTAAATCATCATTTTCATATTGTATAGAACTTGTTTCAACTGAAAGTTTTGTAGTATATTCTTTAAAACCTCTAGGCAAGTTAATAGACCAAAGCACTGTTAGGTTTGGTTCAGGAGCTGATCCTAAGTTTTCTAAAGTATGAAGTACTCTAAAAGAGTTTTTAGTAACTAAAGTTCTACCATCTATACCCATACCACCAATACTTTCTGTTACCCAAACAGGGTCACCACTGAATAATTCGTTGTATTCTGGTGTTCTTAAAAATCTTATTAATCTTAACTTCATAATAAAGTGGTCCATAAGTTCTTGTAGTTCTTCTTCAGTTATAAGACCTGCTTTTAAATCTCTTTCAAAGTATATATCTAAGAAAGTGGAATTCCTACCAATACTCATAGCAGCACCATTTTGTTGTTTAGTAGCAGCTAAATATCCAAAGTATAGCCATTGAACAGCTTCTTTTGAGTTACTTGCAGGTTTAGAAATATCAAAACCATACATATTAGCCATTTCTTTAAGTTCGTTTAAAGCAACAATTTGGTCTGAAATTTCTTCTCTTAATTGAATGTCTTCTTCTAAAATAGAACCTCTATCTAAAGTAACTAAATCTCTTTTCTTGAATTCTATTAATGTATCTACGCCATATAAAGCAACTCTTCTGTAATCACCAATAATTCTTCCTCTTCCATAGCCATCTGGTAAGCCGGTTATTAAGTGAGAACTTCTAGCTGCTCTAATTTCAGGAGTATATGCTGAAAAAACACCATCATTATGAGATTTACGATAGTGATGATATATGTCCTCTATTTTTTCAGAAAGAGGAACATTTTGAGCCGCACAAGATTTTTCTACAATACGAATTCCTCCATTAGGCATAATAGCTCTTTTCAATGGCTTATCTGTTTGAAGCCCTACAACTTTTTCTAAATCCTTATCTATATATCCAGGAAGATGGCTAGTAATTGTGGAAGCAGTATCTGCATCTACTTCTAAAACACCACCATTTTGTCTTTCCTTTTCATATAAATTAAGCACTTCATCCCAAAGCTTCTTAGTGTTGCTAGAGGCTGGAACTAAAAAATCCGCATTTCCAGTATAAGGAGTGTAGTTCTTTTGTATAAAGTCTCTAACATTAATTTCGTGGCACCATTCACCTGGATGAAATGTATTCCATTCTTCAAATTTCATAAAAACCCTCCAATCTGGTAATAAATTACCAATATATTTATTATCTGTAAAATAATATAATAAAATTCAAATAATTTCAAGAAATTTACAAAAAGATATACAAATTTTGTAGCTAAATGTGATATACTATTTGCAAATAAAAAAAGGAGCAAAAATATGAAATTAAATACGAAAAAATTTATAAGAAATATAATAATATGTTTAATAGCATTTATAATAGTTTCGCTTATTTTAAATTACGCGCCAGGATTTAAAAGAGACAAGTACAAAGATGTAACTAAATTAATAATTAATGATGAAGACCTTACAGAAAAGCTATCAAAAAATGTTTTTGTTGATGAAAATAGCAATATATATCTATCTAAAGAAGATATGAAAAGCTTTTTTGATAAAAACATTTATTACAATAAAGAAAATAATATGATAATAACTACTTCTAATACGAAAGTAGCAAGCATTATAGTTGATAACGATAAGATAACAATAAATGGAGTAGAGCAAACATTAAAAGCTAAGGCACTTGAAAAAGACGAAACAATATACATACCTTTATCTGAATTGTCTTTAGTTTATAATATAAATACCAAGTATATAGCAGATACAAACAAAGTAGTAGTAGAAAGACTAAATACTGGCTTAATAAAAGCCACAGTTGCAGAAGAATCTGTAATAAAATTTAAACCAAGAAGACTTTCTAAAAATGTTGGAGAATTAAAAAAAGATGAAGAAGTTAGTTGCTATTACACAACAAGTAAAGGATGGAGATTAATAAGAACCGAAGATGGAACTTTAGGATATGTAAAAGCAAATACTTTAACAAACCAATATATAGTAAGACAGGACTTAAATGATGAAATAAAAACAGCTGAAATAACAACAAGCTTAAAAGACGGAAGCACATTATCTCTGTACAATAAGGAAACAACAGTTAAAATTAAAATAAGAACATTATTTAATATAAGCAGCAATGGTGTTATTGAAAGTACAGAAGAAGACTTAAATAGTGAAAATTACAAAATATGGGCAACGATATCTAATAAAGGATTAGAAAAGCAAACAAATGAGTTAATAATGGATTATTCAAAAAGAACAGAGCTAATTAATACAATAGTTAGTTATGCATCTAAATATAGAGTTGCTGGCATAAACATTGACTTTGAGAGCGTAAACAATAATGAAGCATTTAATAGATTTATTATAGAACTAACACCAAGGTTAAGAGAATTAGGAATTACAACCAATGTAATACTAAACAATTCTTTTGATGAAGCTGGAATTGTTGGAATTGTAGATTATTTAATAACAGAAAAAGGAGAGATAACAAATGAAGAAAATTAAAATTATAGCAATAGTAGTATTAATAGTAGTTTTAACAATATTATTAGGTTACAAATTAATGTTTACAAGGGTTAGTTCAAGTGATGAAGAAATAGAAGTAGTAATACCACTGGGAACAGGAACAAGTGGTATTGCAAATATCCTAAAGGAAAATAACATTATTAGAAGTAAGTTAGGATTTAAAATTTATATAAAATTAAATAAAGTAAGTGATTTCCAAGCTGGAACATATTATTTAAAACAAAATATGTCATTAAAAGAAATTAGTGAAATGTTAAAAAGTGGAATAATGTATGATCAAAATGAAATAAAGATTACATATTTAGAGGGAAAAAATATGAGATGGCTTGCAAAAAAAATCTCAGAAGTTACAAACAACACTGAGGATGAGGTCTTTGAAGTTTTATCAAGAGAAGACTATATAGATTCTTTAATAGAAAAATATTGGTTTATAACTGATGATGTTAAAGATAAAGATATATATTATCCTTTAGAAGGATACCTATTTCCAGATACATATGCTTTAAAAAACAAAGATGTAAAGGTAGAAGAAATTTTTGAGAAGATGTTAGACAAGATGGGAAAGGTATTAGAGGAATACAAAGATGAAATTGAAAAGAGCAAATACAATGTACACGAATTGTTAACAATAGCATCTATAGTGGAAACAGAATCTGTAAATAAAGAAGACAGAAAAGGTGTTGCAGGTGTTATCTATAACAGACTAAACAGAAATATGGCAATACAAAGTGATGTAACTACATACTATGCTTTCAAAATAGATATGGGAGAAAGAGATTTATACCAAAGAGAAATAGATACATACAATAGATATAATACTAGAGGACCTAATATGGAGGGAAAACTACCAGTAGGACCTATTTCATCAGTGAGCAAATTAAGTATAGAAGCGGCTATAGAACCTAAAGATACAGATTACTTATTCTTTGTTGCAGATAAAAACGGAAAAGTGTATTTCTCAAAAACAAATACAGAACATAATCAAATAATATCAGAACTAAAATCTAAAGGATTATGGTATGAATATTAATAAGAAATAATGGGTAGTTTAGAGCTATCCATTATTTTTTGCAAGAAAAATTAAAAAAATATAAGAAAAATATTGACATAGGACATAAATAAGTAGTATAATTGCAAATGTCGTAAGACAAACCAGTTCAATAAAAAATGCAGATGTGGCGGAACTGGTAGACGCACAGGACTTAAAATCCTGCGGTTGAATAAACCGTGCCGGTTCGATTCCGGCCATCTGCACCAGATTAAAGAATAGAGTTAATTATAACTTTATTCTTTTTTCTTTTGAGAAAAAATGGCCGAATCGAAAAGGAGGTTGCCAAGCTCATTAGATTGCAACAGCAATCAATGAGCGAAGGCTAAAATAGTCCCTTTGGACTATTTTACCGACGCGGCTCGACGCATTCCGGCCATCTGCACTATAAGAACACTAAGTTTAATATAAAGCGTTATAAGGAAAGCCCTATGTTATTTATCTTCTCTTTCACTAATTAGTGAGGGGAATTTTCCTCTGACTTTTTAGTTTAACATAATAAGAAATAAAATCAACAATCAAAGTCATTTTAAGGAGGATTATAAAATGGACGAAAAAAAATGGAAAATCCGTTGGTGGGCAACTATTGTGGGCTGTGTAGCAAATTTAATTTCCGTTATTGTAACAATCGTAGGTAGTAATAAATACTTCCTTGCGATGGGAGTAGTATTTGCAGGAATTGCAACTATCTGCTTTGTTACTAAAACGGGAGTGGAAATTGCTTATAAAGAAAAGTGTGGAATATCTATTGGTCTGGTTTGCATATGCTTATTTAATGCTGTGGTAGATTTTATACGATTAGTAGGCTAACATTAACTTTTCACCCAAAATGAAACCTCGAAAGAGGTTTCATTTTTTTACTTAATTTGAATGGTAATAAAAATGAGTGGAGGAAGAGTTCCCCCACTCTATCATTTAGTCTACTGATATATCTCGCGAAATTGTGCCAGGAGGAACATAGAATACATATTCATATTCCTTAGCGCCTACTATCAAGACAAATGATAAACATAGGTATCAGGAATAACAAGAGACCGACCCAAAGTACGACTGACATAGCATCCATAGACTTTTCCTCCTTAAAAAATTACTTTTATAAAACTGACTATATATCAACCTGAAAAACAGGATAAAAAATATTAACGATTATAAGTATACCATATGTACATAATTTTATCAATGCTTTCTCAATTTTATTTATGCACATTAATGTAGGTTAGTCAATCATATGTCACAAACTTTTGAAAAATATATAGTTTGAGTAC
>OIYS01001416.1_pt1 | contig 12164 bp, 8 predicted proteins | sample 1588271 | NCBI WGS metagenome assembly OIYS01 (sample SAMN03283286) | human gut metagenome | biome: human-associated habitat; material: feces | host: Homo sapiens | place: Peru | collected 2012
TCCGCACGGCGGTGAGTGAGGCGGTGACCAACTGCATCGTCCACGCCTACCCGGAAAAGCTGGGGAATATCACCCTGCGCTGCCGTATCCTGAAGGACAACGTGCTGGACATCGTCATCAAGGACAAGGGCGTCGGCATCCCGGACATAGAGCAGGCCAGACGTCCCGCGTACACCACCGGCGGCGCGGAACGCAGCGGAATGGGCTTTACCATCATGGAAAGTTTTATGACCGATCTGGAAATTACATCCAAACCCGGAAAAGGAACCACGGTGCATATGCGCCGGAAGCTGCAGCGGCGGCAATGAGCAGGACGGAGGAACTGATCGCCAAGGCGCAGCAGGGCGACCGGGAAGCGTCCGAAGCTCTGGTGGAGGAAAATTCCGGCCTGATCTGGTCGGTGGCAAGGCGCTTTTTAGGCCGGGGAACGGAAGCGGACGATCTGTACCAGCTGGGGTGCCTTGGCTTTCTCAAGGCTGTGGAGGGGTTCGACCTTGCCTACGGAACCCAGTTTTCCACCTACGCCGTGCCGAAAATCGCCGGGGAAATTCGCCGGTTCCTCCGGGACGACGGGGCAGTAAAGGTGTCCCGGAGCTTAAAAGAGCAGGCCGCGACCATCAAGGCCACCCGCAGCCGCCTGACCGGGGCGCTGGGCAGGGAACCGACGATTCAGGAAATTTCCCGTCAGACCGGGCTTACCCCGGAAGAAATCGCCCTGGCCGAAACGGCCACCGCCGCCACGGAGTCTATTCAGCGAGAAACGGGGGACGAAGGCTTCACGCTGGAAAACGTTCTGACGGACACGGAATCGGAAGAACGGATGGTGGAGAAAATCGCTCTGCGGCAGGCGATTTCCGGCCTGCCGGAACGGGAGCGGATGGTCATTCAGCTGCGGTATTTCCACGGCCTGACCCAGCAGCGGGTGGCGGCGGTGATGAACGTCAGTCAGGTGCAGGTGTCGAGAATTGAGAAAAAGGCCGTCGCCATGCTTCGGGAGCTGATGGCATAGAGGAGCCTTTGACGAAAGCGGCATTTTCCCTCTTTACCTTTTGCCGAAAATGCGCTAAAATAATGGCATCATGTTGAAGACAGGTGCAATTATGACAGAACAAATGGACTCCCGATTTCTGACCGCCCGGAAAAATTACATCGAGCGGCAGTTTTCTCAGCTGAACGATATGCAGCGTCAGGCCGTGCTGACCACGGAGGGGCCGCTGCTGCTGCTTGCCGGTGCAGGCAGCGGCAAGACCACCGTCCTCATTAACCGCATTGCCAATCTCATGCGCTTCGGCCGGGGCAGCGACTGCTGCGAAATTTCCCACGCCGTCACGGAGGACGACGTGGCTTTTCTGGAAAATCTGGGGGACGACCCCAGTCCCGATGATACCCGCCGGGCGGACGCCCTCTGCGCCGTGGAGCCTGCCGCGCCGTGGAGCATCATCGCCATCACCTTTACCAACAAGGCCGCAAATGAAATGAAGGAACGGCTTTCCAATCTTCTCGGCCCTCAGGCGCAGGACATCTGGGCGATGACGTTTCATTCCGCCTGCTGCCGTATTCTGCGGCGGGACATCGAGCGGATGGGCTTCACCCGGAGCTTTACCATTTACGATTCCTCGGATTCCGAGCGCATTATGAAGGAGATCATCAAGGACATGGAGCTGGACGACAAGACGTTTCCGGCGAAATACGTCCTTGGCGCCATCAGCCGGGAGAAGGACAAAATGGTGTCTCCCGGGGAGATGCTGGACAGGGCGGAGCGCACCGGCGACATCCGGGCGCAGCACATCGCCCGCGCCTACGGCAAGTACCAGACCCGCCTGAAGGACAACAACGCGCTGGATTTTGACGACATCATCTACATCACCGTTCAGCTTTTGCAGCAGAATGAGGATGTTTTGCAGTATTATCAGCGCAAATTCCGGTATGTTCTGGTGGACGAGTATCAGGACACCAACCATATGCAGTACCTCTTAACATCCCTGCTTGCAGGCGGACATGAGAACATCTGCGTGGTGGGCGACGACGACCAGAGCATCTACCGCTTCCGGGGCGCGACCATCGAGAACATTCTGAACTTTGAAAAGCAGTACCGGGGCGCGCGGGTCATTCGTCTGGAACAGAATTACCGCTCCACGCAGGCCATTCTCACCGCCGCAAACGCGGTGATTGCCCACAACCTCGGGCGCAAGGGGAAAAAGCTCTGGACAGCCAATGCGCAGGGCGACCCCGTTCTGGTATACGAAGCCTCCGACGAGGGAAGCGAGGGCAATTTCGTGGCGGGGCAGATTCTGGCCGGTTCCCGTGGGAAAAACTTCAAGGACTACGCCATTCTGTACCGCACCAACGCCCAGTCCAACGCAATGGAATTTGCCCTGAAACGAAACGGCATTCCGTACCGGGTCATCGGCGGCACGCGGTTCTTTGACCGGGCGGAAGTCAAGGATATGCTGTCGTATCTGTGCGTCATCAACAACCGGGCGGACGATCTGCGTCTGGGACGCATCATCAACAATCCTCCCCGTGGGCTGGGCGCGAAGACCATCGAGACCGCTCGCCGGCTGGCGGAGGCCGAGGAAAAGCCGCTGTACAGCGTCATTTCCGACCCCTATTCCTACGCCCCGCTGGAAAAGTCCGCCATCAAAATGATGCAGTTTTCCGCCCTCATCGAGGGCATGGCGCAGCTTCTGGAGGACGGCATGAGCCTGCCGGACTTCTACGACGAGCTGCTCATCCGAACCGGGTATGTGGATATGCTGGAAAGCAAGGACACCGAGGAAAACAAGACCCGGCTGGAAAACGTGCGCGAGTTAAAATCCAGCATCAATTCCTATGTGGAAAACGCGGAAACACCTACTTTGGCGGGATTTCTGGAAGAAATCGCCCTGTATACCGATCTGGAGCAGTACAACGAAAACGACGACGCCGTGGTGATGATGACCATGCACTCGGCAAAGGGACTGGAATTTCCTCATGTGTTCCTCGTTGGCTTTGAGGACGGGCTGTTCCCCGGAATGCGCGCCATCGGCGACGCGGAGGAAATGGAGGAGGAGCGGCGGCTTTGTTACGTGGCCATCACAAGAGCCAAGCAGAGCCTGACCATCACCCATGCCCGTCAGCGTATGATCTATGGCCGCACGTCATCGGCACTGCCCTCCCGGTTCCTTCGGGAAATTCCGGAGGACTGTATCGTGAAAAAGGGCGGCTATCACCGGACTTCGACAAGCGAACACAGCAGTTATTCGCCCTATGGTTCCCATGCTTCGCAGTATAAAAAGCCCAGAAGCAGCATTCTTTCTACCCCGCAGGCTGCTCCCACGCCATGTCTCGAACTGAATCAGGGGGACATGGTCATGCACGCGGCCTTTGGCCGTGGGTTGGTGCTGTCCGTGCGGAAGATGGGCGGCGACGCGCTGCTGGAGATCGCCTTTGACGACATCGGCACAAAGAAGCTCATGGCAAAAACGGCCTCGGCGCACATGAAAAAGCTGTAAGGAAGCTCTGATTAAATCGGCAAGAACTGTGAGCGAGAGATTTTTCGTCCAATCGAGGCACCGGAAACGGAGAAATACTGTATGTATTTCCCGTTTCCGATGCCGAAGAGTGGGAGGAAAATATCCGCTCACAGTCGCAGACGATTTATTCAGAGTTTCCGTAATGCTTTTCGTTTTCCCGCATATCCTCTACAGGAGGGATGGGTATGCGCTGGCGGCTTCGGAGATTTTTTTACACGCTGCTGGTTCTGGCGGTGATCGTTCTGGTGGCGTTTCTGATGCTTCGCAGCCGCTACCGGGAGATCGTCACGGAGCTGGCGGAAACGCAGGTGAAAAACGCCACGTCGGACTTGACCAATGACGCCATTGCCAAGCAGATTGCCAACGGCACCATTCAATACGACCGCATCGTCTATTTTGAAAAGAATCTGGACGGCCGCATCACCGCTCTGAAAACCAACATGAGCGAGATCAACCACCTGAAAACGGATATCCTGAACATTATCAACGACGAAATTTTAGCCCTTGACACCGCGGACATCGGCATACCCCTGGGAAGCCTGTTCCTGCCGGAGTTTTTCTCCGGGAAAGGCCCGGCGATCCCGGTACACATCCTGTCCATCCGCAACAGCGACGCCACCTTTGAAAGCAATTTTTCCCAGGCCGGTATTAACCAGACGCTTCACCAGCTGAACATGATCGTCAGCGTGGACGTGTCGGTTCTGGTCATGGGGGAGACGGACAGCTTTACCATCCATTCGGAGGTCGTGGTGGCGGAGACGGTGATCATCGGCGACGTGCCCAGCACTTATTTACAGACCGGAGGATACTATGGATTCCAAAGAGAGAATTGACCAGCTGACCGATCAGCTGAAGGAAGCGGGCTACCGCTATTACGTTCTGGACGACCCGACCATGGAAGACTACGAATACGACCGGCTCTACCGGGAGCTGGAGGAGCTGGAAAGCGCCCACCCGGAGCTGGCAAGGGCGGATTCTCCCACGAAACGGGTGGGCGGGGAAGTGTTGAGCCAGTTTGAGAAGGTGTCCCACCCCGTGCCGCTGATGAGCTTACAGGACGTGTTCAGTATGGAAGAGTTGAACGATTTCCTGGAAAAAACCATTGCCGCCGAGGGCAATGCGGAATTTTCCGTAGAGCCGAAGATCGACGGTCTTTCCGTGGCGCTGGAATATGTGGACGGGAAATTCGTCCGGGGCGCGACCCGGGGCGACGGTACGGTAGGGGAGGACGTGACGGAAAACCTGAAAACCATCCGCTCCATCCCCATGACCCTGACCGGCGCACCCTCCCGGCTCATCGTCCGGGGCGAGGTTTTCATGCCGAAAAAGAGCTTTGAAAAGCTGAATCAGCGTCAGGAGGAGCTGGGAAAGCCCCTGTTCGCCAATCCCCGGAACGCCGCCGCCGGGTCGCTGCGGCAGCTCGACCCGAAAATCGCGGCGAAGCGGGGACTGGACATTTATGTTTTCAACGTCCAGCTTGCGGAGGGTGTGGAATTTACCGGACATACCCAGTCTCTGGAATACCTGAAAAACTTGAAATTCAAGGTGATTCCACACAAAAAGCTGTCCAAAGTTTCGGAAATTGATGCAGAAGTGCTGTCCATCAACGAGAACCGGGAAAAGCTGATCTGCGATATCGACGGCGCGGTCATCAAGGTGGACGATCTTTCTCAGCGGGAACGGCTGGGTAATACCGCTAAGTTCCCCAAGTGGGCCGCGGCCTACAAGTATCCCCCGGAGATCAAGCCAACCGTGGTGGAAGACATCGTGGTGCAGGTGGGAAGGACCGGCGTGCTGACTCCCAAGGCGGTGGTGCGTCCTGTCCGTCTGGCGGGCACGACGGTGACGAACGCCACGCTGCACAATCAGGATTTCATCCGGGAACGGGATATCCGCATCGGCGATACCGTTCTCATCCGCAAGGCAGGGGAGATCATCCCGGAAATTCTGGAGGTCGATCTTTCCAAGCGCCCCGAGGGGACGGCGGCCTATCATCTCCCCGACCGCTGCCCGGTCTGCGGCGCACCCGTGGAGCAGGACGAGGACGGTGCGTTCCTGCGCTGCACCGGGGCGGAGTGTCCCGCCCAGCTCAGCCGGAACATTGCCCACTTCGTCAGCCGGGACGCCATGGATATCGATGGCCTTGGCGCGGCCATTGTGGACGCGCTGATCGAAAAGGGGCTGATCAAGTCCCCGGCGGATATTTACTATCTGACCCTTGACGACGTAAAGAGCCTGTGGAAAGCCGGCTCCACGGCGGCGAAAAAGCTGCTTGCCGCCATTGAAGCCAGCAAGGCGCAGGATGTCAGCCGCCTGATCTACGCTCTGGGCATCCGTCAGGTGGGCGCGAAAACCGGCAAGGTGCTTGCTTCTGCCTTTAGAAATCTGGACGGCCTGATGGCCGCGTCGGTGGAGGAGCTGACGGAGGTTCCCGACGTGGGCGCTGTCACCGCCGAGAATATCTATCAGTGGTTCCGACAGGAGCAGTCCGCGCATATGGTAGAGCGTCTGCGGCAGGCAGGAGTCAATTTTGAAAGCAAACGGGTGATAACCGATGCCCGTTTCGCCGGGAAAACCTTCGTGCTTACCGGTGCGCTGAGCAAATTCACCCGGGAAGAAGCCACGGAGAAAATCGAGCTGCTGGGCGGCAAGGCATCCGGCTCCGTGTCGAAAAAGACCAGTTTCGTGGTGGTAGGCGAAAACGCCGGTTCCAAGGAGCGCAAGGCAAGAGAGCTGGGAATTCCCATCCTCACAGAAGACGAATTCCTGGAAATGATGCAATAACAGAAACGCTGCAAAGGATTTATCCCTTGCAGCGTTTTCATATGTAGATATTGGGGGGCAATCATGCGTAGGTCTTGATGATTCCCAAGGCGATCTCCCGTCTGGTCGTGCAGCGATCCATGGCCTGCTTTTCGATGTGACGGTGGGCTTCGGCCTCGGTCATTTTCAGCTGCTCGATGAGCAGCCACTTTGCCCGGTTCACCAGACGGATTTCTTCCATTTTTTCTTCCACGGAGGTGGCCTTTTCCTCCATGCGCCGTAACCGTTCCCGGGCGGAAACGAGCCATTTCAGGCTTTGGTTCAGCAGCAGAGCGGACGTGGGCTTTGCCAGCGTGAACACGCCCTGACAGGTGAGTTTGGCTTCCATCTCATCGTAAACATCCGACTTTGCCAGCAGCAGCGCCACGGTGCCGGACTGGTTGCAGGCGTCGATGGCGAAGCGGGTGCCGAAGTCGTCGGGCAGGGGGGCGTTGATGATGACAAGATCGTAGGTCTTGTTCACCATCTCCCGCCGCGCCGCCGCAATGTTGCCCACGAAACGAACCGGATAATACTCCGAACCGGGGAGCATCGCGGCGAAGGCTTCGTTGAATTTCTGCGCGGCGGACACCACCAGAACGCTGTACGTCTGGTCGCTGAAAACCATGGTAATGCTCCCTCCTTTCAGAGTTTTGCGGAGTTTATCACTTGGTAAAGAACTCAATCAGGGACTGGGGAAGGTGCTGGGCAATGAAATTGCTGTCGGCGGCGCACTTTTCTGCGTCGGACAGCGACTTGGGAAGGGTTGCAAGGGTCACATTTCGGGAATCCGCCGTGTGGAGATTGACGTTGCAGGCATCCGGGAGGGCAATGTTGTTTTCGATTCCGGAGAGCCCCGCCCAGATGAGCAGCGCAAAGGCAAGATACGGGTTGGCAGTGCAGTCAGGGCTGCGCAGCTCGAAGCGCCGGTACTCGCCGGAGGCGGCGGGAACGCGAATGAGCTGGGAGCGGTTGTTGCTCGACCACGAAATGTACTTCGGCGCTTTGTGTGCGCCCAAGCGGCTGTAGGACTGCTCGGTGGGGTTGAGGAACAGTGTCATGTCCGTGATCTTGTCCAGAATTCCGCCCATCGCCCGGTGCATCAGCGCTTCCGCACCGCCCTGAACGGACATATTGATGTGAAATCCGCTGCCGGGGCGTCCCTCCAGAGGTCTGGGGGAAAAGTCCGCGTACAGCCCGTTCCGGGCGGCGATGGTTTTGACGACGGTGAGGAAGGTAACGGCGTTGTCCGCGGCGGACAGGGGATCGGAATAGCGGAAATCCACCTCGTTCTGGCCGGGGCCTTCCTCGTGGTGGGAGGATTCCGGCTGAATGCCCATCCGCTCCAGCGTCAGGCAGATCTCCCGGCGGACGTTTTCACATCTGTCCTCCGGCGCGACATCCATATAGGTGGCCTGATCGTAGGGAACGTCCGTGACCTCGCCGTTTTCGTCCAGCCGGAACAGGTAGAATTCCAGCTCGGAACCGAAGGAGAAGGCATAGCCCGCCTTCGCGGCATCGGCGACGGCCTGCTTGAGAATGCCCCGGGTATCGTGGGCAAAGGGCGTGCCGTCCGGATGGGTGATGGAGCAGAACATCCGCACCACGCTCCCGTGCTCCGGCCGCCATGGCAGCAGGGCAATGGTGGAAGCGTCGGGATGGAGAAACAGGTCGGAATTCACCTCGTCGCCGAAGCCCGCGATGGCGGAAGCGTCGATGGCAATGCCGTACTTGAAGGCGCGTTCCAGCTCGTGGGGCATGATGGAGATATTCTTGGGTCTGCCGAAGCAGTCGCAGAACGCAAGGCGGATGAACTTCACGTCCTCCTCCTGAATGAATTGTATGACCTCCTGAGGCGTATATTTCATACAGCAACCAACCTTCCTGCCCGATACGCGGTAAAATTCAAACAAATGAAGTCAGATTAAAAGGAAAAGCAACGGGATTCTCCCGGAAAAGCCAAAACTTCCCGGAAAGCCTATGCTTCCGAAATTATTATATTCAATTTATCGGGCCTTGTCAATCTGTCCAAAGACAAAAAACTTTTTTTGTGCAGGGTGTTGACAAATGGGGAAAGATGGTGTAGAATGCCCACTGTGAAGGCAAGGACGTCTCCGAGTGTATGCTCAGCGCGTCCTTGCCGTCTTTTTTTATTTTCGGCGGTTCGGGCGGGGCATTCCCGGAACGCCAATAAGGAAGCTCTGGTTAAATCGGCAAGGACTGTGAGCGGAAAAGATCCGCCCACAGCCGCAGACGATTTATTCAGAGGTTCCTAAATTTGAAAAGGAGCGTTTGCTATGAGTACTGTTTCTGACTATTTCGGCTGTATGGTATTTGATGACCGGGTGATGAAAGCCAATCTTTCCGCTGACGTATACGCGTCGCTGCGCAGAACCATCGACGAGGGTGCGAAGCTGGACGCTTCCGTCGCCAACGCGGTGGCCGCTGCCATGAAGGACTGGGCTGTCGCCCATGGCGCGACCCACTATACCCACTGGTTCCAGCCGCTGACCGGCATCACCGCCGAAAAGCACGACAGCTTCATTTCTCCCGCTCCCGACGGCGGCGTGATCATGGATTTCTCCGGCAAAGAGCTGATCAAGGGCGAGCCTGACGCCAGCTCTTTCCCCTCCGGCGGCCTGCGCGCCACCTTTGAGGCCCGTGGCTACACCGCCTGGGATCCCACCTCCTACGCATTCATCAAGGGCAAGACCCTTTGCATCCCCACGGCGTTCTGCTCCTACGGCGGCGAGGCGCTGGATAAGAAGACCCCGCTGCTGCGCTCCATGGAAGCCCTGAACCGTCAGGCCATGCGTATCCTGAAGCTCTTCGGCAACACCGACGTCAAGTGTGTCCGCACCAACGTCGGCCCCGAGCAGGAATATTTCCTTGTGGATAAGGAAATGTACGAGCAGCGCAAAGACCTGATCTTCACCGGCAGAACCCTGTTCGGTGCCAAATCCCCCAAGGGGCAGGAGATGGATGACCACTACTTCGGCGTCATCAAGCCCCGCGTTGCTGCTTACATGGAAGACCTGAACGAGGAACTGTGGAAGCTGGGTATCCTTGCCAAGACCGAACATAACGAGGTCGCCCCCGCTCAGCACGAGCTGGCGCCCATTTACACCACCACCAACATCGCCACCGACCACAACCAGCTGACCATGGAGATCATGCAGAAGGTCGCGGCAAAGCACGGTCTGGTGTGCCTGCTGCATGAGAAGCCCTTTGCCGGCGTCAACGGCTCCGGCAAGCACAACAACTGGTCCATGGCCACCGATACCGGCGTGAACCTGCTGTCCCCCGGCGAAACCCCCTATGAAAACGCCCAGTTCCTTCTGTTCCTGTGTGCGGTCATCAAGGCCGTGGACGACTATCAGGATCTGCTTCGCCTGAGCGTGGCTACCGCAGGCAACGACCACCGTCTGGGCGCCAACGAAGCGCCTCCCGCCGTGGTCTCCATCTTCCTTGGCGACGAGCTGATGGGCATTCTGGACGCCATCGAGAACGACGCCCCTTACAGCGGCACAAAGAAGACCACCATGAAGCTTGGCGTGGACGTTCTGCCCCGCTTCCCCAGAGACACCACCGACCGGAACCGTACTTCGCCCTTCGCCTTTACCGGCAACAAGTTTGAGTTCCGTATGCTGGGTTCCTCCAATTCCATCGCCTGCGCCAACATCATGCTCAACGCCGCCGTGGCCGAGTCCCTGAAAATTTACGCCGACCGTCTGGAAGGCGCGGAGGACTTTGAGACCGCCCTGCATGACATGATCAAGAAGACCATCAAGGATCACAAGCGCATCATCTTCAACGGCAACGGCTACGACGAGTCCTGGATCCACGAGGCCGAGAGCCGCGGACTGCTGAACCTGCGCTCCACGCCCGACTGCGTCCCCTACTACCTCGCCGACAAGAACGTTGAGCTGTTCACCCGCCACCGCGTCTACTCCCCCACCGAGCTGCACGCCCGCTACGAGATAAAGCTTGATGGCTACTGCAAGGTGCTGCACATCGAGGCGCAGACGATGCTCGACATGGTCTGGAAGGATATTCTCCCCGCCGTCAGCGCATACTCCAAGGAGCTGACCGACACCGCACTTGCGAAGAAAGCGCTCAGCGCTGACATCGACTGCAGCTTCGAGACCGATCTTGCCGCGCGCATCAGCGCACTGACTGCCGCCGCTGTCAAGAAGACCCGCGAGCTTGAGTACGCGGTCATGGGCGTGAAGGATGTCGAGGGTACGCTCGAACAGGCAAAGTATTACAAGGACGTTGTGTTCTCCGCAATGAACGAGCTGCGCATCGTCGTAGACGAGCTTGAGACCCACACCTCCGCCGAGTACTGGCCGTACCCCTCCTACGGTGACATCCTGTTCAGCGTTAAATAATCAAGTCTCCACTATATTTGCCTCTATATTTGTCCTGACACAAAACAAATCATCCGTATGATAATCATACGGATGATTTGTTTATTATCAGCTTTTGTCAGCCCACGGCGTGAGTGCTGAGGTATTCGAGAACCTTGCTGCATCCGGCGCTGCTGAGCGCGTGTCCGTCGCCGGTCGAATACTCCGATGCGAGCGAGCCGTTCAGCGTCAGGGCGGAGGAGATATCCGCGTAATAGACGCTTGCCTCGGTGCAGACCTGCTTGAGCCACGTTGTCGCCTGCGCGACGGCCACGTTCGTAAGTCCGTCCGCGCCGGTGTAATTCTCGGTCACGGGCAGGAGCGAGCAGACAATTATCTTCGTGTCCGGACTTGCGGAGCGGATGGAATCGATCAGTCCCTTGTACGCCGCGCTGAACGCTTCCTCCGATGCGGAGGCCAGCCCGTCATTGCCGACGCACAGCACGAGCAGCTTCGGCTGGGCTATCATCGCCGCAGTTGCTGCGGATATCTCAGAGCCGTCGGCCGGATATTTGATGACGCAGGACGAAAGGCTCTCGATGGGTATGGTGCCCGCGGTGCTGCCCCAAACCTGCGTATTCGCGCTGCCGCCGGAGAGCATTCCGTAGTCGCGCATCCCGATCATGGTGCTGTCGCAGATGAAGGTCAGGCTTGCGAGATAGTCCTGTCCGGCATTCTTTGTCTCCTTCAGTTCGTTCAGCTCGCCCGGCGCGAGCGGCGCCTGCTGTGCAGTGCCCTCGTCCTTGATGTTCGTCGCCGCGCCGAGATCGACTCCCGGCTTCTCGCTGCTGCCGCCGTAGCCGTGCGCCATGGCGAAGATCAGCCCAAAGAGCACCGCGACGAGGCATATTCCTATTCCGATCGCCCAAAGCGTATCCTTCAGTCCGGTAAGTTTGCCCATCATAAAAATCCTCCATGCGGCCCTGCCGCATCGGTCAAAAAACTGCCTCTAAAAACTCGGCGGACTGTTGCCAGTCCGCCGGATCATTTTTGAAATTAAGAGCTTACTCCTGCTCTGCCAGAGCCTTTGCCTCTTCGATGACCTTCTGCTGCACGTTGCCGGGAGCTTCCTCGTAGCGGACGAACTTGCAGGTGAAGGAACCGGCACCCTGAGTCATGGAACGCAGGTCGATGGTGTATGAGGTCATCTCGGCGAGGGGAACCTCGGCCTCGATGGTAGTCATGCCGTCCTCAGCGGGCATGGAGCCCATCATGGTGCCGCGGCGCTTGGAGTTGATGTCGCCGATGATGGCGCCCTGGTACTCGTCAGGAATGGTGACGAAGAGCTGGCCGATAGGCTCAAGGATGGTGGGCTTGGCCTTGGGGATACCGTCCTGATATGCAAGGCGGGCGGCAGTCTGGAAGGCCATATCGTTGGAGTCAACGGGATGGTAGGAGCCATCGTACAGAGTAGCCTTCAGGCCGACCAGCGGGTATC